>Ga0134122_10001845_pt1 | contig 15439 bp, 12 predicted proteins | sample KB302_FD_96461 | JGI IMG/M metagenome (GOLD analysis project Ga0134122, IMG submission 96461) | Terrestrial soil microbial communities without Nitrogen fertilizer from Kellogg Biological Station, Michigan, USA - KB3-0-2 | ecosystem: Environmental > Terrestrial > Soil > Unclassified ... | reverse complement strand
TGGTTTTTGCTTCCTGCGCGGTGATCGAGGTGAAAAGGATGAGCAGAAGCGCAACGGCGGATTGGGACGGGAAAATCAGTTGCGCTCGCACAGAAACACTCCTTCCTCACCGGACGAATTCGAATAACACTGTTTCACCGACAGCCCGTAACGGGCGAGCAGCTCCCGGATGTGCGTGGAGGAGACCTCCGCCAGCGGCGGCCCGAAGGCGCGCGGCGACGGGTGGCCGGCGCGGTTGAGCACCAGCACCCGGGCCAGCACCTCGATGCGGGCCACGTCCTTCCAGTGCGGCAGGTCGGCCAGGATGTCGGAGCCGATGACGAGGGTGAAGCGCGTCCCCGGGCGCTCCTTCACCAGGTGCTCCAGCAGGTCCACCGTGCGGCCCTCGCCGCCCAGCTCGCGCTCGGCCTCGGAGACGCCCAGCCAGCCGGACGCGTCGTCGCACAGCATCCGGCACATCGCCGCGCGGTGCTGGAAGTCGAGCAGCGGCTTGCCGAACGGGTGGTGGAAGCTGGGGACCAGCCAGACCTGGTCGAAGCCGGCGGCGGCGCGGACGAAGTGCGCCGCCAGCAGGTGCCCCACGTGCGGCGGGTTGAAGGAGCCGCCGATCAAGGCCACCTCGCTCATTTGACCGAGATCTTCGACTTGGCGCCCAGCGCGAGCGCCTGCTGGTCGATCACCGTGCGCCCCTCCAGCGTGAAGGCGGAGAACTTGAGCACCTTCTCGCGGCCCACCACCTCGATCAGCCCGCAGGTCTGCTCGGGCGCGCCGGTGAGCATCCCCGGGGTGACGAAGAAGCGCGGGCCGATCTGCACCGCCTTGGGCTGCCGCTCCTTGCCGTGGATGAACACGGTGGCGTTGAGCATGTCGTCGCGGGTGAGGTCGTTCTTGTCGTGCACCAGCGTGCAGAGCGCGTCCCCCAGCATGTCCATCGCCTTCACCTCGACCGCGGGGTCCGAGTACTGCGGGCAGTCGCGCTCCGGGGTGCGGACGAAGCGCTCCTTGATCTTCGCCATCTCCGGGTCGCCCTCGCTGGGGTCCAGCCCGAAGGCGGGCGGCCGGTCCACCTGCTCCTCGCCGGAGAGGAAGCTGGTCACGTCCGCCAGGAAGTCGTGGTCCGTGTACGCGGTCTCGCCGTGGGCCTGCTTGTTCCGCCACGCCACCCACTCGTCGAGGTCCGCGTACCGCCCCCCCGCGAAGAAGAACCGGCGAGCCCCGCGTTCCTTGAGCAACCGGTAAGCGCGGTCGAACGCGCCGAGGTCGCCGTGGCTGTCGGAGAGCAGGCCGATCACTCGTAGAGAAGATACCGCCGCCGCCGCGCTTCGAAAGCGGATGCCTGCGCGTCGAACCCTTCGAGGACGCGGGAGAGGGGCCATCCCTCCTCGATGCCCCGGCGCACCTGGTCCGTGCCGCAGAGGAGGTCGAAGGCGGGGATCCGGTCCACGAACTCGTAGGCGTCCGTCCGCCAGCGGAAGGAGGCGCCCCCCAGCTCGCGGGCGGCGCGCATCACCGCGATCCCGGTCCGCAGCGGGCGGAACGCGCGGCGGTCGGTGACGTGGATGAACGCGCCGGCGCACGACTCGCCCTGGTGCTTGTCGAAGGTGGGCGTGAACGAGCACGGCCGGAAGCGCACGCCGGGCAGGTCCTCCTTGGCCAGCACGTCGACCACCGCGGCGGAGTCCAGCCAGGGCGCCCCGAACTGCTCGAAGGGGCGGCAGGTGCCGCGGCCCTCGGAGACGTTGGTGCCTTCGGCCAGGCACATCCCCGGGTAGACGAGCGCGGTGTCCGGGGTGGGCATGTTGGGCGACGGCGGGATGAACGGGAGCCCCGTCTCCGCGAAGGACTGCTCGCGCCGCCAGCCGCGGCAGGGCACCACGTGCAGATCGGCGCTCCAGCCCTCCTCGGCGTTGAACAGCTGCGCCAGCTCCCCGGCGGTCATCCCGTGCCGGTTGGGCAGCGCGTACAGGCCCACGAACGAGCGGTACTTCTCGCCGACCAGGTTGCCCTCCACCTGCGCGCCGCCGATGGGGTTGGGCCGGTCCAGCACGTAGAACGGGACGCCCGCCTTCGCCGCGGCCTTCATCGCCAGCGCCATCGTGTAGACGTAGGTGTAGTAGCGGCTGCCCACGTCCTGGATGTCGAAGACGAGCGCGTCCAGGCCGGCCAGCCACTCGGGGCGGGGGGAGAGCGACTCGAAGGTGTGGCCGTAGAGGCTGTGGACGGGGACGCCGGTGCGCGAGTCGTGCGACACCTCGTCCACCGCCACCATGTACTGCGCCTCGCCGCGGACGCCGTGCTCGGGGCCGAAGAGGGCGGACAGCGTCACGCCCGGCGCGGCGGCCAGCAGGTCCGCCAGGTGGCGCAGCTCCCGGTCCACGCTGGTGGGGTTGACGATGGCGGCCACCCGCCGGCCCTTCAGCGCGGAGAAGCCCTCGGACACCCAGGCGTCCAGCCCTGTCTGCACGCTCGCGGCGCTCACTTCGCTCCCTTCCTGGACGGCTTGAGCTCGAACTCGAAGAGGGGCTCCCGCCGCTGCTTGGGGTACTGCGCCTCCTTGAGCGCGAGCGCGGCGTGGCCCGCCACCAGCGGATCCTTGACGGAGTCCTCCACCATGTCCACCGCGGAGGCGCGCCCATCGTCGCCCACCGTCACCCGGACCTTCAGGGAGCCGGAGAGGTCCGGCAGCTCCTTCACCCGCTCCTGGTAGAGCGCGTTCAGGGACGAGGAGACCTGAGCGTAGATCTTGTCCAGCGGGCCCTTCGCCGGCGCCGCCGGCAGCATCAGCCGGGCGACCAGGGCGGCCAGCTCCGCCGAGGCGTCCGCCGGGAGTGGACCCAGCTCCCTGGCCGCCTGGTACGCCTCCAGCGCGCCGGCGAACTGCTCGCGGCGGGCCCGGAGGCGCGCCAGCCGGACCTGCGGCATCGGGTCCTTGGGCGCGCGCGCGGACGCGGAGGCCAGGCGCTTCTCGGCGCGGGCCAGGTCGCCCTGCGCCTCGGCGAGGTCGGCGAGGCGGTAATAGGGCTCCGGCGAGGACGCGTCCGCGTCCGCCAGCTTGAGGAACACCCGCTCCGCGGAGGGCGAGGCCTTGATCTGGTCCAGCATCGTCCCCAGCCGGCGGAGCACCTCCGGGTCGGCGTCGCCGTCCTCCACCAGCCGGAGGTATTCGGGGGCGGAGCCCGCCTTGTCGCCGGCGTCGAAGGCCTGGTCGGCCAGCGCGCGGCGCGCCCGCTTGTCCTTCGGGGACAGCGCCAGCAGCTGGCGGTAGCGCTTCACGGCGGCGGCGGCGTCCTTCTCCCGGGTGGCGAGGTCGGCGAGCGCGGCCAGCGCGTCCGGCTGGGAGGGCCAGGCGTCCACGCCCTTGTTCAGCTCCACCTTGGCTTCGGCGGTCTTCCCCTGGGCGAGGAGCGCCAGCCCCAGGCCGGCGTGCGCGACCGGGTCGTCCGCGGCCTCCAGCGCCTGGCGGTAGAGGGCGGCGGCGGCGTCCGGGTGGCCGGCGAGGCGGGCGAGGTCGCCCTGGACGATGTACGCCGGGTAGAAGCCGGGGGACTTCTTGAGGGCGATCTTCAGCTCCTGCTCGGCGAGGTCGCGCATCTTCCAGGAGACGTAGACGCGGGCCATGCCGAGGTTCGGCCAGGGCATGTCCTGGGCGTGGAGGGAGATGTCCTTGAGCTCGTTCCACGCCGTGTCGGAGGGCATCACGCACCAGGCGGCGTAGACGCGGGTCATCCAGTCGCGCGGGGAGCGGTCGGCCAGGGACTGGAGCTGGTCGCGGAGGGATTGGCCGTTGCCCTCGAGCGCGGCGGTCTCCAGCTCGCGCAGCCTGGCCATCACCTGGGCGGTGGGCGGCGGCGGGTCGGCGGCGAAGGTCGGGGCGGCGAGGAGGGCGGCGAGGAGGAGCGCGTGGCGCACGGGGGAAGGGAGCTGGCCGGCCTGGACGAGGGGACTCTACCATCCCGCTCCCAGGGCGAGGCTCGCTCGCCCGCCCTCCGCCGTCAGGACCGCCCACCGTGCGACGTCAAAGAAACCGCTCGCCTTGACGCCCGCCCGCACCCGTTGAACGGTGACCCTCGTGGAGATCCCCGCTCGCACGCTGAACGACCTCGCCTACTCCGAGATCCTCAAGGCGCTCGGCGCCCGGTGCCGCACCGACGCCGGCCGCCGCCGCGCCGAGGCTCGCCCCTTCCTCGACACCCGCGCCGAGGTCGACTCCTCGCTCGCCCTGGTCGCCGAGGCCCGCCGCCTCTCCGGCGAGCAATTCACCCTCCCCTTCGGCGCCCTTCCCGACGTCGCCGCCTCCCTCCCGCGCGCCGCCAAGGCCGCCCTCCTCGAACCGAGGGAGCTGGTCGCCCTCGCCCAGGTCCTCTTCGCCTTCGAGCGCACCCGCGACGTCCTCTCCGAGCGCGCCCATGCCGTCCCCGCCCTCGCCGAGATCGGTTCCCGCCTCCCCGCCCTGGAAGCCCTGGCCCGCCGCGTGGACCGCTGCTTCGAGGCGGACGGCGAGATCTCCGACCGCGCCAGCCCCGAGCTCAAGGAGGCGCGCGACCGCGTCCGCGGCCTGCACCGCGCGCTGAAGGCGAAGCTGGACGTGATGCTCCACGACGACGACTTCCTGCCCAACCTCCGCGAGACCTACTACACGCTCCGGAACGGACGGTACGTCGTCCCGGTGATGGCGGCGCACCAGGCGCAGGTCCCCGGCCTCGTCCACAACGCCTCCCAGACCGGCCAGACCCTCTTCGTCGAACCCCAGGCGCTGATCGGCCTGGGCAACCAGCTCGCCATCGCCCAGTCCATCGCCGTCGAGGAGGAGCGCCGCATCCTCCAGGAGCTCACCGACGCCGTCGGCCGCGAGGCCCCGAAGATCGAGCAGGGCGTGGACGCGCTGGCCCGCCTCGACGAGGCCGAGGCCGCCGCCCGACTCGCCGCCGACCTCGACCTCACCCTCCCCGCCATCGAGCCCGACGGCGGCGCGCTGGACCTCCGCCTCCTCCGCCACCCGCTGCTGGTCCTCAAGGGCCACGAGGTGGTCCCCAACGACGTCCGCCTCCAGGAGGGCGCCCGCGCGCTCGTCGTCTCCGGGCCCAACGCGGGCGGCAAGACGGTCACCCTCACCGCGGTGGGCCTCTCCAGCCTGATGCTGCGCGCCGGCCTCCCTATCCCCGTGGCGGAGGGCTCCCGCCTCCCGCTCTACCGCTCCGTCCACTCCGCGGTGGGCGACGCCCAGGACCTCGCCCAGGGCCTCTCCACCTTCAGCGCGCACGTCATCGAGCTCAAGGAGATCGCCGCGCACGCCGGCCGCGGCTCGCTGGCGCTGATCGACGAGATCGCCGCCGACACCGACCCGCGCGAGGGCGCGGCGATCGCCGTGGCCGTGCTGGAGGACCTCCTCGGCCGCGGCGCGGTGGTGCTGGTCACCACCCACCTGGAGGAGCTCAAGGCGCTCGCCCACCTCGACCCGCGCTTCGTCAACGCCCGCGTCGGCTTCGACCCGCGGAAGATGGCGCCCACCTACAAGCTGCAGATCGGCGAGGCGGGCAGTTCCTCCGCCATCGAGATCGCCCGCCGGATGGGTCTGGACGAACGCATCTGCCAGCGCGCCCGCGAGCTGACCATGAGCGCCGGCGGCCCCCTCGCCCAGGCGCTGGCGGCCGCCGAGCAGGAGCGGCGCCGGCTGGCCGAGGCGCTGGAGCAGGCGGAGGCGGCGGCGCGGAAGGCCGCCGAGGAGCGCGAGGCCCTGGCCCGCGAGCGCGCGGAGGCCGGGAAGAAGGCCGCGGACGAGGCGCAGCGGCACCGCGAGGAGCGCCTGCGCGAGCTGGAGTCGATGCGCGGCGAGCTGCGCGAGGTGGCCGCCCAGCTCCGGGCGAAGGCGGAGGCGAGCGCGAAGGAGGCCGCCCAGGCCGCCGCGGAGGCGCAGCAGAAGCTGGCCGAGCGCGCCGCCGAGGAGCAGCGCCAGGTGACGGAGGCGAAGGCCGCCGCCGCCCGCGCCGCCGAGCCGGACGCTCCCCTGAAGCTGGAGGTGGGCGGCATGGTCCGGCACGCCGGGCTGGACCGGGACGTGGAGATCCTGGAGCTGGACGGCGGGCAGGCGCTGGTGGCGGCCGGCCTGATGAAGATGCGGGTGCCGGTCTCGGAGCTGTCGCGCTCCCGGTCGGAGAAGAAGAAGCCGCGCTTCCCCACCGCCCCGGTGGAGAAGCAGGAGCGCGCCCTCCGCCGCGCCGAGCAGGCCGCCGCCGCCGAGCTGAAGGCCCCCAACTACCGCTGCGACGTGCGCGGGATGCGCGCGGACGAGGCGCTGCGCGAGGTGGAGCAGTTCCTGGACCGCATCTACCGGAGCGGAGACGAGAGCGCGCTCATCCTCCACGGCCACGGGACGGGCGCGCTCAAGCAGGCCATCCGCGACTACCTCGCCTCGTCGCCGTACGTGCGGATGTACCGGCCCGGCGAAAGCCACGAGGGCGGCGATGGGGTCACCATCGTCGCCCTCAAAGCGTGATGCGGAAGGTGTTGGTTAGCGGACGGCGCGCAGCGGGACGCTGTGCGTGATCTCGGGGTGGAAGCGGCCCTCCTTCTGGAGCCGCTGTTCGATCTGGGCGCGCGCCTGCAGCGGCGGCGACCGGTAGTCGCGGATGAGAAGCCCGAACGCCGCGACGAAGGCGACCAGCAAGAGCGCCATGAGCGCGAGCCCATCGGCTCGACGCGCATTCTGCAGAGTCTGGTTCATGACGTACCTCCCTTCGGCCCTTCTGCGTTGACATACGGCGCGTGGCCAGGCCCATTGCCCGACCCGCGAGTCACGAGTCGCGTACGACGCTTGCCTGGACTCCTTGCAGCCGGGGGGTCAGCGACGACCGTGCTTCTTTCCTTGCGGGCGCCGCTTTTCGGCCGCCGTACGGCGCAGCCGATCGAACCCCGGATGCGGCGAGCTGGCCGCGACCGGTTCCTCGCCCTCAAAGACGACGACCTCCAGCTCCAACTGACGGCGGACGATGTTCGCCGACAGCAGGCGCACGGTGAGGCGTTGCCCGACGGTGACGCTGCGACCACCCTGTAGGACGAGCGCGTGCCGCCGCTCGTCGAAGCGCACTCCCGCTCCGAGGGACTCCACCTTCACCAACCCCTCGGCCAGCTCCTTCTCTAATTCGACGAAGAAGCCGAAGTCGGTGACGCCGGAGACGACCGCGGGGAATTCCTCACCCACGCGGTCCTTCATCAGCAGCGTCGCGTAGTAGGCGAACACCTCGCGCTCGACCTGCATCGCGGCGCGCTCGCGCTCGCTGGACTGGAGCGCGACCTCGCCCAGCCGGCCCGTCTCCTCCTCGCGCAGGTGCACCTGCTGGAGCTCGCTGCCGCGCCCCCAGTGCGCCTTGAGGAGGCGGTGGACCATCAAGTCCGGGTAGCGGCGGATGGGCGAGGTGAAGTGCAGGTAGTGGCTGGCCCCCAGCCCGTAGTGGCCGATCTCCTCGGAGGAGTAGACCGCCTGCATCATCGACCGGAGGAGGAGCTGGTTGAGGGCGCGCTGCTCCTTGTGGCCTTCGAGCTGCTTGGTGAACTTGTTCAGCTCGCGGGAGGTGATCTTCCCGCCGCGCCCCAGGTGGAAGCCGTGGGCGCCGGCCAGCTCGGCGAAGGCAGCCAGCTTCTCCGGGTCCGGCTCGCCGTGGAACCGGTAGATGGAGGGGAGCTCGGCCTCGGTGAAGAACTTCGCCACCGCCTCGTTGGCGGCGAGCATGCACTCCTCCACCAGGCGGTGGGCGTCCTTGCGCTCGCGGCGCTCGATGCGGACGGGCTTGCCGGAGTCGTCGAGGACGATGCGCGTCTCGGGGAGGTCGAAGTCGATCGCCCCGCGCTCGGTGCGCATCTTCGTCAGGGCCTTGGAGAGGGCGAGGAGCCGCTGGAAGTCAGCCTTGAAGGCGGTGCGGTTGGGGACGTCCTGCCCGTCCAGCACCGCCTGCACCTCGTTGTACGTGCAGCGGGCGGCGCTCCGCATCACCGCCGGGTAGAGCTGGTATTCGCCCAGCTGCCCGCGGGCGTCGAGCTGCAGGTCCGCCACCATGCAGAGGCGGTCCTCGCTGGGCTTGAGGGAGCAGATGCCGTTGGAGAGGCGCTCCGGGAGCATGGGGAGCACCCGGTTGGGGAGGTAGACGCTGGTGGCGCGGCGGAGTCCCTCGCGGTCCAGCTCCGAGCGGTCGGTGACGTAGTGGGAGACGTCGGCGATGGCGACCACCAGCCGCCAGCCGCCGCCGGGGCGGTCCTCGGCGTAGACGGCGTCGTCGAAGTCGCGGGCGTCCTCGCCGTCGATGGTGACCAGCTTGAGATCGCGCAGGTCGCGCCGGCTGGCCCAGTCCTCGCGCCGCACCTCCAGGCGCACGGCGTCCGCCTGGTCCATCGCGCCGGAGGGGAAGTCGTCGGAGAAGCCCTGGGAGAAGGCGATGCCCAGCACCTCGCCGGAGGGTTCGCCGGGGCGGCCGAGGGAGCCGGAGATCTCGCCGAACAGCGCGCCCGGCTCGTCGAGGAGATCGCGCCCCACGCCCAGCCGCACCTTCACCAGGTCCCCGTCACGGGCGATCTGCGTGGGGGGGACGGCGATCCGCCCGCCCAGGCTCTGGTCGTGGGGGACGACGAAGCTCGTGCGGCCGCGGTCGAAGTAGGTGCCCACCACCTGCTCGCGAACGCGGTCCACGACCTCGAGGAGGCGGCCGAAGGTCCGGCCGCGATCGCCCTGGAGGATCTCGACCTTGACCCGGTCATGGTCGAGGGCGCGGGCGGCCTCGGCGACGGGGAGGAAGACGTTCTCGCGGCCCTCCTCCAGCGGGTGGACGAAGCCGAAGCCGTCGCGGTGGACGTGGAGGATGCCCTCGACGACCTCGCCCCGCGCGCCGCGGCGGGCGCCGGTGGGGCGGCGGGGGGGAGGCTGGTTGAAGCGCTGCGGGCGCTCGGGCCCCTGACACTTGGCGCGGCCCACGCGCTGATGCTCGGCGCCCGCGCCTTGACCTCTGTCGCGCCCGGCGCGCTCATCATCCGCGCGACCGCGACCACTCTCTCCGCGCGCGGCGCGCTCATCATCCGCGCGACCGCGACCACTCTCTCCGCGCCCGGCGCGCTCATCATCTGCGCGACCGCGACCACTCCCTCCGCGCCCGGCGCGCTCATCATCTGCGCGACCGCGACCACTCTCTCCGCGCGAAGCGCGCTCATCACCTGCGCGACCCCGATCATTCTCCCCGCCCGAAGCGCGCTGGTCCTTTCCGCGCGTGGACCGGGGCGCGGGCGGTGGCGGGCGCGCGTGCTCGATGAAGTAGCGCTTCCCCATCTTCTGAATGGACCCCACGCGAAGCAGATCGCGCAGCGCGCGCTTCACCGCCGTCTGCTGCCCTGGGTGCAGTCCGAGCGCGCGGAGGAGCTCCTTGACGCCCAGCGGGTGATCCGACTGGAGGAGCGCCCCGCGGATCTGTCCCGGATCCAGCGCCACCGCCACCCTACGGCTTCACGTTCACGGCCAGCTTGATGGACCTGGCCACCTGCGCGGGCGTGAACGCCTTGGCCAGGAAGAACTCCACCTCGAAGGTGCCCGGATTGCGCGGGGTGAAGAAGAACTCCCGCACCGGCTGGCCCTCCTTGGTGGGCTCGAAGTTCGCCTCGCGGAGGCTGAGGCGCTTGGCCATCGTGGGCTCGATGGCCCAGGTGTGCCCGGCGCGCTCCGGGAGCCGGACGGAGAGCCCGTGGTTGAGCTTCACGTCCACCGGCCCGGAGGGCGCGTGCGCCCCGTCGATCTGCGCCACCTCCATCCCCTCGCGGGAGACGGCCTTGTACTCCGCGGGGCGCGGCTCGACGTTCTCCACCTCGACCTTCCCGCCCCAGCCCGCCGTCTTGTCCACCACCCCGGTGACCTGCAGCGTCTGCCCCAGCATCTTGCGCAGGCCCTTGGCGCCCTTGCCCTCCAGCAGGAACGACACCTGCTGCCGGGTGCCGCCGTTGGACACCACCATGAAGAAGTCGTCGCCGGTCATCTCCAGGTTGCCGCGCAGCGAGGCGAACCCCTTCATCCCCGCGCCCATCCCCGCCGAGCAGATCTGCTCCACCTCGCCCGGCGACAGGAACCGCAGCTTCTGCTCCTGCTCCGCCGGCGCGGGCGCCACCTCCGTCCCCGGCTTCTTCGCCGAATACTTCCGGACGTCCACGGTCCCGCTGTAGTTGGTGGTCTTCTTGATCAGCCCGGAGACGGAGACCTTGTGGTCCACGTACGCCGGGAGGACCTCCTGGTCCGGGCCCTGGAGCAGGAACTCCAGCTCGCGCTTGTCCCGCCCGGTCACCAGCAGGTACGGGAACTCCTCCTTCACCACCAGGCGGCCCTTGAGGCTGCCCTCGCCCATCACGCCGCGGCCCTGCCCCGCGGTGAGCAGTTGCTCCATCTCCCGCTTGGTGAGCGGCGTCCCCGCGGCCGGCAACTTCGTCGCGCGCGGGCGCGGCTTCTCCGCCTTGGGAGGGACGAATCCAGAATTGTCCTTCTTCCCTGGAACTTTCGCGGCGCCCTTGACCGGCTTCCCGGTTTTTCCAGGAGGGGCCGGGACCTTGGAAACGGCGACGGGCCGAGCTGCGACCTTCGCAACGCTCTGGGTGGCGGTTTTCGGCAAACCAGCGGACTTCTTGGGGCTCTTCGCAGATCCGGCCGGCTTGGTTTTCTTCGCGCCCGGCTTGGCCTTGGGCATGCAAGCGCTTGTAGTGTTCTTGACAGGGCCTGTCAAACTCTGTGTGCACCCGCTATAGGGGGCGCCGTGGACGGGTCGGGCCACACGCTGCTGTCGGTGTCGGACGCGCGGGCGCGGGTGCTGGCCCTGTGCGCCCCGCTCCCCCGCGAGGAGGCCCCCGTCGACAGCGCGGTCGGGCGGGCGCTGCTGGAGACGGTGGTGGCGGCGCGCACCGTGCCGCCCTGGGACAACTCGGCGATGGACGGGTACGCGGTGCGCTCCGTGGACGCGGCGGCGCCCGGGGCCCGGCTCACCGTCGTGGCCACCATCATGGCCGGGCAGACGCCGGCGTGCCGCCTCGGCCCCGGCGAGTGCGCGCGGATCATGACCGGCGCCCCGATCCCCGAGGGCGCGGACGCGGTGGTGATGCAGGAGAAGGCGACGCGCGCCGGAGACGCCGTGGAGCTCCTGGAGGCGGTCCGGCCGCGCCAGCACGTGCGCGACCTGGGCGAGGACGCGCGGGCGGGCGAGCCGCTGCTGGCCGCCGGGACGGTGCTCGGCGTCCCGGAGGCGGGGATGCTCTGGGGGCAGGGCCTGACCAAGGTGCCGGTGCCGCGGCGGCCGAAGGTGGCGGTGCTCTCCACGGGCGACGAGCTGTGTCACTTCGACCAGCCCGAGCCCGGGAAGATCGTCGACACCAACGGCCCCTCGCTGGCGCTGGCGGCCAAGCGGCTGGGCGCGGTGGTGACCTCGCTGGGCATCGCGCGGGACGAGGCGGAGGACGTGCTGGAGCGGCTGCGGCCGGGGCTGGGGTTCGACGCCGTCATCACCTCCGCCGGCGTCTCCGTGGGTGAGCGGGACGTCGTGAAGGACGCGCTGCTGGCGCTGGGCGTGGAGATGAGCTTCTGGCGCGTCGCCATCAAGCCGGGCAAGCCGCTGGCCGTGGGGCGGAAGGGGCGCACGGTCTTCTTCGGGCTGCCGGGCAACCCGACCTCCTCGCTGGTCTCCTTCGAGCTGTTCGTCCGCCCGGCCCTCCGCCGGATGATGGGGCACGCGGACGTGGAGCCTCCGCGCGTGCCGGGCCGGCTGGACGTGGACGCGCCGCTCTCCAAGCCGGCGGGGATGGTCCACTACGTGCGCGCCACCGCGCCCCTGCGCGACGGGGCGCTGCGCGCGCGGCCGCTCCCCTCGCAGACCTCCGGGGCGCTCCAGAGCGCCGCCCTGGCCACCCACCTCATCGAGCTGCCCGCCGAGGGCACCCGCTTCGCCGCCGGCGACGCCGTCGCGCTGCTGCCCGTCTCCTGGGCGGGCTGACGCCGAAACCCGCCGGGACGACGGGCATCTGAGTGATGGGCACCACCAGGGAACCAATGGCCTTTGAAGGACCAGTCGTTGACAGCATGAGCAACGGTCCCTTTGATTCGGCAGCAACACCCACAATGTCCGACCGACCACACCCCCAGCCTCAACCTTTGCCGACCCGGAAGTCGACGCATCACCTGGAGCGATTCTCCGAAGCGGACCTCCCCACCCAGCGCGGCCCGTTCCGCGTGGTGGTGTTCCGGGAGAAGCGCACCGGACGCGAGCACGTGGCGATGGTGCGGGGCGACGTGGCCGGCAAGGAGGGCGTGCCGGTGCGGCTGCACTCCGAGTGCCTCACCTCGGAGGTGCTGGGCAGCCTGAAGTGCGACTGCCGCGAGCAGCTGGAGCAGGCGCTGGACCTCATCGCGCAGACGGACTGCGGGGTGGTGGTGTACCTGCGGCAGGAGGGCCGGGGCATCGGCCTGGGGAACAAGATCAAGGCGTACGCGCTGCAGGAGCAGGGCGCGGACACCTACGAGGCGAACCGGATGCTGGGGTTCGCGGACGACCTGCGCACGTACGACGTGGCGGCGGAGGTGCTGCGGTCGCTGGGCGTGCGCTCGGTGGACCTGATCACCAACAACCCGCTGAAGATCGCCGGGCTGGTGGATGAAGGCATCCCGGTCCTCCGCAGAATCCCGTCGCGGACCGAGCACAATCCGCATAACCTCGGGTACCTGAGGACGAAGCGGGAGCGTTCGGGGCACCTGATTGAGCTCTTCTCTGAGGACGACTCGGAAGCCGAGGTCGGGTGAGAAGCGCCGGACCAAGGCGAAGCCCGCCCGCCGTCCCTCCCCTCGCAACGGCGCCCAGGTGAAGCGCGAGGCGCGCGCCGCCGACTTCCACGTGAAGTTCTGGGGCGTGCGCGGCTCCATCCCGGCGCCCGGCGCCACCACCCGGCGCTACGGCGGCAACACCCCGTGCGTCGAGGTCCGCTGCGGCCGCGAGCTGCTGATCTTCGACCTGGGGTCGGGCGTGCGCTCGCTGGGGCAGGAGTACCCGCCGCCGCTGAAGGCGCACATCTTCCTGTCGCACTACCACTACGACCACCTCCAGGGGATGCCGTTCTTCACCCCGATGTTCGTGCCCGCCAACGAGTTCGCGGTCTACGGGCCGACGCGGGCGGGGAAGACGGTGCAGGAGATCCTCTCCGGGCAGATGCAGCAGCCGTACTTCCCGGTGACCGCGGAGATGGTGTTCCGCGCGAAGGTGGACTACCGCTCGTTCGGCGCCGGTGAAGAGGTGAAGGTCGGCGAGGCGAGGGTGACCGCGGTGGAGCTGAACCACCCGGGCGGGAACCTGGGCTACCGGGTGGACTACAAGGGCCACTCCGTCGTCTACGCCACGGACATCGAGCACGGCTCGGTGGAGGTGGACGAACGCCTGGCCCGCTTCGCGCGCGAGACGGACCTGCTCATCTACGACGCGATGTACACCGAGGACGAGTACCGCGGCCGCGTCGGCGCGCCGAAGACCGGCTGGGGCCACTCCACCTGGCAGGCGTCGATCCAGGCGGCGGACCGCGCGCAGGCGAAGACGCTGGTGCTCTTCCACCACGAGCCCACCCGCGACGACGCGGGGATGGAGAAGATGCTCCGCGAGGTGAAGCGCTTCCGCCCGGAGGCGGTCGCCGCGCGGGAGCTGCAGGTCATCGACGTGGTGTGAGCACTCCGGCACCCGCTCTTCGTGAAAAGACTGGCACACTCGCCAGACTTTCGAGGGGCCCTGACGCACGGAGGGGGCCAGATTCCGGGGAGATGGCGAGTGGCTCGCGGGGTGCATCCAGCGAGCGCGGCCAATACTTCCCCCGAGGAACTGCATGAAGGCGCTTCTCCCGAAGCTTTTGATGGTGTGTCTGGTCGCGGGCGCGGCGTGCACGGGTGGTGGAGGTCCTCCGCCGCCTCCCCCGCCGCCGGAGAACCTCGGCCTGGCCTCCTCCTGGTCCAGCTATCGCGGCAACGCGCAGAACACCGGGCGCCTCACGGCCTCCAACGCCGTCGTGGTGGCGAACCCCAACGGCACCACCGCCTGGCAGCACGGCGCGTCGATGGGTGGTTCCCATCCCATCACCGGACCTGACGGCACGGTGTACGCTGCCTCGTACGACGGGACGCTCTTCGCGCTGGATCCTGTCACCGGCACGCAGAAGTGGACCTTTGCCACCGCCGGCAATCCGTACTACCCGGCCTACGGCCCCTCGCCGGCGCTCGCCGCGGACGGGACGCTCTATTTCGGCGACTTCGGCGGCAATCTCTACGCGCTGGACAGCGCCACCGGACAGCAGAAGTGGCAGGCCCCCTTCACCGCCGGCTACTCGTATACGTCCGCGGCGCTGGGCGAGGACGGGGTGCTGTACCTGGGCGACTTCGGCGGCGGCTTCTACGCGGTCAAGGGAAGCACCGGGAAGCAGGTCTGGCAGATCTCGCTCCTCGCCGGCATCAGCGCGGCCCCTGCCCTCTCCCTCGACGGCAGCACCGTCTACCTCGGCACGCTGGACGGCACCTTCTACGCGCTGGGCTCCGCGAGCGGCCGGCAACGCTGGAGCCGGACCTTCACGGGCCGGATCTTCGACTCGGCGGCGGTGGGGGCGGACGGCACCGTGTACGTCGGGACCGATCAGTCGGCGTACCACGGTCCCGGTCTCCCCAACACGTACGACGGGACCATCTACGCGCTGGACGGCGCCACCGGCGAGGTGAAGTGGCAGTTCGCGGCGGGCGCCCCGGTGACCCAGGCGCTCGCGATCGCCGCCGACGGCACGGTGTACGCCCCGGTCGATGACGGGAAGTTCTACGCGCTCGACGGCAACACGGGCGCCAAGAAGTGGGAGATCCTGACCACCGTCAACGCCGTGTCCACCACGGCCGCCATTGGCTCCGATGGGACGATCTACTTCTCCAGCGACGGTGCCATCCTCGCCGTCGACCCCGGCAACGGCTCCACGAAGTGGTCGTGGCGCTTCCCTGACTTCGGCAGCACCCCTGGCGGCGGCAACGGCGCCGGCAACTCCGCCCCCTCGCTCGGCGCTGACGGCAAGCTGTACGTCTGGGGCGTGAACACCCTGTTCGCGGTGCCGTAGAGGCTACGGCTCCATCGCGTGCAGCTCGCGGATGGCCTTGGCGATGTCCGGCTGCTGCGGCACCGAGGCCATCTCCAGCGGGTCCGCGAGCCCGATGCCGGGGAGGAACTTCCCGGCCAGGAGCTGGGGCGGGGCGAGCAGCTGGTAGAAGAGCTCGCTCACGGTGCGGCGGATGAGGTGTTCGCCGAAGTTGGTCACCTCGGTGTCCTCGTTCACGTAGAGGGCCTTGCCGGTCTTCGCCACGGACGCGCGGATCGCGTCCCAGTCGTACGGCCAGAGCGTCCGCAGGTCGATCACCTCGGCGGAGATCCCCTCC
>Ga0134122_10001843_pt1 | contig 15444 bp, 17 predicted proteins | sample KB302_FD_96461 | JGI IMG/M metagenome (GOLD analysis project Ga0134122, IMG submission 96461) | Terrestrial soil microbial communities without Nitrogen fertilizer from Kellogg Biological Station, Michigan, USA - KB3-0-2 | ecosystem: Environmental > Terrestrial > Soil > Unclassified ... | reverse complement strand
CGATGAAGGAGGGAAAGGCCTGCAAGCAGCTCAAATGGTCGCTAAGGAATTCCCTGATGCGACATTCCGAAAGCCTTCTTTTGAGTCGTTGCTCTATTCTGGAGATAAAAAACCAACCGATTTTAACGACATAATTTCTAAATGTGGGCAGTCGTTTAATGAGGTGCTGAGGCAACTACAAATTGAATTCAAAATAACAAAGTCAACAGATAATCTAAAAATAGCCACAGAAAACCAGTCGGTCCTTATGGATATTGAAGAAAGTGATCCATTTTATAAAAGATTAGGCAGTTTAATTGGTGATCCAAAATTTGCCCTACAGCTCGAAAAAAGGGACTACGATGTATTTGAACAAGAACATAAAAGATTATTTTCTTCCGGAGGACTAATTATAGGCTATGAAAAAATCGATGATCAACTCTATTTTGCCAAAGGGGATTTTGTTGTAGTGCAGGCCATGAGCAATCACGGTAAATCTACATTCATGCTACAGATGGCCTGCAAATTTCTAAGCGAAGATGAGAATCGAGATAAAAATCCCATGTGTATTTTTGTCACCTACGAGACAATGCCCCTAAGAATTGAAGAAAAATTGGTGAATATTATTGCGCATGGCTGTCAAGAAGGTATCCCTCTTTTATACAATAGAAAAAGCGAAGAAAAATATCTATATCCGAATAGAAAAGATTTTAAGATTACAATAAACAAATACAACGACATTCAGAAGAATAATAGATTACACATATTAAAAAGCACTCCTCTAGAAAAACTTGAAAAAATGATAGATCTTTACAAGTCAGAGTATCCAGAAAGAACCCTCGTCTTGTTCTTAGATTACTTTCAGATCATTGATACAACTATAAGAGCTGATGGCTGGGAAAAAATAAAAGCAATAGCATACAGATTGGAATCTCTCGCTATTGAAAAAGAGATCATTATTATTTGCGCCTGTCAGGTAAATGAGAATATGCAACCCAGAGAAGGCCGTGACATCTACAATGCATCCACAACTTCACTTCAGTTATTCAACCACTCTCATACTGCACTAAAAACTAATAACTCCCTTTTAAAATTTTACAAATCACCAGTCGGTTTAAAAGACATATGTACATTCTCAGCAATCAAACAAAAACACGGAGCTAATTTTGAGCTACAAGATTACTTTTTATTTGACGGTTATGGCTTTGAAGAGAATAAATCTAGTAAGCCTAATGAATCATTATTGGTAAAAAAAGGCTATAAAATGTCTTATGATAATAAAAAACCTCCGGAGCACTGCTACAAATAAAGGTAAATATGCCAGCATCAGGTTACTCACTATTTAAAGACCCTGAAACAGGGGAAATAAGTTGGTTGCCACAGCTTTACCCGCACGCTACTAATTCCGGTGAAATCTCATCGATAGAATTAGAAAATTGGGTAAGAGCGGGAATTATTCCACAAAATTTATATGAATCCGACATGCAAGCCCAAAAGAAAATGAAAGAAATCACCATAAGACAACAAAATGGAGAACAAATACCGGCCTCTGAACTGCCACAGGAACCATGGGCATTAACCGAATACCTTCTAAAAAACAGGGCTCGCCTGTATGGAGAAAATGTTCTTACAAAAATATTTTCACGTCTAGATGATAATGATCCAGACATTGTATGGATGTCATTTATCAAGGAGGCTTTTGCTATCATATCATCAGAAGATCCAAGAGAAATTCATCAATATACATCACGAAAAATTTTAAAGGATAAATTTAATATAGAAAATTCTCGTGCTGTTGATATTTTATCTCGTGAATTAGTAGAACATTGCTGTAAAATACATAAATTTAAATCATTCCAACACAAAATATTTGATAAAACACAGATAGATATCGATGACTTAAATAATCATCTCAAGCATGAGAAAAAACAAATCCTCTTGCTTGATGCGGAATTTATCGAACACTTGAGATGCGTAGGCATAAAGGGAAAACAACTAGCATTACAAGTTGAAGAAACTAGTATTGAATTATTTAAATTTTACGAAAACGAAGAATATTCAAATTCATATCGGCGAAGAGTTTGGGGCTTATGGGTTCCAAAGAGTGAACCAGTGAATGAAGCCATCATGTTACTTACTCAAGCTCTTTGGGAAGATGTATGCTTCAAGTTATGGCATAGGGAAACAAATGGAACATCTTCACTTGTAAAACCAATACTTGATAAAATCATTCCTTTGCTTGGCCCAAAAAAATCGAAAAAAATTGTCGAAAAGGATGGCAGTATAATTTTATGTAATCAAGAAGGCGAGACGTTATTAACAATGGCTCCTGCTGTTGATGTGAGTATGATAGATCCATTTAAAAAAGGCGTAAAAGAGCTAGGGACACTAACTGGTCATAAGATGCTTAGATGGCAAGTTAATGCTGGTTTTGAAAGATGGGTTAACGGTGAGAATGATCCTAGACTAATTGAAATAGATGGCGGATATTCTAAAATTGCCGAAGCTATAGGCTGTCGCCATCCAAGTGAAATTGCCAAAGTAAGGGACATTCTTCATGCTCAAGCTCACGGTTATTTTAAATTTGCAGACGGCAGTCATGGGAACATGATCATATTAAATATTTTAAATAGATATCAAAATACTGAACCGTCAAAAATTCGCATCATTTTAGGCGATATGTTACTTCCCACTTATGTTCATCAAATTGCAAGAAGCGAACGAAGGCTTATCCCAATAGGAGATCTCCCATCACTAAAAGGAGGTTCACCTGATACTTACGCTGCTCAAGCGCAACTTCAATTACTTGTGTTTTGTGAATTCTCAAATCAATCAGTCCGATTAGCACAAGAAGGATCTGTTTTACTGCCGATGGAATGGTGGAAAGAAAAGGCCGTGGAAGCTGGACTTAACCCAGAAAAAGTTTCGTCTATCATTGAACATTGGTGTCAACCAGACCTTTTCAACTGTTTTCTTGATAAACAAGGGGATGAATTCCAATTAGCTACCCATTATGAAAGGCAACAAAAATTTCTTAAAAATCAAGGAATTGGAAGGATTAAAAATTCAGAAAAAGGTAAAAAAACCCAACAAAGAAACATTAAAAATCTCAAAAAATCATGAAGGTTACATAGGTCTCCCAGTTGAAGGTTACATAGGTCTCCCAGTTGAAGGTTACATAGGTTTTGGGATCTCTCCGAGTAGAAAAGTCAAAAAAAGTTGAACGATAACGATAACGATAGTGTTAGTTACCGGCATTGCCGGCCTTTGTTTCACGTCGGCCGTCATGCCTTTAATAAAAGCGAATGGAACTACTCAAAAGAAATTTCTCGATAGCAAGCATTTTGACTTTCCTGGATCCTTCTTGAATCCGACTATTTTAAGGCCCATAGGAGCTTGCAAAAACACCGAGACGCAATATCCCCATTACTCATTCCGTTTTAATCGATCCTAGTCCAAATTTGTGCGTTTAAATTTTGGAAGTTTTCGGGTCCGGTGGGTTTGCTTTAAATTTGCCCATCAGAATGAATCGTTTGTAAATTCTCGATTATGGAGCGAATGGTAGACCTTAATCCAAATTTTCCATCATCTCATTAATGTGAAACGCAATTGCCTCACGAAACTTAGGATTGCTGCACTCTGCCAAAATTTCATCGCAATTTTCGTAAAAGCATTCAGCGGTCTCTCTGAATTTTTCTTTGTTGCCCAGGCTTTGCATCCAAAGGTCTCTTTTACAGGATTCTAAGGCATTACAAACTGATTCCTTTTCCTCTTTATCTGGGATAGTTTTAGCCACCTTACAAGCGTCCTCTAGGCAGTCAAAAAACTTGGACATGCTTTCACCTCCATTGGTGACCTTGCATTGCCTTTCATCACATGAGCATTGAAATGGCGTTTCCGCTTGGAGTTGCGCTAATACGCAACTCAATAAGATTAATGTAAGTTTTAATTTCATTTTAGTCCAAAATCCTCTTCGATGTCTTCAAGCCTGCCTTGAGCACAATACAATATGTTATCAAAGTACTCACTTAAATGCCTATCACTTGGATGACATTCAGCAAAAATTTCAGGAAAATTCTCTCTGAGATGTTCTATCTCATCTGAATGCTTCTCTACTATCGTCCCATTTACTTCGAACTCAGAAATTATTGCTTCTCTGATCCTAAAAATACTATCTGAGATAGCGATGTTTTCTGCTTTAGATTCAATTGTAGTTGAAATCATCTCAGCTGTAATTAACATATGGATGAGATGCTCAATGCTTGTTCCATATTTCGCTAAATTATCAGAAAACTTTTTAGTAAAAAGCGGAGATCCCATGGCTAGTCTATTATAAACATTAGACCTCTCAAGATAATCTGCTGCATCATTAAGATGATTGCTCAGACTGAGGTAATTCTCATAAGTTCCAATACCATATTGATTCACTAAATCCCCAATTAGCGCTAATCCTACAACCAATAATTTTTGCCTAGGGTCTGGAATGGGGAGCGAGCTAATAAATGAAGCTATGAAAATTTTGATCTGATCTTTCGTATTAAAATCAGGAATTATATCAATCTGCCCTTCAGCGTAGCGTAGGTATTCATTAGCGAAGTTCCTGTATGTAGTCGCTTCACTTAAATAATGCTGTATCGAATTCTCTCGATTCATTGTGACCGCTTCAAACCCAAATACGAGATGCGCGTCTTGAAATTGAGTGTCGTTACATTCTGCTATTGCAAAACTCAAAGGTGCCATCGCTAAAAATAAGACTTTCATGGGTTCTCCCGCATAGTTTTAAGAAATTCTTTAGCACCAATCCAGGGGCAAAAGTTGCATATTTTTAAAACATTTTATCTTTTTAGGAAAACAAATTTTTATTTGAGTAACATTAGTGTTTCTGTGAGGCAAACAAGATGCCTGCGCATTTCTCAACCTTTTCCGCTGTGACCTTGAACTTATCTAGCGGAGTATTTTTCGCTATCTGTTCATTTGGCAACACATACGCAATAGCATCGGTTTTGCCTCGGGATTTTAAGACCAGTACTTTGAAGAAGTGGGTCGGAACAGCTACGTCATTCGGTCCTATTACTCGATACTTTACCCATTTAGTACCGTCAGATTCTTCTTTGGGAAGGTAAAGAGGGCCAGTGAACACCTCCACAACCTCATTCGTTTTTGTGAGATCCCGGACATGCTTTTCTAACTGAGCCCAATATCCTCGATTGAATTGAGGGCATTGTGGGCTCATATTTGAAAGATAGAAAGTATCATTCATTTCTTGAGTGGTAGCTTTATGATTGGCTGCTGGGGCAAGATGACCTCGATCAAAACCAGATTTCCGGTAATCCTCTAGCGTACTGCGAAATATTACAGGGATGGAGGGGTCTTCTTTGAAGGCAAAATTGGCTCTGTCAGTCTCTCCTTTGAGATTTTCTGCCGTCAAACGCTCATAAACCCATGAAGCATTTCTTGTCCGGCAATCGTATCCAAGGGAATAGCAAGGCCGGATAACTGAAATATAACTTTTGGGAAATGACTGAGCGGCTGTACTCTCTGGTCCTTTGAAATCTGAACGATGGGAAGTTTGATTTTCAATGGATGTGCTAACACTAGGTATTTCCCTAATGAATGTTCCTGCTGTGATTCCAGCAATGAAAATTGAGACAATTGAAGCATATTTTCTTAAAGACATAGTACCGATATAAAAAATTTCTTTTGCGGAAGAATATCATCTTTCACATTTGTGTAAAGCAATTCTGGATAGGTATCGAGCTTGTCAATTAATCCTGAGGATCATTAGTGTCAGATATCGACACCAATGGATATCAAAAAAGCCACAATATCTCGTTTCCCCTCAGATATTGCCAATTGAATCGGAGTATAAGATCCTATACATGCTTTATTAAAGTCAGCGCCATGGTGTGCAAATAAAAGCAAAACGTCTAATCTATCAAGCATGATAGCGTCGTAAATGGCTGTGGTATTGTAATAATCACTTTTAGAATCCGGATATCCACAACTATATGAGCATACTTTTCTTGGGTGCGTTGGGTCTGCTTTATTGAGCAGAAAGTACTCTACAAGTGAAATCTCACCTGATTCAATTGCCGATTCAAGTACTGTTTTACCCTCACCCTCTATGCAAGTTGTCATATAAATTTCTTGACCTTCACTATTGATTGTTAGAAGAAACAACTTTTTTTGTTCCTCAACGCTTTCAAACCTAGAGTCTATGTCAATCCCATACTCAACTAAAATAAAAACAGCAAAGTAATCCTTCTCCTCCATAGCTCGATTCAAAATAGGGTATTCTTTGCAATTGCCTTTATATTGCATTAAAATTTCCATAAGCGCAGTGCCGTTTTGCTTTATGGCAAACTCTTGCAATTGTTCAGGGGTTACGGAGCTGAACAAGAAATTATTCATTGCACAACTCAACATGAAGCTAAGGGAAAAAAATAGTTTACTCATAAAAAATATCAGTCATCACAATTGCATTTAAAAGCAGTTCAACTATATCCCAATATTCTTTTGTTATAGCGATATCTAAAGGAGAATTAAGGTTTCCACCTGGTGGACGGCGTAAAGGGTCAGCACCATAGCTTAATAGTAGTGCAACACCTTCTACATAATTCATTTCTACAGCCAATCCTAAAGGGGTTAAATAATGGAGTCCGCAGAATTCATTTGCATTATAGTCTAAAAGAAGCTTTGCATGATTTAAAAGGAGCTTTGCAATATCGAGTTTTTTTAAGCCAATGGCGGCCTTTAAGGGTGTGTAATAAGGAGCGCCATATTCCATATTCACATCTACTTGCCCAAGTAACAAAGCTTCTACCATTTCATAATCTGTAGGGCTTTCTTCCATTGCAACCTTAAAGACATTCTTGAGCGGGCTAAATTGTCTTGTTCTATTAATAGGAGACAATAAATCTGTATATTCTATAGCTTTAGTAATATCTTCGCATGATTGAATCATCAAAGTTACTAAATTTACATACCCACGTTTTATTGCAGTTAACAGAGTATGTTTATAATAATAATCGAATTGCGAATCCTTCACCCCCGGAGTTTGCCAATATTCTCTATAACTCTTGATTTCGTCGCCATGTAAAATAAGAAATTTTGCGATATCAGTGTAGTCTTTTTCCACAGCATAAGGCAATCGCTCCCAACCCCAATTATACTTTTCAGCACTTGCATCATAGTCTTTAAAGAACATTTGAAGCCTATCTTTGTCCACAGCATTTAAAAAAAAGGAAAATGTCAAAAGAAAAAATGTGAAAATTTTAATTGCTTTCATAAAGTTAATCGTTGGTTATTAATAAAACAAACATACTAAAAACTAGACTTAAAGTCTTTATAATTATCGTCTCTAGATTCAAGGTCTTAAAAAAAGTAGTCTTTTTCTTATTGAGGAGACTACAAGTGAAGAAAAAGGACATTAGACCAAAAGAGAGGCGAAATGGCCTTCAAATAGAATTTGGTAAAATCGTCAGAGAAAAAAGATTAACTCTCAGCCTTTCACAAGAAGGATTAGCGGAAATAGCGGGAATGCATTTTACCTATGTAAGCAGTGTAGAAAGGGGTGAAAGAAATCTTTCATTATCAAATATAGCAAAGCTTGCTAAGGGTCTCGAATGTTCCATGAAAGATTTAATGCCTTTTTAAACCACAATACAGCTGAGAATTAGGCTAAATTCTATTGGCTATGATGGTAATCCCGAACACCCTCATGAGCAGCTTTTGTGAAATCTACTATCTGCAAGCAAATATCATCGAAACCTGGCAGATATGCCCAAAGATCGTTGCTTCATTGTGGAGAATCTGGTTTTGCTTTAAATTTCCTTGTCTATAAAATGATTTTATCAAATTCCTTGTGGCTACTCAAAAAAAAAGAAAATTGTATGGATGAAAAAATGGCCTGGGAACCGTCAAATCAAAGCACTCAAACTTATGAAGAGCTTCTGCATGAAATCGATCAACTTTTAGAGCTGGCTAAGATCGATTCACAATCGGAAGACATTGCACCGTTCTAACTTCGCATTTTTTATAGGTTCCATTATTACGGATATCTCTTTGCCTGCTATCGCTCTTTCTTCTTTCAACAGATTGCCTCTATACCATTTTTAAAGGTGTAATTATAGTTAAACTTTCCCTATATGACTAAAGAGGTCTTGAATTTTTTTCCTCTGCCAATATGCGATCATTCCTCGTCTAGCCGCTTCCCTGCATCGCTCTTTACCCTCTACAGTCTTCGCCCCTGAACTTAAACCGCCGTGCATTCGACAACGACCGTTAATAGGCTTATCTGTCCTTGGATTTACTACCGCTTTCGCATTGCAAGAATGACCATCTCGACATCGGGCGCCACAAAGTGGACGATTTTTTTTCATTCTGTTTGGGCTCTTCCAATTCATAAGATGACATTCTTCTAATCGAAGCTCTCTTTGAAGATCCCAAGCTCTATAACCCTTATACATATGTACTCCTTAACGTATGTGGCATATGCGCTAGGGATAGCACGATAAACCTCACTGTATGAATTTTTTGAAATATGCGTACAAATAGGTAGAAAATATTAATATTTTTAAACTCTCTTTATATACACTCCATAACGTGCACGCATTAAGACACCGAAAACCTATCGATTTTGTCTCAGATCAAGCAGCGATTATTTTTACCTCATTTCTTAATTGAGGTTAATTCAGGCAACCTATGCACCCCATAACGTGCACGCGTTACGCTCCACCAAACTTATCAATTCCACCTCAAATAGAACAAGCGCATCATAAAAGTTTTTTCATGTGTGGAAATTCAATCAACTATGCACTCCATAACGAATGCGCATTAAAGCGTCGCAAAACTCTTCGCATTTAAAACCAATCATACCCAGCAGCTTCTGCTTTTTTCTTTAATTTTTCATCCACAACGCTGTGTTTTGACATGGCTTTAAATGCTTTCTTTTTGCCTTCTTCATTACCATTTTCTTTAGCATCGTGCCATCTTTTAACTAAATCTATATATTTTCTAGCGCGCTCAGATCGTAATTGCTCGACTTTTTCATAGTTATAAAAATCACAATCGTCCACCGTGATTAACCCTTATTTAAACTAATATTCAAAAAATGGCGGCTTCCTGTCACTAGGAGAGAGTATTTGACTGTAATAGCCCAAGTTTAAGCATTTCCTACAAGCAAAGATACCACGGCAATAATAAAGAATTCTCATTTTCCTGTTGCATGTTCTCACCGGGCATCTAAAGAAGTGGCAGCCATTACAAAGTTGTTTTTCTACAGGTATAAAGTAATCACAATGCACGCACTTCACTTGAAAGCCGTCTCCCTTAAATGTCGCCTTCACTTTGTATTTGTCATCAATGCTAAAGTCTTTTTTAGTTTCTAGCCTTTTGTTAAACATGCAAAGCGAGTTGATGCTGCTATAATCGCAACATAAACCTTTTCGTTTGTGATTTTTTTTCTTCCAATATTCTTTCCATCCCATTTTATAAATTCTTTTTTATATCGAAATACACTGAAATATTGGGTTTATTCAATAAACAAAGATACCCATTATGTAAAAGATTCTTTGTTATGGGGTTGAACTCTCCTTTAACTTACCGTCTGCTTCAATTTCGAAATTTCCCTTATAGCTTGAAATTTTGTCATATTATCCGTTTTAATTTTGTGTTTATCAAGGAACCATTTTTGTTTTTCTGTAAGCGGTTCATTGATTGAGGCTCGCCGGTTTTTATTCCTGAGAGCAACTTGTGTGCGGATCTCAAGAGCTGCATCGGCCTTCGTAAAACTGTCGTCCCAAGCATTTAGCTTTTCCAAATAGTCACGCTGGCCTCTAGTTGGAGGTTCGTCAGAGTTTCTCCACGGCGCATCTACATCAGCAAGCGAGATCTTAAGATGATGTCGAGCGTAATCCTCTGCGCAACCTTGACAATACTCAAGCGGAAGGGGTTCTTTGATGATTCGCCTTGATGAATCATCGCTATAGAATAGATCTGCAACGTATCCACTACATTCCGGTCTTATAATAATTTCATTGTTTTCGTCATCCTGTAAGCACCATTCATTATCCCCTAGACCTGTCCAGATGAAACGCTGCTGACCTAAGATATCAAATTCCTTGTCGACTTCATCAACAGAAGTGATCTTAGACGTTCTATCGACTTCTTTAGGATTCTCCTCTTCCGCCTGCTCCTCAATATGGACTGCTTCCGGTATGGTTTTGGTCAATGACATCACAGAATCTAAATTATGAAATCGATCTGTGAAATCAAGCACAAGGCAATTTTCTTTTGAGGGGTATATTCTAAGTCCTCGACCTATGCACTGGATATATAGGGACTTGCTCTTTGTTGGTCTTGCCATTACTACACAAGAAAGAGACGCTTCGTCAAAGCCTTCAGTAAGAACGCCGCAGCTTGTAACGAATTGCATTTTACCATGCTTTAAATTGCTTATAGCGCGTTCCCGGTCTTCCGCTAGCATATCACCCCAAACAGCACAACAAGCGATTCCACGAGCTTGGAATTCAGCCGCTAAGTCCTTGCAATGCTGAACATCGCAACAAAAGGCGATCCCCTTACGCTCAGGTGCATGTTCAAGGAATTTTTCTACAATAAATTGATTGCGTTCTTCAGTATTTACAGCTTCTGAAAGATCACAAATAGCGAAATCGCCGTTTTGAGTGCGGATCTTTTCTAGTGTGAGGTTCGTGAGAATCTTCCTCCCTACAACTGGGCTCAAATAGCCGTTATTGATCATTGTCGAAATGGATCTGCTGAAAGTAATCTCATCAAAAATGAGCCCTAGCCCATCCCTACCACAAGTTGCCGAGACTCCAACCAAAAGCTTATTAGCCCCTTTGTTAAATCCAAGAGTATTTATAATGCTTTGATATGTGTTTGCTACGCTGTGATGGGCTTCATCGATCATTAGAAGCTCAAAGTCCTGCTTTCGCAGCTTCTCTAATCGCTTGGATCGACTACATGACTGAACAGATCCGACGACCACCGGATGATGGATTTCGTCACGTTCCCCTTGGCATACTCCGATGCTAATCTCAGGCCATACAAGCCTAAGCTTGTCCACGGTTTGGGTGATCAACTCTTGCCGATGCGCTAGAATAAGAGTACGCTTATTGAGCTCCTTGGCCAGAGCCGACATGATAATGGTTTTTCCGCTTCCGGTAGGAAGCGATATCAATTGTCGGGTGATGCCTGCATTCGCTGAAGAAATTACTGCCTCGACTGCTTCTAGTTGGTAATTTCTCAGCGATACTGTCATTTAATTTTTCATTGGTTCAGCCAGCCACTTGTAAAGGGCGCTCTCAGTTTCTTTTTGAGTAAGTTCTTTGATACAGATTTCTAAGGCCATCTCAACGATAGCGGTTTTTGTTACTCGCTGTTCGCCCTTTAGCTGCCGTTTTAGCTGTATCCAAGCATCTTCTAGTTTCAATAAGGTATTCTGTGAGAGGTTAAAGGTGGCTTTTTCTTTTAATTCAATTATTTCTATACCACTATCTTGCTTAATTGCTTTATTTTTTGGAAGTTTTATTGTTTTATGGTTTTCGTGCTTCACCTCACTGTGAGCGGTCTCAGCTTTTTTGCAATCTTTATTGTTATGCTGTTCTATTCCTTTATTGCTAACTTGTTCGCTGCAATTCATTAAATCGCTCATGATATCGGGAGTTTGCTGTCTAGCCATCTTTTAGAATCCTTTTTATAAGTTTGGTATAATCTTTTGCACCGGGTGAATTTGGAGCGAATTCAAAAATCGTCTTTCCAAAACCGGCACTTTCGGAAATTCGAACATTGTACCTAATCGACTCACACAACTGCTCAGGAAAATGCTTTTTAAGTTGAGCCAAGATCTCGGTTGACTTCTTCACCCGACCGTCGTGAAACGTTGGCAGCACATACTTGTGCGAGATGTGCTTATTAAATCGTTTTACGGATTCCAGACTCTTCACAAATTCCGCCAGACTATTAATGGTGAGCACCTCAAGAGAGACGGGCGTAAGAACTTCCTGAGCATAAAACAGGCTATTAATGGTTAAAGTATCCCATGAGGGACTTGTGTCTATGATGACAAAATCAAACTGCCCTTCAAGTGGCTTTAAAGCTTCGGAAAGGGTTTGTTCTGCCCCGAAATCTTTCCGGCCAATTGATCGTTTAACTCCGGATAAGGATTTCCCTCCGGATAGGATCCACAAGCCCTGGCGCGCCTCAAAGATTGCTTCCTGAGCCGTCTTGTCCTCGTTCAGGACATCGGACAAACCTAGAGGCGGTTTAACGCCGAGTAAAAAAGCATCTTGCCCCTGATCGTCTGTGTCAATTAACAAGATCTTTTTCTTATGAAGGGTTAGACCATGAGCGAGTGCAACCGCAGTGCTACTTTTCGCAACTCCGCCTTTGCTTAGACTTACCGCTATTTTTCGCATGCTTTATTCCTTTATTGCTTTATTGCTTTTCTCTTTAGGCTGGATGGAAATTTAGGTTCAGAAGATGCCTTTTCAAACATGCTCCAGTCTACTTTCTCCTTATCTTCATGGTCTAAGGAGATTTCATCCCAAGGGTCGTACTTCTTATCTTTAATCACAGCCGTTAACTTGGGGACATAAGATATCTTATTAACTCTCTTTGCGACCGCTTCAGGAATCATGTGTCTAGAAAGAGCTGCCGATCTCACTTCAATTTCATCATATGGATATTTTTTAGACGTCCACTCTATATAATTTTCATGCTTTTCATTCTTCAATGAAAAATACTCATTAGGAGAAAATTCATGTATTATGAAATCGTCTTCATCGATAAAATAAAAAGTAAAATTAAATCGATAACTTTCAACGATTTTATTCTCTAAATCACTGTTTAATTCTGGTGGCGTTAGCTTATAATTAACTTTAAAAACAAAATCATATCGGCTATCATTTGCATCTAACGACTTTCGCATCTTTCCCTTTACGGTTAACCATCCGGTTGTAAATGCTGACCAATTTCCATCTAGTCCTTTGGTATGAGATGCACCACTCCCCTTATCCACGCTAATCCACTTTTCGGTTTTGTCTGAGGCGAATAAATTCCAATTCGGCCCCCACATATAAAATGCCACGGCAAGCCCGATTATCACCCATATGAAAGCACCAAAAAATCCTGTATCATTATCGTCACTCATATACACCTTTATTGTTTTATGGTTAACAAGGTCGAAGAGTTTACCACAAAACAAGGCGTATTCCTAGCATCCTTTATGGTGATATGGCTTTATTGTTTTTATGTCACCCCAAAAATCGCATCGGTTTTGTCCCACCACCGCCCCTTGGTGGGACAAAAAAACAAATCCATAGAATAGGACTTGATCGATTAAGATCATATCGGTATAACTTGGACATGTTAACCATATATCAGGAATGGCGAAATGAAAGCAATCATCTATCTTAGAGTTTCAACCGATGAGCAAAACCTCGGTGTTGACGTTCAGCGCTCTAGCTGCATTCAATACTGCAAAAAGCATGAAATAGAGATCAAAGGTGAATATGTCGATGATGGGCTTTCAGGAAGTTTAGCTCCGGAAGATCGCGAAGGTCTGTTAAAGGCATTAGATTCCCTGAAAAAAGGTGACATCCTCCTAGTCCATAAAAGAGATCGTTTAGCCCGATGCAATAAAGCCATCGCTCTAGTTGAAATGGCCATTGGCAAAAATAAAGCCCGGGTTATTAGCTGCGCTGATGAAGGCACATGGGCAACCGACCAAAACGATCCTATGGCATTTATGATGCGCTCAATGGCTGATACATTTAGTCAATTTGAGCGGCTCACAATCAAACAACGGACAAAATCAGCGTTGGCAGTTAAAAAATCTAGAAATGAAAGAACTGGCCATATCCCATTTGGCTTTAAATTGTCTGTGGACGGGATCCATTTAGAAGTATGTGAAGAAGAACGAGATATCATCGCGCTCATGAAGGAGCTACAAATCAGCGGAATGACAATCCGGAAAATCGCTGCCGAATTAAATCGAAGAGAAACTTTTAATAGAGGGGATGAATGGACAAAAAGCGCAACGCACAGAATCCTGCAAAAAGCGGCGTAAGTGCCACTCAAGCACAAAAGTTAGATGAGCTAGCGGATAAAATAAAATCGCTGCCAGAGAGCCGAAAAAAGCTATTAGGCGATCTTATGAATAAACGCCTGCTAAACTCTAAAGAAGTTTGCGCCATTTTAGGAATTAGCCTTCCTGCCTTGCGTAGATGGATCACGGAAGGAAAAATTTCTTATGTAAAGGTGACTCGTTATATTAAATTTCCTCAAGAAGAAATTTTGCGTTTAATACATATTAAAGAGGCTTTAAGCGTGTCTGAGGTGGCTAAAATCCTTGGAATTGGTGTAATTGCAGTGAGGAATATGATAGCTAGGGGTGAAATTAGGGCTTTTAGAGTATCTGAGAAAGGAAATTGGAAAATAAATAAGGAAGAAGTCGAAAGAATCATGAGAGGAACTTCTGAACCGCCGCCGAAAGTTAAATAGATCAAACTTGAATTAGAAAGGGCTTATTATGACAACTCGTTTTATCGAAAACTTAGACGAAATTAAGACCAAGCTAGACCCTAAGGCTGTTTTAGAGCTTATTCAGCCAGGAAAGAAAAAGCATTCCGGAAATGAATTAAGATCTCCCTGCCCGGTTCATGGAGGAGATGGGGAAGAAAATTTTTCACTCAATCTTACAAATCACAATTGGATTTGCCATTCCCGTGGATGCAAGGGAACAAATCTAGTCGACTTATATGCGCAAAGCAAAAAAATATCATCAATCAATGTTGCTGCCGAGGAATTAGCCCAGCAATTTGGAATAAAAATCAATTACAAGGAATCTGTGGAGCGTAATCAAAGCAAATCTTACACAAAAGAAGACTTTTCTAGGTGTTGGGAGGAAGCAAAAGCACAAGGAACTGATAACTATTTCTCAAAGAAAGGTCTTTCAGTTCCACCTATAGCGCGTTTTGGGAAGAATCCTATTTTTATGAAAAATCCTAGGGGTTATGAATCACCACTCATCCCTTACAAAAATATTGATGGAGAGCTAACCCTCATTCTTTCTTTTGGTGCAAAAAAATATGAATTCACAGCAGGCGAAACAAAAGGTACTTTTGCGTTGCTGGGCGAAATTAACCCGGAGGGAGAATTTTACGCAGGCGAAGGAATTGCCACAGTTCAAACTGCATGGGAAGCCACTCAAAAAAAAATCCCGGCGGTCTCTTGCAGGTCTTGGCACAATATATTACCAGTAGTCACTGCGATTAAAGAAAAATACCCTGATTCAAAGCCGATCATATTGATTGATTGCGATGAAGGAGGGAAAGGCCTGCAAGCAGCTCAAATGGTCGCTAAGGAATTCCCTGATGCGACATTCCGAAAGCCTTCTTTTGAGTCGTTGCTCTATTCTGGAGATAAAAAACCAACCGATTT
>Ga0134122_10001841_pt1 | contig 15450 bp, 29 predicted proteins | sample KB302_FD_96461 | JGI IMG/M metagenome (GOLD analysis project Ga0134122, IMG submission 96461) | Terrestrial soil microbial communities without Nitrogen fertilizer from Kellogg Biological Station, Michigan, USA - KB3-0-2 | ecosystem: Environmental > Terrestrial > Soil > Unclassified ... | reverse complement strand
GTTGGCGGGCCAGCGGCCTAGCGCGTGCGGCGCCGCTACAACGCCGCCGAGTCCTTTCCCGTATGCTGATCCATTGTGGTTCGCTGTTTCACGGCCAGCGCCCATACCGGCGCTTTCTGCGCTTCCATGTGTGCCGCCGCTGTCCACCCGACAGGCATCGACGTGCAGTGCTCCGGTGCCGTAGCGCAACACATTCGCGGCGACGGTGCGCTCGCCCAGCGGCTTGCGCGCCAGGACGATGAACTCAGCCGCTGGTTTCAGCGCCGTGCCCCAGCCCGCCCATTGCGCCGCCTCGGGCGTGGCTGGGGCGGTGCGATCCAGTTCGACGCCATCACGGGCGACACCTTGGCCGGGCGCTACAGCAAGCGTCGTGCCGTCATAGCGGCTGGTAACTTCGCGCTTTGCTTCTTCGATCCGATCGAATGCCAGACCAAGCACATCGCATAGCTTGTTGAACTGCTCGGCTGTCGGCAGGTTAAGGCCCAATTCCCAGTTTCTGACGCAACCCGTGGCCCCGCCTGTCTTGCTGAGGAAATGCTTCCCTAGATCGTTGCTGCTGATACCTCTACGGTTGCGTTCCTCGCGCAGCCAAGGCCCGAACCAACCGATTGATGCGCCGCCTCGCTTGTCGATGGCCTTGGACACGTCGAGGCTCTTGGGAAACCCGCTGCCATACAGGAACAGCAGCGTGTCACGTATCTCGAAGCCCGCGTCCTCGATCGCGCACGCCATGCGGTGATGGGTGCGACTGCCACCGAACGCCACGAGGTGCGCGCCGGGGAGTAGCGCGTCGTAGACCAGGCGCCAGGTCGAGGCGCGGAATGCAACGCCCGTGCTGTCCCATTTCCGGCCCATGAACGCGAGTTCGTATGGCGGGTCTGTGACGCACGCGTGGAAACCGCCCAGCTTCGGCAGCTCGTCGAGCATGTCGCCGTGAATGACGCTGATGACCATTGGATCGTTTCGGTTGTTTTCATCGAGGGGAAAATGCGCCGTTCGTTACGACTCGTGGCTATGCGCGTTTCGCATATCGAGTTGGGCGGCAGTCACCCTGCGACCAGACGGGGGTGAGCAGGGCGCCGCCTCTGGCCTCACCCCGGCGGGTTCTTGGCCTTCAGTGCTGCTGTTGCTTCGGCGCCCAGTCCTCTGCGAGCCAGCGAAATGGGTCAGGCTGGATGTAAAGCGCCTCGGCCAACTCAGGGTTGGCCTTCTTTGCCGCCAGAAACCGCTCGATCAGCCCATCGACAATGGCATCGCCCAGCCTGTTGCGCAGTTGGGCCTCGCTGATATTCAGCCGCTCGTTGAACGCACCGTCGGCGTGGGCTTGCGTCCAGCCTCCGGGCCACTCGTCAGGGCGCTTCATCATTCGCGCACCGATAGTGCAGTCAGGCTGACGTTTACGTTACGGACGGCTCCGAACAGCATGACCGCGATGTGGGCTCTGTCGTGGTGCGTGGTGATGACCACCGCTTCATGCCCCTCTAGCGCGCCCTCACAGACGCGCACAGCGGCTCCAGGGGCGAAAGTGGGTCCGACTACCGGAAAACTCCTCCGCGCCGTCTCCGTGGCTCTGAGGGCTACTATGAGGCTATCGGCCACGATGCCGGGTCTTGGTCCGCTCATGAGCAGCTTCTGGACGCCTTCGGTGCGGCAGATTGGGGTCCACGGATCGCGGAGGGCATCGAAGCGGGTGAACAGGTAGCCGCTGAACAGCGGGCGCTCGACCTGGTGCCAGAGCGAGCGGATTCCGTTGTCGCGGATCCGGACGGTGTGCAGCGGGAGGTAGATTTCGTAGCCGGTGCGGCTGAGGTTGCTGGCGGCCCAGCGTTCGGCCTTCGGCCAGCAGGCGACGACGAACCATTGGGGACCGAGGTCTGGCTGCGGCCGGCTGGCTCCGAGCCTGCGGCCGACTATTCCGCTATCGCGATAACCCTGTTCTTCTGGACGGCGTCCGCACGCGACCTGTTCGGCGCCGCGCTCCACGGGTTGTGGTAAATCTGCCACTACACCCCTGTCGGTTGTGACGTCAAGCATGGCTGTCGCCCTCCTCGTCGTCCTCGGGGTCGAAGCTGACCGCCATGTCGGCGGTCTCGGCGATCAGGCGGAGGCAGCGTCTGGCGAACAGCTCGCGCAGTTCGGGCTCGGTGGTTGTGCTCAGCATGAGGCAGACGACGCCGGTGCAGGTGCGGATGGTGTCGTCGGGGTCGAGCCGGTGTTCGCGGCAGGCTCTGGCGATGCTCATGGCGGCTTCCGTCAAGCGGAGCCGGTCGCTATCCCGGTCAAGCATGGCCGTTGGGTTCCTGGCCGACCGCGACATCGAAAAACGCATTGCGCGCTGTCGTTTCGTTTATCAGCAAGTCGTCGTTGCGGCGCGCGGCCATGAGATCCTCCAGCAGTTTCGCTGCTTCCAGAAAGCTGGGCCTTTCGCGGCGGAATCCAGGGATCTGCGCTGCGGTGCGCAAAGCACCGATCGCGTGGTCGTAGCCAGCGTCGGAGGCAATCGCCCACATTTTCGCCAGGCGTTCGGCGTGGTCGCCTTCCCGGTCAAGCATGGCCGTGGACCTTCATGGTATGCGGCTCATCGACGGCGTGGACGATCATGGCGATGGCGATCGCCCCGAACTGGGTGCGCTGGTCGTCGGTGCAGTTGCGGGCCAGCACGGAGCAGATGCAGCCGACCAGGCCAGCGATGGTCAGCTCTGGGCCTTTGTCGCGGATGGCGGGCCAGATGGCGCGGGCCAGGTCGGCGGTCTCGGCATCGAAGCTGTCGCGGTCGCTCTCGAAGGTCATGGCGCAGCTCTCGCCCTGGCGAGTTGCTCGGGCGAGAGATACGCCGTCTTAGGAGGGCTTGGCGTTGGCTCCGGCATGGGGATTGGAACCACATCTGCTGGTTCACGAGGCAACCACGATGGCGGCAGGTATGGCAGCAGATCCGGATTATATTTCGTGATGCCGCGGAGGGTTGTGCGGATCAGGGCGCTGCGTCCGAAGCCTGAGATACCGGTGATTGGCAGGGCCTCGACCTCAGCGACGCGTCGCAGCAGAGCGGCTGGGGTCATATCCGCGAAGAACTTACGATCGTCCTGCTCGGCTGCGGATGGTTCGCGCATCGACTTTGGCACGTAGCGTTGTTCTTCGAGACGAAGGGCAGTGGCGCTTGGCGGTGGGCGGTTGTCTTTCCACCAGCGGGATATCTTTGCCACGAGTTCCGCGTAATTTGGCAGTGTCACGCACTGCGAGGCTATTGCGTCCAGCGACTTGCGCGTGAAAGCCTCGGCTGGGAACCGCTCGGCCAGCATGCCGGCGGCCGCGGCGATTTTGGCCTTGGCGTCGGCGACCCGTTCGTTTCCTGCTGCCAGCACGGCGAGGTCGTTTAGCCAACCTGCGATCAGTCGTTCGTGGTTCATGGCGCCACCAGCCGCAGGTGGGAGTATTCCGGGTCCGGCTGGATTTTCACGAGGAGCGTTGGCAGGTCTCCATCGAGCCGGATCTGTTCGTGCTTGCTCACGGCGCGATGTCGGCAGGCTCCGATCAGGAATGCCACCACATCGCCGGCTGGCCGGTCGTCCTGGGCCGCCTGCAGGACATCCAGGACTCTGGCGCAGTCATCTCCGGCTGCGCTGACCATCTTCCCGATGATGCCGCGGGCTTGCTTGTCTGGCACTCCGGCCACTGCCCGGACGAATTGCGGACCCCTTTCCCAAACCTGATCCCTCGGGCTTCGGTCATGCGGCGACGCGGCCGCAGGTCGCGTCACCTCCGTAGGAGGTGTTCTTTCTTCTCTTCCGTTCTCTTCTCTTCTCTTGGTGTCTGTCACAGACTCTGTGACAACCTCTGTGACAGAGATTTGGTTGTGTTTTTCCCGTTCCTTTGCACGCGCGGCGCGAGCTTTTGACGTCCGCTCGAAGGCGGCGCAGCGGCACCGCCAAGCGTCCATCACCTTCTCCGAGACGGTATGATGATACAGCCTGCCGTCGCTGCATTTGAACCAGCCATGCAGCGCCATTTCCTTTACATTCGGCCAGTTGGCGCCAGCGCCTGAGAGATGCGCGAGGATCCGGTCGTCGGCCGGCAGGCTACCCGCGGGTAGCTGCATGAAGGCCTTGGACCAGAGCGTGAAGGCCGCCTTGAACTCGTCGCCGGTCGAGAGCGCATAAAAATCGCTATCGAGCAGCCGGACCAGTTCGACGGCCATATACGGCATGCCGCGCAGGTCACATTCAGCCGATACAAGCGGCGGGGGGAGTTCACTCATGGCACAGCCCTCTTGTCGCGGCCCGAGGGGTGTGCAAAATACGGGTCAGCAGAGCCCCGTACTCGCGCGCCCGACAGCGCCGATCGGTTAAGATACAGGCCCGCCATGGTTCCAGCCGTGGCGGGCTTCTGCTTATTGTCGCTGATTCGGCCCCGAGTGCAACGTCGGTCATGCCGCGATCTCCACAGCTTCGTTGCCCCAGACATGCCAGCCGACGCGCGCACCACGCGCGAACAGCTCCACCCCCGGCAGCGACGGGAACAACTCCTCGATCATCTCGGCGAAGGCCTCCGGCTTACGGCTGTGCTCAGCCAGCGGCGCAGAGATCACCGACGCATACTGATCCCCAGGCGCCGGCGCCGGGATCGCACCGCGGGTGCCCACCAGCAGCAACTCATGCTGGTTACGATTCCAGTAGCCGGTCCCAGCCCGGTCCTTGTGCCAGATGAAATGCGAGCGATAGGTGAACTCCCACGCAGCCATGACGGTCAGCGCCTCGGGCAGCATCGGCACCGTGGCCCAGAGGAACAGCACCGCATCGTCCGCCGCTGGCACCTTCATGTCGCGGATGTCGTCGAGCGTCAGCGTCGGGTAATGATTGTCCGCGGCACGATCCATGCCGGTCTCTCGCGACCACGGCTCGAAGCGCCAGGGCGGGTCGGCATAGATAATCCCAAACCGCACCGACCCCTCGGTCAGATCCTCCAACTGTCGGGCACCGAGCGCAGCCTCTTTCGCGTCGCGCGCGATCTGCTTCAGTCGGGTCTTGAGATCCTGCGTCGAGCGTGGCGGCGTGGTCTCGGCGCACCAGTCGAGCAGCGGGATTGCCACGTCATCGGGTAGTGGCGCTGTGAGCCGGTGATGCTCATAACCGAGAGTGTTATTGCGCAATAACACTGGCCAACGCTCGGCAACCGACCCAGCAACACGACACGTCCCATGCGTCGGGCCGGTCCAGCTTTCCGCCGATACGATCTGTACCCGGTCGCCATAGCGGGCGCCCCGGTTCCACCAGTCGCCGATGTCCCAGAGCAACGAGTTAGCCGAACGCTCACGCTCGCCTAACTCCATCCCTTCGCTTTCCCACTCGCGAATGCTCTCGTTGACCGCCATTGCCGCGCTCATGACGGCTTGCCCGAATGCGGCTCGACGTGCTCGGCAATGCGGGCAATCGCCGACTGCACCGCGAGTTCGATAATGCGCAGCGCCTGCAATGCAACATACGAGGAGTAGCCCTGCATCACGACAGCAGGCGTCGGCAAGTCCTTGCGCGCGGCGGGCTTTACCTCCGCATGCTTGTAGCCCTTGGCGATTTCCGCGACGCGCCCGCCGTTCACCGCGAAGAACGCCGCGATGTCGTGCTGTTTTTCACCGCGCAACAGCAGACCTTTGACGATAGCCGCCTGTTCTTCATTCAGCATTTCGCCCCCTGTGTTATTCGTTATCGTCGATTGCCGGCACGCGCAGCGCCTTGGGCACCTCGCCCGTCGTTGCCGTGAGCAGGTAGCCGCCGCGCTCTGGATCGCGCACCCCGGTGCCGGTGATCGACCAACCCCAGGCGTCGGTGAGCGTGAAGGCCACAGTGCCGTCGGCGCCGCGGTCGAGCCGGCCGGTCCACTGCCCGTTGCTCATGCCGCCGCGCTCCCGAACCGCTTGTGCCAGCAGCAAAGACACCAGGCCCGCAGCGGCACTTCCCGGCGCAGCATGAACAGGTCGCAGCGCTCACCCGCATCGCCCGGCAGGAACACCGCCGCCGGCTCCGGGCACAGGTCGCAGGTGCGCGTCATGCGGCGCGCCTGATGCGTTGCTTGCGCGGGATGCCCCAGGCATCGAAGAACGCCAGCATTTCATCGGCATTGCGGACCACGCCAACGCGCCCGCCGCCGGCGATGCACGCCGACATGATCGACTGCTGCGCTAGGCTCAGTTCGCCTGTGTCTGTCTTGATCTCGACCAGATAGACGCGGCCCGACCACAGGATGAACGTGTCCTGTATCCCCGCCACGATCCCGCGCCCGACCCTGATGCCAGGCACTTCCCCGGCGTAGTTCGCGTGATCGATGCTCCACCACACCACGCCCTGCGGCGACACCTTGCCGGGCGGCGCCACCTCGAGCCGCAGCACGTCGCAGATCTGCTTCTGCAGCGGATGCTCGGCGACCACCGGGGCGCGGAGCCTGAACGGCCGCCGGCTGGTTTTCAGCGCCGCGCTCATGCCGCCTCCTGCTGTGCGGCGGTGGCGGCGATCGACAGCAGCAGATCGCGGAACTGGATCGGCGTGGCGTTGCGGATCTCGGTCTTACGCTTGCCGCCAGCCAGCGCGACGATGCCGATGCGCCTTGCCTTCGCGTAGCCGTGCCGGGCCAGCATGGTCGGGTCGAGCCGCTGCGGCCCTCTGCCCCATCGCAGCGGAGGCAGCTCGGTGCCGACGGCATAGAGCCATGAGCTTTTGCGTGAGGCGTGACCATAGAAGCCCTGCTCGACCTGACAGCACCATCCACCGTGGACGTCCTGCTGCCAGCCGCCCGTTGCCGGCGGCCAGGGCAGCCCGTGCGCCAGCCACGCATGGCTGTGGGCCGGATGCTCCAGCACGCCGCCCCAGCGCCGCACCGATGCCAGCGCCGCGGCAAAGCAGCCACCGTCGTCGCCGAGCTGATACTGGTGCGGCCTGGCCGTGCTCCCATGCCAGAACCGTCCCCAACGTGCGCAGGGCGGGTGACAAACCGTCGGCCAGGGTCCCGCATAGGTCCGGGCATCCCTGGCCTCGTCCCAGACGTCGACGCCGGGCAGCCCCGCATAGACGCCGTTGTGCTGCACATAGAGCGCCGCGATCATGCCGCGGCCTCCCGGCGGGGCAGACGCTGCCAGCACAGCCGCACATGGTCCGGGCAGTAGGGCGCCCCAGGCGCCACCGGATCGCCGCAGAAGTAAAAACCCACCCTGGCCGGCTGGCCGATCGGATACTGACAGCCCCGCACCGGGACGATGGCCGCCCGTTGCAGATCCAGCCGCGGCGGTGGCGCAGGCTCTGGCCGGCGCTCCACGATCGGCTTGGGCGCCGCCGCCCGCGCCTTGGCCATCGCCAGCCGGGTGCGCTCGCGCTTGCGCTCAAGGGCCGCCAGCGCCGCCTCGAGCCGCACCGCCTGCGCCGGCGGCCCCTCGATCTGATGCCGGTGGCAGAACCCAGCCACCGCGTTCTTGCTGATCCCTAGCCGCCGGCCGCACTCGCGCAGCGACAGGCCCTCGGCCCGCCAGGCGCGCAGCAGTTCGACCCGTTCTGGCGCATCGGTCATTCGGCCGCCAGCCGCGGGCGGCGCGCCTTGCAGGCTGCGGCTGCCTTGGGCGTCGGCTTGCGCGGCGGCTTCCGCGGAGCCGGCCGCTTGTAGATGTCGGGGCGCAGCAGCCAGCGCGGAATGCCGGTCACCTTCGACACGACATCAATCTGGTGCGCCGGAACCCGCCGCCATTTCCCCACTGCGGCGTGCGAAATCCCCGCCGCCTCGGCGATCCGGCGAATGGTCAGTCGGCGTTGGAACGCCTCTTCCAGAACGGCGTCGCGCTGCTGCGGCATCCCCTCACGTTGCAACGGGCAACGCGGATGCACAAGAGGCTTGCGGCGCGGCGACGGCATTGCCAATCTTGGCGGGTTACCGCGGGCAACCCATTAGCAGGTGTAATTTTGTTGTCGACGATCGGAAATTGGATCAGGCAATCACGAATGCGCAGTGGCCTGTCTCAACTCGAGCTGGCGGACCAGATCGGCGTGGCACGCTCGACGTTGACGCTATGGGAAAGCGGTAAGAGGACGCCTGAGTTTGGCAGCATCAGCGCGATTGCGCAGCTAACCCAATGCGATTTACCGCAGTTGCTCTCAAAACTGGTCCAGCATCCCACGGACCGTGACGTCCTGTCAGTGTTTCATGACCTGCAACCAGAACAGCAGCAGGTGTGGGTCCATGTCGGGATGCTCATGTCTGCTAAGGGCAAGACAGCTGTCAGCGATCGCCCCGATGCGCACCCAGTCCCCAGGCGAAACGCTCGCCGCGCAATCGCTTAGAGCGATCAGCCCACGCAGATAATTAGGGTTATTGAGGGCTTCAGACGCTGATTGAGGTTGCGCACTAGGGTTGCCTGATGCAACATGTCCACCGAATTGGCGGTGAGGCGTAGAGTGCTCGTCAGGATCGATATTGGGGGCAAGCGGCTCGCCAGGCAAGCCAGGATTGCCCCACCACGACGAGTGACAGGCTTCCAGCGTCAGCGCCGCGAATTGGGCCTGATAGGCTGCGACATATTCAGCGAGTTGTCGGAAACTGTCTCCGAGCAGCAACGGCATCATTTTAGGGTCGACGACGAGCGGCACGGCCGATCTCCCCTAGGTGATTGTTTCCGGCACGTTACACCAATTTTACCCGCCGGACGTGTCCGCGCCAGAGCATTTTCGCCTGGGCGCCAGGCGTCCCGTTCCCGGCGTGGCCCACAACCTGTGACTCTTCAAAGCAATGGCTCGTCCTCCTGCAAAATAGATGGAACGGCCTGTCACGGCGAATTAACGCCCGTCTCCTCTGAATGGACCGACTGAAATGGACAACGCAGACCTGCTGACCAATGCCTCAGCGCTGATCGAGCGTTACCGTGCCGAGGCTGCCAGCACACTCAACGAGATCGACCGGCTGCAGGCGCGGCTGGAGATCCTGAACGAGACGCTGGAGGCGTTGACCGGCACCAAGCGCCGCACCCGGCGCCAAGCAGCACCGCCCAAGCCGGCGCTGCTGCCCGACATGCAGCCGGCGGACTATCTGGTGCCGGAGTCAGCGGCGTGAAACCGCCCAGCCCGCGCCAGCTCTCGGACGCCTACGCGGTGCTGCTGCAGGCCCGCGAGAAGCTGCTGGCGATTGATCCGAGCATGCCGGAGTCCGACCCGACGCTGTTCGGCGACATGCTCGACGGGGAAAGCGGCGACGCGATCAGTGCACTGGATCGACTTATTCTGTGCGCCATCGAAGCTGAAGACCTGGCATCCCAGGCGCATCTGCGGGCGCAGGAGATCGCCGAGCGCAAGGCGCGCTACAAGAAACGCTCCGAGGCACTGCGCGATACAGCATTCCAGCTCATGGCTGCCTTGGAACTCAGGCGCAGAGAAACGGGACAATTTACTGCCAGCGTCAGAAGCACGCCGCCGAAGGTGGTGATCACCGACGAGACGGCGCTGCCGCCGGCGATGGTCCGAACCCGCACCGAGCCCGACAAACTGCTGATTGCCGCGGCGCTGAAGGCGGGCGGCGAGGTGCCGGGCGCTGCGATGTCAAACTCAGGCGAAACTTTAGCTGTGAGAACGAATTGAGATGAACGCCATAGCCCCGATCGAGCGCACATCGCTTGAACCTAAGACGATCGATGAGGCCATGCGTTTCGCGGCGCTGCTGGCAAAGTCGACGATGGTCCCGCGCGACTATGTAGGCAAACCCGAGAACATCCTCGTGGCAGTGGCCTGGGGCCGAGAAATTGGCCTGGGCACTCTACAGGCGCTGCAGAACATCGCTGTAATCAACGGACGCCCCAGCATTTACGGCGATGCCATGCTGGCCCTGGTCCGGGGATCTGGCATCTGCTCCTACGTCCACGAGAGCATCGAGGGTGACGGTGACGCCAAGAAAGCGATATGCCGGACGCTGCGCAAAGGCGAGCCGCAGGAAACCGTGGCTGAGTTCTCAATAGCCGATGCCAAGAAAGCATCTCTTTGGGGGAAATCAGGCCCTTGGTCGCAATACCCCGAGCGCATGCTGAAGATGCGCGCCCGCAGCTTCGCCCTGCGTGACGCCTATGCTGATGTGCTGCGCGGTGTGATTGCGGCTGAGGAAGCCCGCGACATTCCGGCGGATGAGTTCCGCGGCCCGACGCTCGACCACGAGCCGTCGCCAGCAGAGTCCACACCACCACCACCGCCGCCGATCGACCCGATACCCGGCCGCGTGCCAGGCGGTGGCCAGCCGACGCCCACCGAGCCGGCCAAGCCGCCACGCCAGACCATCGCCGGCTGGCTTGAGGCTATGGAAATCGCCCTGGCTGACGCCGGCACCGACCGTGTGCAGGTGGACCGGATCTTGTTCGATGCGAGGTCCATGCAGATCGCCCAGACGCTGCGGAACGGCGCCCTCGAGCGATACAACCGCATGAAGGCCGCTGCGATCCAGCGCGCCAATCCGGCGCCGCCGCCCGAGGAGGAAGTGCCGGAGGAGGAAGGCGATACATGGCCCGGACCTGACGTGCGCGCGCCAGCCGCGGCTTGACTAGGTGACGGCAGGTTGTGCAGGCTGCGACCGCCGCAACTCCTGCTGTTGATCCCCGATGCTCACACACTCCTGGTCGTTCTGGCTCGCCCTCTGGGCGGTCGGCCCGCCGCTATTTCTACTGCTGGCGCTGCTTAGCCGCGCTCTCAGCCGGCGCCTCCGGTGACTCTGCGCGCCGGGATCCGCGACGACCTCTCGGAATACCTCACGGCGCTTGGGATCGTCGCCGCGGCGCTGCTGCTGGGCCTGGTGCTCGGCCTGGCGGCTGGCTGGTGGTGGTGGGGGCACTAATGCCGGGGCGCATGATCGCCCGGAACATCTGGTCGGGCGATGGCCGCACCGGCATGAGGTTTGAGCCAGAGTTGTGGGATGCGATCGACGAAATCTGTGAGCGCGAAGATCTCGACCGCAACGAGCTGGTGCGGCGCATCGAGGAGAACGGCTTCGTCGGCACGCGAACCGGCGCGGTCAGGGTGTATCTGGTCGAGTATTTCCGCCGTGCCGCGACCGAGGCAGGCCACCGGGCGATCGGGCATGGGCGACGCAAGACGTGATGTGGTTCATCGCGGTCTCGCTGCTGGCGATGGTCCTGGTGTTCATCGCTCTGCTGCAGGTCGTCGTCCGCATTCCCGGCCTTCTGCCGCCAAGCCTGATCGTCATGGCAGCGGTCATGGCCGGCATGGTGCTCGGCCTGGCGATCGGCGGGATGGTGTGTGTTGCAGGAGTTTTCGGACCGTAAGGCGCGATAACCGGGCTTATCGCGCGTAGTGGAATTAGCCACGAAAGAACCCGAATGACGGCCAAAACAGCAGCCCGGCGGCGGACGATGGCCAGTTCCGAGTTCCTTCAGCAGACCGGACCGCGCCTGCTTTGGCTGCGCGAGGCATGGGAAGAGTTGGAGCCGGGGAAGCACTCTCAGGTGCAATGGGCGCGGCGCTTTGGCATCCGGCCACCGGATTTGTCGCGCTGTGAGAGGGGCCTTCAGGCAGTGAATACCGATGCCCTGGCGCTGCTCCTGGCAAGCACGGGTGCGTGCGCCGATTACTGGATGTTCGGCGTCATGTGCGACGTGATGAACCCCAAAGTCAGAGCGATCCTGATGGACCGGCACGAGGGGTTGATTGACGCGCCAGCATGGCGTCATCGCAATGAGACATTGGGCTCACTCTGGCGAATGTCGCTAGGGCGCCGCCGCGAAAGAGCGAGTCGGAGGACTTGAGTGTGATCTGACCAGCCGGCACTGCTATCCTTCCCCGCCTGGCAGGGGAGGACGCATTGAGACGCCTGCACATGCTCTGGGGACTGCCCCTCGTCGTCCTGCTCCAATGCGCGCTGAGCCTGATCCCGAAATCGCGCGCCTCGCGTCAGGGCTCCAGGTATATCGACGCGTCAGGCTTCCCGGTCGAGCAGGATAACTGCGTCAGCAGCTCATGGGCCGCCATGTGGGCGCGGTATGGACCACATCGCCGCAGCACCGATCGCAACCCTCTGCACGGCTGAAAAAGAAAGGCCGCAGTTGGGATAGAGCGGCACTAAAGTGGTGGCTCAGTCTGAAGCCCGCAGGCTAGCACAACCCGCGGCTGCTTGCAGCCCCCAGCCTGACGGCGCCAAGTAGGCGGGACGACAGGACGCTGAGAACATCCTGCCGCCCCTGACCACAACCGCGATGGAACCGCGACCATGGCTACCGAACAAAACACACCCATCTGCCGGTCCTGCAAGTGGCACCAAGCCGGCGATCGCTGCGGCCACCCGACCTCTCGCCAGGCGCCAGAGATCGATCCTGTCGACGGCCGGGTGAGAACACCAGGCGGCCCCGCGCTCTGCTGGATGGTCCGCACCCTCAATTACGAGCGCGTCTGTGGCCCCAGAGGCAAATACTGGGAGGCGGCCACATGAACGCCGCCACCGTGCTGTTCATCATCTGCCTGTCGATCATAGCCATAGTCGGCACCATCGCCCTGGTGGCCACAAACTTCGAGCGCATCATCGTGTTCGTGCTGCGCGCCATCAACGCCCCGGTCTACCTGGAGGCGCGCATGGTCGCCGCGCTGATCTACCAGCGCCCGGCAGAGTGGCAGACCGAGACCTACGCCATGGTGCATCCCAAGGTCGGCAAGCTGCGCGCCACGATCGCCGCCCGTAGCGTGGAACTCTCCGGTCCGTTCGGCGAGTGGGAACCGAACTTCATCGAGCGGCAGATCATCTGGGACGCGGTGGTCTGGTATCGCACCCACTACACCAAGGCGAAGCTGACCGCGTTCATGAGGGCGTCATGAAGCTGTGCAAGGACTGCCGCTGGATCGATTTCCCAGGCGCCAGCCACCCGAAGTGCCAGCACCCCACCTCGACGACGAAGGCGGTCACCAGCCCGGTCACCGGCAAGACGACCCCCGGCGAGCGCCTGCCCTGCGAGACGACGCGCGCCAGTGCCTACGTCAGGATTTTCCCCAACCTGTGCGGCCCCGATGCGCAGCACTGGGAGCCGGCAGGCAGCCCGCGCGGTGTGGGGTTCGTGTAGGAGGCTGGGAAAACGAATATCCTTTAAGAGGACATTCGTTCAGCGGCGCTCCTGGAGGAATGAAAAGAAGAGACTTCATACGAAGTCTCTACGGCCCAGGCAGAATTAAATGTGCTTTAAAAGCACAATTAACTATCCTTTTTGAGGATACTTACCAGCGCCCTGCTGGCCAATGTCGGGCGAGACGTAGCACGGCGGGGTTCATTTGAGCGGGCCGTAGATATCCGGGCGCAGCCGGTGGCGGGAAATCCCGGTTAGCCGCTCGATCTCCAGCACCCGCAGCGGCGGCGTCCTGGTCCATTGCGCAACCGCCTGGTGTGCAATTCCTAGTTCTCTGGCTAATGCTCGAATCCCGCCCATACGGCGGATCGCATCGTGAAGAGGCTTGTCAACTGGCATCCCGGTAATTTGGGGCCGAACGCCCTTCCTGGCAAGTTGTGCTTGACACCAGCGCTGGTGTCAACCATGTCTTGCCGCGCGGCGATGGCGATCGTGCCGTCCGCTCGCAGCCCAGAAAGGGACTTTTGAATGTCTGAGAACCAGTCGGCACCGCGTGGCGTCGCCAAGGCCCGGCCTCCCGCTCTGCCGGCGACCACTTCGGATCTGCTCGGTCAGCGCAAGTTCGAGATGAAGCGCACGCTGAACGACCACGTCGAAACCATTCACTTGAAATTATACGAGAACGAGGATTACCAGCGGCTGCTCGACGCGGTCTACGACGAGGACGCAGTCGAGGGATCGCTGGCCGCCGACAATCTGCTGGCCGCCAAGATGATCCGGGACTTCGCGATTGCGGACGGCTTCGATCCGTATGTCGCGGACAAGAAGCTGGCGACAATCGCCAAAGCGCTCGGCGTCGTGTTGCGACGCTATGGCGTGAGCCGCAAGGAACGCTCGCGCATGATCGACGGCGAGACCGTCGAGCCTAACGGCGAGTGAACGGCTGGCGGCGTAGGCGATACCTGCGTCGCCGCCCTTTTTGGGATCGTTCGATGAAGACATACCCCCTGCATCCAGCGTGCTCGGCATGGCCGCGCATGTCGGAAGCTGAGTTGGCAGAACTGGCCGCGGACATGAAGGCGAATGGCCAGCTTGAGCCGGCGACGATCGCGCCGGACGGCCTGTTGCTCGATGGAGCCAACCGTCAGGCCGCCTGTGCGATCAACGGCACTGAGTTGAACGTGGTCACCCACGATGGCGATCCTGTTACGTTCAGCCTCTCCAAGAACCGGCACCGTCGGCACATGGACAAGGTAGCACTGGCATTTGTCTGCGCCGAGATGGCGAAGCTGCCGCGCGGCGCACCACCTGGCAACGCCAACGCAGCGAAAACAAATACTGTAAATACAGGTTTTGTTTCTAGCCTTAAAACCAATGCTGCGATAGCCAAAGCAGCTGGCATACCGGGATACGCAGTCGAAGATGCCAAGGCCATTTTGAGCAAAGGCAGCGCTCAGGTAATCGACCTTGTCAGAGCCAAGAAGGCCGGCCTGCGTGCCGCCGCCGACTATGTGCGCAAGACACCCAAGGACAAGCAGGTGCCTGATCCGAATGTCATCAAGGACAGCCGGTCCGCCAAAGGCAAGCGCACCACCACCGCAGGTGACAGCGACGCGGCCCGCGAAGTGCGCGAGCACGTCCGTCCGCTGATCGAGCAGGGCGATCTGCTCCACGTCCAGGAGGTGGTGGCAGCGACCGGCCGCTCGCGCATTATCGCCGAGGCTGCCATCGCATTCGAGCGTGGTCGCGCGGAGGGCATAGCCGAAGCCGGCGAGACCGCAGCGCCCGATCCATCGACGCTGCCGAAGACCGCACAGGAGAAGCTGGCGCTGTTCGAGCGCCGGCTGCGCGCGCAGCTTGAAGCCGAGTTTGAACAGCGCGTCCGCGACGAGGTGAAGCGCCGGCTGGAGGCGCGCGATGCGGAGGACAGCGTGGCGGTCGAGCAGGCCAACGAGTTGATCCGGCAGAACACCGGGCGGATGCGGCCGCCGTTCACTGCCGAGCAATACCACCAACTGCTCTGGGCATTGCATCCGGACAACCGTGACCCCGCCAAGGTAACGGCCGGCTTCATCCTGCTGCGGCAGAAGAAGCTGAGCCTCTGCGACGAGGGGCCGATCAAGCGCAAGTCGAGCTTCGCCCCGATGCCGAAGACGCTGGAGGAACTGCAGGCGCGCAAAAAGACAAGGGCCTGAGCGGCGCTGAAAGACGCCGCCGACTAGCCTCTAAGCTTCCCGAGTCGGTCGTGGGTGGTTTTCGCGGAACTCTTCGATCCTACGACGTGCGCGATCGACAAGGTCTTGTGCCCGCTTGCGCGCCGCAGCGATGACCTCCGGATGTGCCTCGACCCACGCCTTTGAGGCTTTCGTGACGGTCTCCCAGTC
>Ga0134122_10001839_pt1 | contig 15456 bp, 17 predicted proteins | sample KB302_FD_96461 | JGI IMG/M metagenome (GOLD analysis project Ga0134122, IMG submission 96461) | Terrestrial soil microbial communities without Nitrogen fertilizer from Kellogg Biological Station, Michigan, USA - KB3-0-2 | ecosystem: Environmental > Terrestrial > Soil > Unclassified ... | reverse complement strand
GGATCGACGCCGAGCAGGCGCGGGCCCTCGGCCTTCGCGCGGATCAGGATCATCGCCTTCTCGACGCTGAGATCGGCCGGCGGCACCGCCGGCGGCAGCGACGCCGTTTTGCCGGGGCCGCCTTCGCCCAGCTGCAGGAACGGACCGTAGCGGCCGATGCGGACGCGAATCATCTCGCCCGACTCCGCGTCGGGGCCGACGTCGATCAGCGGATACTCGGCCCGCTCTTCCGCTTGCTTGACCGCTTCCTCGAGCCCCCGGTGGTGCCGATCGCCGCGATAGAACTGGCGGATGAAATCGAGCCACTCGCGCTCGCCGCGCGAGATCTGATCGAGGTCCTCCTCCATCTCCGCCGTGAACTCGACGTCGATCAGATCGCCGAAGTGCTCGCGCAACAGCCTGGTGACCGCGAACGCCGTATAGCTCGGGACCAGCGCTTTTCCTTGCCGGAACACATAGCCGCGGCGCTCGATCGTGCCGATGGTGGCGGCAAACGTCGAGGGCCGGCCGACGCCAATCCGCTCGAGCTCCTTGATGAGCGACGCCTCCGTGTACCGCGCCGGCGGGCTGGTGTCGTGCCCCTTCGCCTCGAGGCCGGTGAGGCGCACGCGCGTCGTCGTGCGATCGATGGTTTCGCCGACGGTCACCGCCGGCAGCAGCGTTTCCTGATCGGCGAGCTCGGCCTCGATGTCGTCGCTGCCCTCGACGTAGGCGCGGCGGAAGCCGGCGAACTCGATCGCCTTGCCGGAGGCGGTGAATGTCGCCTTCTCGCCGTTGTCGCCGGTGCCGGCGATCTCGATCGTCGTGCGCAGGACGCGGGCATCGGGCATCTGCGACGCCATCGTCCGCTTCCAAATCAGCTCGTAGACGCGCAGGTCGTCGCCCGACGCGTCGAGCGCCTGCGGCGCCACGCCGAACTCGGTCGGGCGGATCGCCTCGTGCGCCTCCTGCGCATTCTTGACCTTGGTCGAGTAGCGGCGCGGTCCGGTGTAGAACTCGTCGCCGAACAGGCCGCGGATCGCACGCCCCGCCTCGCCCAGCGCCTCTTCGCTCAGCGTCGTCGAGTCGGTGCGGTGATAAGAGATGTGCCCTTCCTGGAACAGCCGCTGCGCAGCCTGCATGGTGCGCTGCGTCGAGAAACCGAGCTTGCGGCTCGCTTCCTGCGTCAGCGTCGACGTGGTGAACGGCGCCGCCGGCCGTTCGACGCCCGGCTTCGCTTCGACGCTGGCCACCGTGAACGGCAGGTGCTGCTCGAGCGCGCCGGCCAGCTTCGCCGCGTCGGCGTCCGACAGCAGGCGCACGTTCCTGGCGACCAGCACGCCGTTGGCGTCGAAGTCCTTGCCGGTGGCGACGCGCATGTCGCCGACGCGGGTCAGCGTTGCCGCGAAGCTGCGGCCGTCGGCGGCGAACTGCGCCTCGAGGTCGGAATAACGAGCGGTGCGAAAGGCGAGCCGCTCTTCTTCGCGATCGACGATCAGCCGCACGGCGACGCTCTGCACGCGGCCGGCGCTCAGCCCGGTCTGCACCTTCTTCCACAGCACCGGCGAGAGCGTGTAGCCGTAGAGCCGATCGAGAATGCGCCGGCTTTCCTGCGCCCGGACCAGGTTGTCGTCGACGTCGTGCGCTTCGCGCACCGCCTGGTCGATCGCCTTCTTCGTGATCTCGTGGAAGACGATGCGCTTGACCGGCACTTTCGGCTTCAGCACCTGGAGCAGGTGCCAGCTGATCGACTCGCCCTCGCGGTCGGGGTCGGTCGCGAGCATCACCTCGGAGGCCGACTTCAGCGCGGTCTTCAGCTCGCTCACGCGCTGGCGCTTGTCCTCGGGCACGACGTAATAGGGCTTGAAGTCGCCTTCGGTGTCGACGCCCAGCCGTCCCCACTTCTTGCGGCGGATCTCGTCCGGGACCTGACTGGCCGACTCGGGCAGATCGCGCACGTGCCCATAGCTGGCCTTTACCTGGTAATCGCTGCCGAGGAAGCGCGCCAGCGTCTGCGCCTTCGCCGGCGACTCCACAATCACGAGCGTTTTCGCCATAGACCCCGATCACCCTAACACGTTCTGTCGACCCGTACGAACCGGCCGCCCCCCACCCGCCGCACCAAACCCTGCAATTCGAGATCGAACAGACGCGGGAGAAGACGCGGTGAATTCAGGCCGGATCGCTCCGAGATCGCGTCGAGATCGCACGCCTCGCCCGGCGTCAGGTGCTCGAGCAGCGGGTCGGATTTCGCGCCGCGCGCGGCCGCGTCGCCGCCGCGCACGCCGCGCCCCATCCCGAGCTCTTCCAGGACATCATCGGCCGATTCCACGATCCGCGCGCCGTCGCGCAGCAGAGCGTGCGCGCCGCGATTGCGTCCGCTCAACACGCTGCCGGGCACCGCCAGCACGTCGCGCCCCTGCTCGAGCGCGCAGCGCGCGGTGATGAGCGACCCGCTCTTGTCGTTCGCCTCGACGACCACGACCGCGCGCGACAGGCCGCTGATGATCCGGTTGCGCCGCGGGAAGAACATCGCCAGCGGCGGCGTGCCCGGCACGAGCTCGCTGATGACCGCACCGTTCCCGCGTTCGATCTCGCGCGCCAGGCCCGCGTGTTCAGGCGGATAGACGACGTCGACGGCCGATCCGAGCACGGCAATCGTGATCCCGTCTCCATCGAGCGCCCCACGATGCGCGGCCGAATCGATGCCGCGCGCCATGCCGCTTACCACCGCCAGGCCGGCAGCGGCGAGATCGCCCGCCAGCTGCGTCGAGACCGCGAGGCCGTACGGCGACGCGGCACGCGAGCCGACGACGGCCACTGCGGGCGCGTTGAGCGCCGACGGATCGCCACGCACCCATAACACCGGCGGCGGCACCGCAATCGTGGTCAACGCCACCGGATACCGCGGATCCGTCCACGCGATCGCCAGGATGCCCGACGCCGCGGCGCGCTGCACCGCAGCCGCCGCACGCGAGCGCAGCATCGAAGCCGGCTGCGGTTCGTCGCGCGCAGCGCGCTCGGCGAGATCGTCGATCACGGTGCGGGGAGAATCGCCGGCGCGGATGCGCTCGGCAGCGGGCAGCGCGCACGACGCGGGCAGCAGGGAGAGTGCGACGAGCTCGACGAGATCGGTCATGGCCACACCTCGAGCGGCGCGGGCTCGACCTACGCATCAGGATATACCCGCGCGTGCTGCAGCGCGGCTGATGCGCACTGCGTCCTGGCGAGGACGCGAATGACCACGGTTTTTCGGACGCGGCGCGCATCATCATGCGATTACCCGTTGTTTCTCAGGCCCATCCGTGGCACATGGCTTGCTCGAACAGGCTCAGGAGTACGGTATAGTGGACGGGGTCCTCCTATGAAAATCCCGGTCGCGGCGTTCGTCGCGTGCATCGCGGCCGTGTCAGCGTCGCCGTCGTTCGCCGACGCGCGCAGCGACGCCCGTGCGCAGGTCGAGTTCGGCATCAGCGTCGCGCAGCGCGGTTTGTGGCGCGAAGCCATCTATCGCTGGGAGAAGGCCACCGAGCTCGACCCGACCTACGTCGCCGCCTACAACGACCTGGCGATTGCCTACGAGCACGAAGGGCAGCTCGACAAGGCCCGAAAGGCCTACGAGAAAGCGCTCGAACTGGACCCGAACAACACGCAGGTCCGCCAGAACTACGAGCTGTTCAAGGAAATCAATGACCGGACCAGCCAGGGCAAAGAAAAGTAGCGGCGCGCTCGCCACGCTCGCCTGTGGCGCGGCCATGCTCGCGTTCGCCTGCGGCACGAGCTACTACGAGATCCCGATCGAAACGCCAATCCAGCCGAAGCTCGACGTCACGCCGTTCCAGCGCGTGCTCGTCGCCGGCTTCGTTGCCGGCGGGAGCGAAGACGTCGACGCGAATCAGGAGACCGTGCGCCTGCTGCGCAGCCAGCTGCGCACGAAGTCATCGCTGCGTGTGATCGACGCCGATCCGATGCCGCTGATCGACATCGCGCAGGACCAGAGCCAGACCAATACGACGCCGCCTGCGGCCGACGAGGCGCCGCCGACTCGTGAGATCTCCACCCGTCCGCCAGCCGGCGGCAACCAGACGGTGCCGCTGCCGCACAACATCAAGGAAGAAAAGGATCTCGAGCCGTACGAGCGGCTCTTCGCCAACACCGCGTACTGGAAACGCATCGGCGAGGAGTTCCAGAACCCGCTCATCGTCACCGGGACGGTGCTCTTCACCAACCGCTCGACCTCCGGCTTCGTCCAGCGCGACCAGGAAACGTTCGACAGCCTCGGCCGCCGCCGCGTCGTCCCGACGCGCACCTACATGGAGCGCAAGGGCTTCATCCTGCGGCCGAAGTTCGTATTCATCGACGGCCGCACCGGCGCGACGATGTACTCGGAGAGCTACCGCGAAGAGATCCTCTACAACGCGCAGCAGAACACGCCGGCGCTCTCCTCGTATTTCGAGCTGATGGATCGTCTGGTCCCCAATTTCCTGAGCGCGCTCAGCAGCCAGAAGATTCGCGGCACGCGTGTCTTGCTGAAGTAAGGCCCCTCTCCCGGGACGGGCGCACGGCTCGGCCGTTCGCGCCCATAACCCTTTACAGCCCAGCGAGTTCAGTGTTAAAATCTCGGTTTTGCACAGGTGTCGATCATGTACGCAATCATCCAGACCGGCGGGCATCAGGTGAAAGTGACGCCGGGCGGCGTCGCGAAGCTGTTCGGCACGGCCGGTGAGCCGGGCGCCGAGCTCTCGCTCGATCAGGTGCTGGTCGTCGAGAAAGACGGCGGCGAGCTCGTGGCGGGCGCGCCGTTTGTCGCCAACGCGCGAGTGATCGCGGTCGTCGACGGCGAGACGCGCGGACCCAAGATTCGGGTGTTCAAGAAGAAACGCCGCAAAGGGATGCGCCGCACCAAAGGGCACCGCGCCGTCTACACGCAGGTTCGCATCAAAGATATTCTTCTCTAGGGCAGCAATGGCTCATAAAAAAGGACAGGGCAGCTCACGCAACGGCCGCGACTCGAACTCGCAGCGGCTCGGCGTCAAGGCGCACGACGGCAATCTGGTCAGCGGCGGCACGATCATCGTCCGGCAGCGCGGCCGCCGGTTCCGCCCCGGGTTGAACGCCGGGCTCGGCAAGGACGACACGATCTTCGCCAAGGTCGCCGGCAAGGTCCGCTTCGAAGATCACGGCGCGCGCGGCCGCGTGATCAGCGTGCTGCCGATCGAGTCATGAGAAATTGGTGAGTTGGCGACTTGGTGAATTGGTGAATCACTCACCAGCTCGCCAACTCTCCAAGTCACCAATTGTATGTTTGTAGACGAAGTCGACATTCACGTCGAAGCCGGACACGGCGGGCGCGGCTGCCTTGCGTTCCGCCGCGAGAAGTTCGTGCCGCGCGGCGGCCCGAGCGGCGGCGACGGCGGACACGGGGGCTCGGTCTTCGTCGTTGCCAGCCCGCACATCAACACCCTCATCAACTTCCGCTTTCATCCCGAGTTCGCGGCCGAGCGCGGCGAGCACGGCATGGGCTCGAACTGCACCGGCCACGCCGGCGCCAATCTCGAACTCGCCGTGCCGATCGGCACGCTGGTCTACGAGAAGAACCGCGACGGCGACGGCCCGCCGTTCACGCTGGTCGCCGATCTGGCGGAAGAAGGCCAGCGCGTGCTGGTCGCCAAGGGCGGGCGCGGCGGCCTCGGCAACGCGCGCTTCGCCTCATCCACCAACCGCGCGCCGCGCAAAGTGCAGCCCGGGGAACCGGGAGAGATCAAGGATCTGCGGCTCGAGCTCAAGCTGCTCGCCGATGTCGGCCTGGTTGGCTTTCCCAACGCCGGCAAGTCGACGATGATCGCGCGCATCTCCGCGGCGCGGCCGAAGATTGCCGACTACCCGTTCACGACGCTGACCCCGAACCTCGGCGTCGTCCGCCTGGGCGACGACCGCAGCTTCGTCGTCGCCGACGTGCCAGGGCTGATCGAAGGCGCGCATCGGGGCCAGGGGCTCGGCCACCAGTTCCTGCGCCACCTGGAGAGGACCAAGCTGCTCGTCCATCTGGTCGACGTATCAGGCGCGAGCGGCCGCAACCCGGTCGAGGATCTCGATACGGTGCGCAAGGAGCTCGAGTTGTTCCAGCCGGCGTTCGCGGCGCGGCCGCAAATCGTCGTCGCGAACAAGATCGACGCGCTCGACGCCGAGCACGAGGCGGCGGCCAAGGCGCTCGAACAGCGCGCGGCGCAGCTCGATCTGCCGTTCCTGCGCGTCTCCGGCGTCAGCGGCGAAGGCGTTCCCGAGCTGCTCGAAAGCATGTGGCGCGGCCTCGCGGCGGCGCGCCAGTCGGCCGCATGATCGTCTGATGTCCGCGCGTCGCCTTGGCATCCTCGGCGGCACGTTCGATCCGGTACACGTCGGGCACATGGACGTCGGGCGCGCCGCCGACGCCGCGCTGCGGCTCACCGAGATGGTGCTCGTGACGTCGAACGTGCCGCCGCACCGGCCGCAGCCGTTGACCTCCGCCTACCATCGATTCGCGATGGTCGCCATCGCGGTGCAGGAGCAACCCGAATGGCGCGCGGCGGATCTCGAGCTGCGCTACGCCGCGCCGTCGTACACGTCGCGCACGCTGGGTCAGTTTCACGATCGCGGCTACGAGCCGACGGAGCTGTTCTTCGTCATCGGCGCCGACGCCTTCGTCGAGATCGAGTCCTGGCGCGATTACCCCAACATCCTCGAGGCGGCGCATTTCGCGGTCGTCTCGCGCCCGGGCATGCCGGTGGCGCGCGTGCCCGAGCGGCTGCCGCACCTGACCTCGCGCATGGTCACGGTGCCGGCCGACGCCGACGGGTCGGCGATCCCGTTGATTGTTTTGATCGACGCGGCGACCGCCGACGTCTCATCGACTGCGATCCGCGAGCGGCTGGCCGCCGGCGGGTCGATCGCCGGGATGGTGCCGCGGCGGGTGCAGCAACACATTGAGCAGCACGGGCTTTACACTTCGACGAGGCGGGGACGACGCGCCCTCGACGCGCAGCCGGAATCCCCGGCAGGCAGGTTGCATGGTCAAGAGTGACAAACAACGGAAAGCGCCGCGGCTCCCCGGGCAAATCGATCGAGCGATCTCCGCCGCCGAAGACAAGAAGGCGGTGGACCTGGTGGTGCTCGACCTCCGCAAGGCGGCCGGCTTCACCGACTTCTTCGTCATCGCGTCGGGGACGAACCCGCGGCAGGTGCGGGCGATCGCCGACGGCGTGATGGAGGCGCTCGCCGCCGACGGCGTCAAGCCGGCGCACGTCGAGGGCTACGAGCGATCGGAATGGATTCTGATCGACTACTTCGATTTCATCGTCCACGTCTTCGCTCCCGAGACGCGCACCTTCTACAGCCTCGAGCGGCTGTGGGGCAACGCCGAGCGGATCGAAGTCGCCGCGGGGCGTTAACCGCAGGCATGGCCACGCGCTTCATCGCGCACAGTCGCGTGATGCGGGCGCTCGTCGAGCAGGTGCGGCGCTTCGCCCGCACCGATTCCAACGTCCTCATCGCCGGCGAGACCGGCACCGGCAAGAACGCGGTTGCACGCGAGCTGCACGCGCGCGGCCATCGCGCCCGGGCGCCGTTTGTCACCATCGACTGCGCCGCCCTCACCGGCACGCTGATCGACTCGGAGCTCTTCGGCCACGAGCGCGGCGCCTTCACCGACGCCGTCACCGCGCGGGCCGGCCGCTTCGAGGTCGCCGGCGCCGGCACCGTCTACCTCGACGCGGTCACCGAGCTGCCGCTCGAATCGCAGGGGAAGTTGCTCCGCATCGTCGAGGAGAAGCGCGTGGAACGCCTCGGCGGCCATACCGCGTTCGCCCTCGGCGCGCGGATCGTCGCCTCGGCGGATGCCGCCGTCGAGGACCTGGTGCGCAAGGGAGCCTTCCGAAGCGACCTCTTTCACCGCCTGCGCGTGCTGCCGCTGTTCGTGCCGCCGCTGCGCGAGCGGCCGGAAGACATCATTCCGTTCGCCCGCTATTTCCTGAAAGCCGCCGCCTCGACCGCGCGGCGCGACGTGCCGCCCTTGTCGCGCGAGGTCACCGCGGCGCTGCGCGATTACAACTGGCCCGGCAACGTTCGCGAGCTCCGCCACGCCATCGAGCGCGCGGTGCAGGCGGCGGAGGGCGGTCCGGTCGCCCTCGATCACCTGCCGCCGGAAATTCTCGAAGCGCCGGCGCTCAAGCCGGACACGGCCCTGGCTCGACGGCCGACGCTCGACGAAGTGGAGCGCCGCTACATCGTCGCCACGCTGCAGTTCGCGCGCGGCAACCAGACCGACGCGGCGAAGATCCTCGGCATCAGCCGCAAGGCGCTGTGGGAAAAGCGCAAGCGCTACGGGCTCGACTAGCAGACGTCGCCGACGCCGTCCTCAGCGTCGTGCTGGCGCCGGCGTGCGCCGCGTGCGCGCAGGTGCTGGAGAAGCCGACACAGGGACCGGTCTGCGAGGCATGCTGGCAGTCGATCCGCCCGCTGACGCCGCCGCTCTGCGAGCGCTGCGGCGATCCGCTGGCCACGTGGCGCCCCGCCGCCGCGCCGGCGGCCTTGTGTCCGCGCTGCCGCCGGGCGCGGCGGTACGTCGATCGCGGCCGTGCGATCGGCGCTTACGACGGCGCGCTGCGGGCGATCATCCACGCGCTGAAGTACGAAGGGCGCCGCTCGCTGGCGCGCCCGCTCGGGGCGCTGATGCGCTGTCGCGGCGCCGACCTCCTCGACGGCGCCGCCTGCGCCATCCCGGTGCCGCTGCACGGCTGGCGCCGGCGGCAGCGCGGCTTCAATCAGGCGGCCGATCTCGCGGGCGAGATCGGCCTTCCGGTGGTGGCGGCGCTCCGACGGGTGCGCGCAACGGAGAGCCAGATTGCCCTCCCCGCGGCGCGCCGGCATCGCAACGTGCGCGACGCGTTCGCCGCGACCGGCGACGCCGCCAGGCTCGCCGGGTCGATTGTCGTGCTGATCGACGACGTGAGCACGACGGGCGCGACGCTCGAAGCGTGCGCACGGGTGCTGAAGGAGAGCGGCGTGCGCGAAGTGCGCGCGCTGACTGCGGCGCGCGTCGTCGCAGCCGGGGATCGACGCTCCTAAGCCCCGGCGACGACGCGCGAGGCGGCGTCGTAGACGTCGGCGGCAATCACGTCTTTCTCCCGTTCACCGTCGAGCACCAGCCACCCATGCTCCGCGGCCTGCCGCTGGTAGCTTTCGCGGACGCGCGCCTGCAGCGCGAGATCGCGCTCGTACCGGTCGCGATCGACCGCCTTGCGCCGCACCGCCGTTTCCGGCGCGATATCGAGCAGGATCGTCAGCGCCGCCGGCGGCAGCATGCGCTGTATCTCGGTGAGCCATGCCGGGTCGAGGCCCGACGCTTCGCCGTAGGCGACGCTCGAGGCCACATAGCGATCGCAGACCAGCACCAGTCCGCCCTCGAGCCAGCGCTCGATGTCCGGCTTGCGCTCGTAGCGATTGGCGACGTAGAGCAGCTGCATCACGTCGGGGCCGTATTCGCGCTCTCCCGCCAGTGCGCGCGCGATCTCCTCGCCGATCGACGTCGCGTAGTCGGGAAACGACTCGAGCCTGGCCTTGTGGCCGTCGAGCTTCAAACGGTCGCGAAGCTTTTCGGCCTGCGTCTGCTTGCCGCTCTGATCGAGCCCTTCGAAAGCAATCAGGAATCCCGGCATCGGGTTACGTCTCTAGCACCAGCTGATCGTCGACCGTCTGCCGCCGCCGGATGACGCGCCAGGTTCCGTCGTCCACCAGCACCTCGGCGGGCAGCGGCCGGCGGTTGTAGTTCGACGCCATCACCGATCCGTACGCGCCGGCATCGCGGATGGCGACAAGGTCGCCGGCGGCGAGCCGCGGCAGGCGGCGATCGCGGCCGACGACATCGCTGCTCTCGCAGACAGGGCCGACGATCTCGTACTGGCAGTCGCCGGCCTCCGGTCCGGACACCGGCTCGATGCGATGGAACGCGTTGTAGAGGGCCGGCCGCATCAGCTCGGTCATGCCGGCGTCGATGATCACGAAATGACTCGACGCGGTGCGCGGCTTGACGTCGATCACGCGCGCGACCAGGACGCCCGCCGGTGCCGCGATCGCGCGTCCCGGCTCGAGCACAATCGGCAGCGACGTGCGTCGCACTTCGCCGACGAGGGCGCTGACGTAGTCGGACACCGCCGGAACGCCGGCGCCGTCGTAGGAGACGCCGAGGCCGCCGCCGAGATCGATATACTCGAGCGGCAATCCCTGCTCGCGAAGATCGATGCTGAAATCGGCAGCGACCGCCGCGGCGCGCCGCAGCGGATCGAGCGAGGTGATCTGCGAGCCAACGTGGACGTGCACTGCCACCAGTTTCAATGCGGGGCGACCCGGCAGCGTCTGCGCCAGCGCGCGGGCATCGTCGAGCGGGACGCCGAACTTGTTGATTTTCAGCCCGGTCGAAATGTGCGGATGGCTCTTCGCGTCGATGTCGGGGTTGAATCGCACGGCGACGCGCGCGACATGTCCGAGCCTGGCGGCGATCGCCTCGATCCGCGCCAGTTCGCCGGCCGACTCGACGTTGATCGCCTTCAGCCCCATCGCCACCGCGCGTTCCAGCTCGTCCGGCGACTTGCCGACGCCGGTGAAGACGATCTGCGATGGCTCGAAGCCGGCGCGGCGCGCCACTTCGATCTCCCACACCGAGTTCGCGTCGACCGCGCTGCCCAGCTCGCGCAGCAGCCGCGCGATCGCGAGCGTCGAGTTCGCCTTCAGCGCGTAGTGCAGCGCGTGCGGATAGCCGGCGAACGCCCCGTCGATCTCGCGGTAGCGATCGCGCAGCGTGCGCGCGCTGTAGACGTAGATCGGCGTGCCTTCGGCGGCGGCGATCGACGCCAGGCTCACGCCGTCGCAGGCGAGATCGTGCGCGTGTTCGACAGGTTGGCGGGTGAAGCCGGCTGGGCCGGCGCGCTGGGCCACGTGATACGCTATTCTACCCAACCCGCATGACGCCGGAACCGGCCGACGACATCGAGACGCTGATTCAGCGTTGCCTCCAGGGCGATCAGCTCGCCTGGGAACAGATCGTCCGCCAGTACTGGCGCAAGGTGTTCAATGTCGCCTACAAGTTCGTCGGCAAGCACGATCAGGCGGAAGATCTGACGCAGGACATCTTCCTCAAGATCTTCAAGTCGCTCGACACCTTCGACCGGCGCGCGAACTTCCAGACCTGGCTGATCAGCATCAGCCGCAATCTCTGCATCGACCACTATCGCAGCGTCCGCAAGGAGCGCGAGACCATCGACCGCGACGTCGACGCCAACGAGCTGTCGCCGCTGTCGCACGATCCCGGGCCGGTGGCGGCGCTCGAGCAGCAGGACCGCGTCGCGCTGTTGAAGCAGGCGATGGCGGCGCTGCCCGAGACGCTGCGCACCGCCGTGCTGATGCGCGACATCCAGGAGCTGTCCTACCAGGAGATTGCCGACAAGCTGCGGCTGCCGGAGGGCACGGTCAAGTCGCGGATCAATCGCGGCCGCACGGAGCTGGCGCGGCAGATCCGCAAGCTGCGCGCCGACGACTTCGGGCCGAGCCCAGCGGTGCTTAAGCGCACGGGAGCGAGCTGATGAATGTGAAAACTGAGCAGAGCGGCAGCATCTCGATCGTCAGGGTCGGCGAGACCAGGCTGATGTACCCGATCCTCTCCGACTTCGCGACCGCCGTCAGCGGCCTGGTCGCCTCGGGGCAGAAGGAGATCCTGATCGATTTGTCGCCGGTCACCTACGTCGACAGCGCCACCATCGGCTGCCTGATGGATCTCTACCGCCAGGTGCACAACGCCGGCGGACACCTCAAGCTCTCCGGCGTGCAGAAGCGCGTCGAAACGATGCTGACGATGACCGGCGCCCAGAACTTCATCGAGATACACGCCGACGAGCCGACCGCCGTCAAAAGCTTCGGGGCTTAATGATGCGCACTATCAAGACACGCAGCGGGGCATCCATCACCCTGGACGGCGACCTGCTGGCCATCATGGAGGCGCTGTATCAGGAAGTCACCGCCCGCAAGGCGCTCGAGCGGTCGTTCGAGGACATGGTCAAGGAAATCCACCATCTCATCGACCAGATGGACGACAGCGAGCGGCGCACTTACCTGGCCGAGAGTTTGTTTCTCAATACCGTCAAGTACGAGAACGACAAGCTCGAGGCGTACATGAAGAAGCTCACCAAGAAATAGTGTCCCTGAACTTCCTCGCGAGCCGCTTCCAGTGCAGCTGGCCATGGTCGACGCTGGTGATGCTCTGCGACGGCCGCCTCGTCTGCGGCTGCGCCGACCCCTACGGCAAGCGCGTCCTCGGCGACGCGCGCACGGCCGGCATCGGCGACGTCTGGACCGGGTCGACCGTCGCGCAGCTGCGCGCCGATCTCAACGCCGGCGGATCGAAGTTCTGCGGCGATTGCCCGCTGAAGCTGCCGCTGAAAAAAGACGAGGCGCCACCGGTCCGGCCGCTCGACGCCGGGCCGCTGCCTTCCCGCCTGTATATCGAGTGCACCGCGGCCTGTAACATCTCGTGCGCCGAAGCCTGCTGCGCGCCTGAAACCGGCATCACCCGGACGCGACAGGCGGGGATGCTCGACTTCGAGCTGTTCCGTCGAGTGATCGACGAAGCGGGGCCGTCGCTGGGACGGATCGATTTCTTCAACTACGGCGAGGCGTTCCTCCACAAGCGCGCGGTGGAGATGTGCGAGTACATCAAGGCGAAGTTTCCGCACATCTATCTCTATACCAGCACCAATGGCCTGGCGCTGACCGAAGCGCAGGCACGTCGCCTGGTCCACTCGGGCATCGACGAGGTGACCTTCTCGATCGACGGCGCGACGCCGGAGAGCTACGCGAAATACCGGCAGCGCGGCCGCTTCGACGTGGCTCTGGCAAACCTGCGGGCGATGGCGGAAGAAAAACGCACGGCGGGCCGCGACCTGCCGTTCCTCAACTGGCGCTACATCCTCTTCAAGTGGAACGACAGCGACGAGGAGATGGCGGTGGCGCGGCGCCTCGCCGCCGAGATCGGCGTCGATCGCTTGTGCTGGGAGCTGACCGACCACCCGGAGAGCGCCTACTCCAGGCGGTTCGTGCCCGCCTCGCCCGAACTCGAGGCCATTCGCCACGAGATCTGGGACGACAACAATCTGGGCAACGCGATTGCGGGCGCGACGCCGCGGGCGCGCATCGACGTCCGCACGCTGATGCCGGCCACGGTGCCGCTGATGGCGAAGGCCGGCCGGCCGCTGCGCGTGCGCACGCGCGTCCACAACCTCTCGACTCGCCCCTTTCCGGCCCAGGCCACCTACGGCCGGCGACTGGTCCGCCTCGGCGCGCAGCTCTGCGCCGCCGACGGCCGCTTGATCAACCGCGATTTCGCGCGCGCGTGGCTGCCGCAGGCGCTCGGACCGGGCGAACAGGCCGAGGTCGCGATCGAGATTCCGGCTCCGCCGGAGCCGGGACGCTATGCGCTGAAGTTCGATCTGGTCAGCGAGGGAATCGACTGGTTCGAACGCTGCGGATCGCAGACGACGACGAAGAGTCTCTGGGTACGTTAGCCGCTGAGACTTTCGACGTTCGACGTTCGACTAGTTGGCGAGGCGAGGGGCGGTGGCGCGAGCCGAGCCAACGAGCGGCAGCGCGGGCGCTTCGAGCGGCGCTTCGACCAGCCGCCACGACTGCGTCTCTTCGAGGATCTTCGACGCAAACTCGGTGTGCAGCGCATGACCGGCGCGGTGCGCCACCAGGTGGCCGATCACCGGGTAGCCAACCAGCGCCAGATCGCCAATCGCGTCGAGGATCTTGTGGCGCACGAACTCGTCCTCGAACCGCAGCGCGTTGTTCAGCACACCGGTTTCGCCGAGCACGATCGCGTTGTCGAGCGAGCCGCCGAGCGCCAGGCCGTTCTGCCGCAGCATCTCGACGTCCTTCAGGAAGGTGAAGGTGCGCGCCGGCGCCACTTCCTCGACGAACGATTCCTCGGTGATCCGCAGCGTCCGCGACTGATGCCGCAGGAGCGGATGGTCGTAGCTGATGCTGTAGGTGACCTTGAAGTGGTCTGACGGATAGAGCGCGATCCGCTTGTCGCCTCGCGAGATGGAAATCGGCCGCGCGATCTTCAGGTACTTGCGAGGGGCGTTCAGCCGCTTGATGCCCGCTTCGTGAATCAGGTAGATGAACGGCGCCGCGCTGCCGTCCATGATCGGCACTTCGGGCGAATTGAGCTCGACGATGACGTTGTCGATGCCCATGCTGACGAGCGCCGCCAGAAGGTGCTCGACCGTTTCGACCGAAACCTCGTTCCGCGACAGCCCGGTGGCGAGTTGGATCCCGGCGAGGTTGTGCACGGTCGCCGGCACTTCGTGATCCCCCAGATCGGTCCGCCGAAACCGGATGCCCGAATCTGCGGGAGCGGGTTTGAGGGTTAAGTTGACCTTGTTGCCGGAGTGCAGTCCGATTCCGACGCAGGAAATATGTCGACGAACAGTGCGCTGTGAGTCCATTAAGCTCTCGGGCGGTCGGGGGGCGATCACAAACAACTCAGCAAAGACGATGCCCGAAGAACAGGCTCCAGTGGTGTCTCGCTAATGTCCTTAATATTGTGAAGGTTAGCGGTGGGCGACACGAACGGGCGCGCGTTGACGATCTCACTTTTGTGGTACGCGAACCACAGCCGTTCTCGCGAAATTTGTGGCCAGTTTACCACATCGTTAGCCGGCCTTCGAACGGATCGGACGCGACGATTCGTGCCGGAAGAGGTCGGTGAGGAAACGCCCGGTCGCAGATTGGGCATTTGCCGCAACGTCCTCCGGCGTCCCGGCCGCGACGATGCGCCCGCCGCCGACGCCGCCTTCGGGCCCGAGGTCGATCACGTAGTCCGCCGATTTGATCACATCGAGGTTGTGCTCGATCACGACGATCGTGTTCCCCTGGTCGACCAGCTTCGTCAGGACGTCGAGCAGCTTCCGCGTGTCCTCGAAGTGCAGACCCGTCGTCGGCTCGTCGAGGATGTACAGCGTTCGTCCCGTCCCGCGCTTCGACAGTTCCTTCGCGAGCTTCACCCGCTGCGCCTCTCCGCCTGACAGCGTCGTCGCAGACTGTCCGAGCGCAACGTAGCCGAGCCCCACGCTCTGGAGCGTCCTCAGCTTGTTGGCGATCGCCGGCAGGTTCTCCATCAGCGGCAGCGCCTGGTCGACGGTCAGCTCGAGCACGTCGGCGATCGATTTGCCGCGGTATTTGATCTCCAGGGTTTCGCGGTTGTAGCGGCGTCCCTTGCACTGCTCGCACGTGACGTAGACGTCAGGGAGGAAGTGCATCTCGATGGCGATGACGCCGTCGCCCTGGCACGCCTCGCAGCGGCCGCCCTTGACGTTGAACGAAAAACGGCCCGCCTTGAAGCCGCGCGCCTTCGCGTCCGGCATCCATGCGAAGAGATCCCGGATGAACGTG
>Ga0134122_10001838_pt1 | contig 15458 bp, 22 predicted proteins | sample KB302_FD_96461 | JGI IMG/M metagenome (GOLD analysis project Ga0134122, IMG submission 96461) | Terrestrial soil microbial communities without Nitrogen fertilizer from Kellogg Biological Station, Michigan, USA - KB3-0-2 | ecosystem: Environmental > Terrestrial > Soil > Unclassified ... | reverse complement strand
TGAGCTCAGCAGCCCCTTACAACGCACGGGGCTCACTGCGATCCGAGAAGCCGGACAGCAGGCCGCCGCCCTGACCCGGCAACTCCTGGCCTTTAGCCGGCAGCAGGTCCTGGAACCAAAGGTGTTGGACCTCAATGAAATTGTCCCGAAGACGATGAAGCTCGTGCGGCGGTTGATCGGCGAGAACATCACCTTAAACATGTCAATGGACCCTGCATTAGGCCGCGTGAAGGCCGATCCGGGACAGATCGAACAGGTGATCATGAACTTGGCAGTCAACGCACGAGATGCCATGCCCCAGGGCGGACAGTTAGCTATCGAGACGACGAACGTCCAACTAAACGACACGTCACTCAGCCATCAGGATGCGTTGTCGCCTGGTCCCTATGTGATGCTCGCGATCAGGGACACTGGGTGCGGTATGGATGCAGATACTCAAGCCCGCATGTTTGAGCCGTTCTTTACCACGAAGGAACTTGGCCGGGGAACCGGCCTAGGTCTTTCCACAGTCTATGGAATTGTGAAACAGAGCGGCGGCCGCCTTGCCGTCTCGAGCAAAGTAGGGCAGGGGTCCATCTTTAGAATCTACTTGCCACGGGTTGATGATGACGCGCAGGTGTCGGAGCTGACCCCTACCAGACCAGCGGGGCTCCGAGGGACGGAAACGATTCTCCTCGTCGAGGACGAGGACATCGTTCGAGCCCTGGGACAAGATCTTCTCCAGAGGCACGGGTACACCGTTCTTGCCGCACGACACGCCATGGAAGCGTTGCAGCTGGCTCAGAAGCACCAAGGCCCCATTCACGTGGTGCTCACCGATATGATGATGCCAGGGTTGAGCGGGCCAGAGCTGGCAGAACGGCTGGCATTCATTCGGCCTGACACCAAGGTGCTGTATACTTCTGGCTATCTAGATCGGGCGCGGACTCAGCTTCATTCGAAGACGCTTTTGACCGCCTTTCTTCAAAAGCCGTATACGCCAGAAACATTGACACACAAAATACGAGAAGTGCTGGGCTCAGCGAATGCCCTCAAACGTGCGGCATAGCGTGCCGAATGCGGAGTTTCGAAGGAAGAGAGAAGGGATGCATGCCTCGAATTCTCGTCATCGATGATGAGCCACTGATCCGATCCATGGTGACCACGATTCTGGCCCGAGCAGGCTTCAGCGTGGAGGAAGCCTCGGACGGTGTTGTTGGCCTCGTTAAACTCCACAGGTATCCCCCGGACATCGTCATCACCGACGTCTTCATGCCGAACAGGGATGGGATCGAGGTGGTCATGGAATTGAAACGCTCGTACCCCACCATCAAAATCATCGCGATGACGGGAGGAGGACAGATGCGCATGATGAAGATCGGGTCTACGGCAAAAATTCTCGGTGCCGATTATGTCCTTCAGAAACCGTTTGAGAGGAAGTCGCTTCTCACAACGGTGAACTTGGCGCTCGGCACCTCTCACCTGTCTCTGAGCGAACAAGATGCCTGACGTTAGTATCCCAGCATCAGAACTGGAATGATTTATGTGGGCGGTTCCAGCGGTCCGACCCATTCGCCCATGTTTTCCTCTAATCAATCTGGGAATTCCAGACCAAAATAGACACGATCCAGTCACCCGGCTGCATGGCGACTACATCTCCGGCCTGCAGCACGGTTGCCTTGGATTTTGATCGCGGGGCTGCTTCATTTCGCGGCGCGCGGGGCATACGGTGTCCAGCCGACGGCCTGTGACCCCGCTGAAAAAGTCGGGGTCTTATACGGAACCAGATAAGACATAGTCAGGCGTCATGCGTAGCACATAGGCTCTGACGTTCAGCAGGATCTTCGCGTGGTGGCATGGGATGATTCGTATCAGGGGCACCAATGTTTAGCGGTTATGGAATCAGCTATTCGAGCAGAAGAGGCAGGTGTTAATACCGTGTCGGTTTGAACAATAGGTGTTGTTTAGTTTGCTCACTGCATTCACCAGGTCACTTTCCTTGATCGGATTGTAGCGATTCCACATCTTTTCCGGCTGGGGACCGACACCGTCGCTAGGGAATTTCCGAGCCCCAAGGCCGTGGATCGTGCGATAGCCTAAGGCATGCAGTATCCAGCGCTGGCCAAGTTCCCGCCGTGAGGAGATCAAGCCCGGCGAGCTGCTGTGGGGTTGTACGGTTCGAACCTGCCTGCACCGATGGCCACGACAGCTGGAAGAGGCAGGTAGAGCATCTTTTCTGCGCCTGGTGAAAACATAAGGACATGCGAACGACGATCAAGGAATTGATTCGCGTCTGTAATGATCTCGCCTGGTCCGTGCATGAAAACAACGGCAATCTCACCAATGAAGAATGCGACATAGTTCGGGGCTGTATCCAGACTCTTCAAACCGATGTCCTGCCGAATCTGCCCGCTGATAACGGACCGCTGGCTTCCACGCCTATCCCGCCTGTCTTCGGCTGACCTCGCCCTTTGACGAAGCCCCTGGTTATTTCCCTTTCCGTACGTGTGGCGAAAACAACGGAGGAGTTGACGGAGTGAATCGCTGACTGTTGCTGAGTTGTCGCCTTCGAAATCATGAGTCTCTGTTTCCTGTTCACCTGCGCTTCCACCAACCCATCGCACTCAGTTTGCTCTTACCTGCATAAATCGGGGCGTGCCATGGGGATGTAAACTTTTGACGATCCTTCGATGGCTAGTGCGATGGCTAGGGTAATGGCACGGGTGATTAGAGTACCCGCGTCAAAGGGTTGCCCCTAGGCTTAAGCCGCAAGCTTGATTTCCCCAGAAAATGGGATGACGAGGTGCTCAAGCTGACTGGGTAAATACCCGCCTTTCCCCTTGGGGACACCAACCCTTATCCCAGTTAGAGGCCAGTCTTTCAAGCAACCAACTGTCGCACTTACCTTTATGCACGTCACCGGTGAGTGGTCCCTCGAAGTACAGATGTCCAGCTCTCTCCTTATGGCCCGTGCAATGAACAGGGTAAAGCCTAGGGTGATTCTGACACTGTCGTTCGTTGATGGCATGGGGAGGACTTTTTCATTGATGTGCTTTGTGATTGGACGCGGCTGCTTCTATGCCGAGGAACGAGGCAATCGTTTTCGCGTGTGATAAATGTTCCTTCAAGACAGGCAACACGCTGGCTGCCCACTGACGCACTTCCATATTCTCCTCGACGAGCGAATGCTGACCAAAGTCCTTCACATGCTGGGCGTGAGCCTGCAGCATGGAAGTCATGTACACCCGATCAAATTCCTTGCCGGAGAGCTGCGAAAGTTTGGCTATTAGGTACTTGTGCTGTTCCAGTGGTTGCGCATGCAATTCAATCCTTTCATTCAAAACTAAGGTTCGAATCTCCAGGCCTGCTTTCTTGTGATCTTGGATCATCCGAGCGCCGAATTGTTTGACCTGCTCATCTGCAGCCTTCCGCGTGGCCATTTGGCCCAGCGCCATTTCCATCCATTGCCCTTCGGCCGCATGCTCGAGGCACGAGACGGTGGTCGATTGGGGCGTGGCTGCATGGACCAATGATGTGGAAACGATAAGACCTGACGCTGCCATGAGCGGGAAATTCATAGGACGAGACATGGGTTCGTCTCGGTGATTAACTCGCGTACTGAAAGACTGTCATGCTGAAGAAGACAGTCCGAGAGAAACAGATACTGCGGATCATTCAAAAGGAGTTCCCCTTCTATCATGTGAGACCGTGACGGTTAGCGTCTCTCGCCTATCTCCTCAGAGTATTCGGTCTTTGTGAGAGCAGCAGTAAGACCGCATGATTGTCATCGTCGACGTCGGCTTCGATCCGATCTCCGGATTGAATGGTTTCGAGGCGCCGGGTCATCATGTCTGCTTGTAACTGTACTTCCCGCCCATCGTCGCTCTTCACAATATAGTTCTCCCCATCCAGTCGTACGACTTCCCCTTGAATGGTCCGCACCCCTTGCAGGGGGGGATCCCCTTTTGTGTCAGGAAGGTGATTCCGCGGGACCGGTTTGCCAGCAGCGGTGGGACGACTCTTGATCTGCAGAATTGTCTTTAGCACGCCCTTCACTTGTCGAGCGAGCCGCTCAGCCTGACCGCGCTCTGTCTTCGTTGCCACAGTGCCGCCGCTCAAAGTCACGATCCCACGTTCGGTAGTCACGTTGACGTGAGGAAATGCGAGACACGCTCACTCGTCAACTTGGCCTGCACGGCGGTCGAGATCGAGGCATCACTAATCGTCTGGTCGACCGTTTTCTCGGTTGTCGACTGGCAAGCCGCCGTAATGATGGACATGAACACTACCGTGGACAGGACAGCGAATACGTTTGGTTGGGAATGCAAGGTGCTCTCCTCCCATGGAGATACCTCCAATTCTGGGCTTGCCTGCCATCCATGGAACTGGGTGAGTGCCTAGAGGATAGCGGTTGGTTTGGTGGCGCTTATCGCTCTCCAAACACGCTACACACAAATAAGAGCCAAGCACCAGCTCATTCACCAGCCGTAGGAAAACAATTGATTAGTGAGGATTAAAAACCCAAAACCCTCACAATGACGCTCGCTCTATTCCCCGCGACACGGCTACTAGGGATTCTGCCACTGTGACCCGTCCCAATGCGATGTGATTCTACGAATCATAGATTCGTCCCCCCGTAGGAGAGAAAGAGAGGGTCGCAGATGAAAAAGTTTCTCACACTAGCCGTCGCCTCGTTCCTACTCCGCATGCTGAAGAAAGCGTTCATGAAACCGTGAAACCATGAGACGTGGAACCTTGATGTTCTTGTCTGCGCTCCTTTGCTCTCTCGACAACGTGCCGGAGACAAGCCAAGTTCCGATCCCTTCGCCTTCACCTTCGGCTGCACCTTCACCAGGTCCAACCGTACCGAGATAGACGGACACTCCTCCGAACGGTCTAGGGCTGCGCCAGTGAGCAGAATTGAGCAGACCAGCCCCAACCGTGGTATGTCATCATCAAACGATGAAACATGGAGCGATCAAGTTGGTGTTCTTCTCCGCAACACTTCTTCTCTCTGTCGCTGCCACTGGAGTATGCAGTGGCGGCGAACTCGCCCTAGCCGACTTAACCGATGAGGATATCCAAGACGCCGCCACTCGTCGTGCCGCTGCCGCTGACCTTCGGCGTGAAGCTGAAGTAGCTCAGCGTGAGATCGAAGACCAACAGAGACTACAACAGACAATAGATCGGTGTGTGGCGACGGTGAAGAAAGATCTTTCTTATGGAAAGCTCGATGCCTATGTTCAAGATAGTGTGCTGCATTCTTATGGCACTTATGTGGCTCGGTCAAAATTATCTACGTGCATAATGCGGAGTGGCTATCCGATGAGTCCGTTGGAGAAGTAACGTCCTCATGCGTTGCAATCACTTCTGTCCTAACATCTCAGCCCGCTTCTTCTCCACGTACCATCGGAACCTCGGTGCAAGCATGTCGAACAATCTATTCTTCAAGTCGCGTCCCTGAAAAGAAATCCTGTGCCGTGTCCTCACTCCAAACAATTCCATCGTGTCACTTCGCAGCAAGGAGACTGCGGCCCGTGCCACCTGACTGCGATAGAACTGGCCTCCGTAGTTGGGAACGGTTTCTGGTGCAGAAGAAGATTCTTTCACGAGGGAGGTATGAACAGATCAAGTACAAAATTGTGGCGAAGCAGAAGTAATCGGCCCGATTCTAGGAACGTCGCCGTGGCAGTGATCTGCTTTTCGCTTTACTCTCCCGCTGAAACGAACCGACGTCCGATGGAGTTTCCCGTGTGGAATGAGGGGAAAACCGCCACCGGATCGTCGTCATTATCCGGTCGAGTCCTATTCAGGTTGCACCTTTCCGTGTAAGACGTTTGACTGCCTGAAATGTAAAGCATAGAGCTTCTGCATCTCCTTCGCATCTTGCCGCTTGTTTTCTGCGGCCATCGTTAACGCTCCACGCTGAAACCCTTTCGGGTCTTCAGAGGGATCAATCTTCGAGGCAGCGGCCTCATACTTAACGGCCTCGGCGTCCAATTCTCGTGCTTTTTTCTCATACAACATTGCAGCCGCCAGGTGATGCTCTACAGTGGGGGAAGATGCCAGTTTCGCCTCCAAGGCTTCGGGTAACACCGAACTGCTACATCCTGTGAGAGCAAGAATGCCTAGCAGCGGCACTATGGCCAGAGACCTGATTATGGCTTTATTGAGCCTCATCGTTTCACCTCCTCGTTAGGCTGTCCAGCCAGTTTGGTACTTACACAACTGAGGAACGGAAGCGTGATTTCAGTGTTTCGCATACCGGCTATCCGGCGTTGCCTTATTGCTGATATCGTAAATGGCCAGCACTTGTTTCTCCCCACCAGCCACTGGACCGAGTTTCGCCTCAATCCAATCTCCTGGCTCAAATACGTGGCCGTTTCTAACGGCGGCGATAGGCAATTGCACTTCCTGCCCATTAAATCGCTCGACGACGAGCGTCTCGCCCTTCACGTACTTTACCTCGCCCTTAATGGTTTGAATCCCCTGCCGGTCTTCTTCGCTACATCGCAGCAAATTCGGGAGGCTCCCTTTTCGACTGGCACAAGGGTCCACGCGGAAGGCCTGTGAGGCATCGGCCAGACTCAGGCACAGCACGGCCGCGCAGGAAAGAACCCCGATGGTTTTTGGAAGGGATGTCATGACAACCTCCTCGGTTAAATGATTGGTGTTCGTCCATATCTTTCGTCTCTACATTCACACACTGGGTAAGGAATGAGAATCAGGGGATTGACTGAGATTTCTCGGAAACATACCTGAGGCCCGCCCGCGGCGGCGTGGTATGGTCCCACGCCGTCTCAGCCCTCTCTCCCACAACGGTAAGGCTTATTCAATCGGAGGAAGCGGGTTGATCACCTGCGCATGCTCTTTGTCATCCACCGTCGCCACAATGCGATCCCCTTGGGTCAAGCGTCCGGTCCGTTGAGTAGTACTATCGACATGCAAGCGCACGATGTCACCGTCATACTTCCTGACTAAATATTGATTGTGTCTAACCTGTAGTAATTCGCCATAAATTGTCTGGAGACCCTTCGCAGTCTGTTCATCAATCTTCGTAGATTGTCGATCTGCATAGCGTTCCATCTTCAATTGTTGGGCGTAATTATTGATCGCCTGCCCATTGTTGGGGAGACCCAGGCACAGCACGAGACCGCATGAGAGCATCCCAATGATTTTTGGAAGAGATACCATGACAACCTCCTTGGTTAATGGTGGGTCGTTCGAAGCCCATACTTTCGTCTATACATTCACACGACGGGTAAGGAATGAGAATCAGGGGATTGACTCAGATTTCTCGGAAACATACCTGAGGCCCAGCCCATATCGAGCCCCTCATGAGCTTGGTTCGCTTTCATCCTGTCAGCAGCCGTCGCCCCATGAGCTGGAAATCCAACGCTCAATAACACACCGCAGGCTAGGGCACTCACTATTTTTGAGATTGAGGCTACGGCGGCCTCCGCAATAGTGTTCTGGATCGGTTCAGCCAATTCGTCACCCGTCGTCAATCGTTTTCCACCTTTCTCCTGACGGGTCTGGGTTCGAATTGTTGGTCGACGTGGTATCTCAGGCGAGTCAGCCGTCTGTGGCGGTCGTCATGCTCATGCTCACCAGGCGCCCCCTGGTGGTCATGTGGTGGGGTCATGGCACTATGAGTCATTTCTAAGCTGGGCTTAATGCCAGGCTAATGTGGGCTGGCTAGTTATTAACTATGAGTTACTTAAAAACAGAGGCCTGGTTAATGGCATTTAGAATGTTCCTGGCCTCTGTCCGCGCACGATCTGCGGAGTCTCATCGGGAAGCTAAGGCAAAGAATGTCCCACATTGATCTGCTGTTGTAAGCCCATGAAGAAGGAGACGATCATGAGTTGTTCACGCTGCTCGGGGTTCATGCTTGAAGACCATTTTCTAGACTATGAAGGGAGCTATGGGGAGTTCTGGGCAAAGAACTGGCGTTGCGTGAACTGCGGCCACGTCGATGACGCGGTGGTCGAGCGCAATCGCCTGGCACATAGAGAGAAGACATACTCATTCCGCGAACCGAACCACCAGAAAGATCGAGTCCCTCATAGAGTGAAGTCATGCTTTCGGGATGCGGCATAAGCGGGGCGAACATCGTGGGGTGGAGACTCCATCAGGACAGGAGGATTTCTAATGCCATACCAAAACTATACGATTACTGAATACATGAGTGATCAACAAATTCGCGGCAGATCTTACTCGAAGTACCAGCGGATGCTGCTGTATGTATCGTTGGTCTTATTTGCGGCAGGACTGGTCACGCTGTACTTCGGTTTCATAGTCTTCACAGTCCTTGCCCTGGGCATGGGAGTTATTTTCCATCAAGGTTCCTCTCAATATATGCAGCTGAAAGATCAGATGACAGAACATCACTATCTGGCAAGGCTTATTGCCACTCAGCAGTCCGAGTTGACCGTCCTTCGTTCGGAGGTTCAAAGCGTGCTCCGCGAGAAGGACCACCCAGTGGAAATGCTGGAGCGATGAGGCGGGGTTATCGAGACCGGGCAGCAGCATTTCAAAGAGCACAGGTTAACGCTTACGGAAAGAGGTGAGACATGCTCAGTATGAATGGTATCATCGTCTGCGAACTTATTCTGGGTGCCGTCTTGATGAGTTTGGTATTCACGACGCTGGGGAATACGGAGCTTATTGCTGATTCAGCACCGAAATCGAACCATGCGGAGGTGTCCGATAGCCCCAAAAACATGGAGAAGCCTGTCCCTGCGCAAGCCGAGCAGTAAATGGCACATGAGCCCCACCGGCCAAGTTCCTCCACAACCATCCTGGGGTTCAGCATCTACGGGGATGTGTCCTGGTTCGGTGGGTCGGTCCTGTCTCCGTCGGAAGGCTCTCCGGCCTTCTGAAGTCGCTTCAATTCTAAGAGATTGGCTGCCGTAGCATCGAGAAGGAATATTTGTGCCCGAAGCATCACGATACTAGATATACCTCTGGCCAAACCGTAGTACCGTCATCTCCTTATGGACCTGCGTCGAGCTATCCATGAGCTGGTGTCGGATGCTAGAGCTGTCGGCAAGCGCCTTCATGGCGTTTCTCGAGTCTCGCCAATCGCTCGTAGGCTTGTGTGTGAGCCTGTCCCCTCTGGGTATGTCAACCGGCTTACTACCCGTTGCTTAGTCGCCTTTGTTGCAATGGAGATTCACGAATCAAAGGGAAAGGAATCAGCATCCTATAAATCACTACAACATGAGAAAGAAGTACAGTTGGCCGAAGCCAGGGCGGCCATTACCTTGGCTTGCAGAAACCCAACTTGCCAACAGCGGATGCGGTTCGGTGTTGAGATGTTACATGCATCGGCGAATGGAGGGTGGACCTGCCCAAAGTGTAAAAAGGGAATCGACCCCTTTGAATGCACATGAATCAATAACATTCCACGCCACGCCTTAAGCTGGCTCTTCTACTCTGGTGTCCTAGGATGCCGCCTGTCAAGCAAGGCTCTAGGAACCCACTAATCTATAGCCCAGCCCGAAGGCTGTCACATGAATGATCAATAAAAGTGGAATCTCGGAACGGATCTAGGAACTATGCGGCCGGCGGCTCACCTTTCAATGACTCCGCAGGTCGCTCGCCATTCAGTAGCGCCTCCAGCAGATGCTGTAGTCGATCGACCTCCCGGAGTCGAAGCCGTTGAAAGGCTAGTCCAAACTCCAGCCCCTTGACCCATTGCACGATCGTCCGCTCAGTAAATAGCGATTTCTCCGAAGTTGGGAGAGAGAGCCATACGCTCAAGGTCTCACCCACGACCACGGAACCATTGCCGATGATCCGACAACCCATCCGGGATAACTCCTGCACAACCCCTTCGCCAGCGGACCTTTGTCCCCGATAGATTATCGAGATCGGCAGAGGGAAAGGTGAAGGGATCCGATGAGCAAACCGCCTGTTGGTCATAGAGATGACTCCTTCCAAGTGGCCGCCTAACTGAAGGATAGCGCACCGTAATGGCCCTTACATGATCGGAGGATGAACGTTTGATGAAGTATTCTTCATAATTCGGTCTCTCTCTGGAGCCTCGAAGGATCTGGCTAAATCCGAGTGACAATTGTCTCAATAACAACCCTTAGCTGTGGATAACTACTGCGATCTGGTGAGTGGTCCTTAGAAGCACAGATGTCCAGCTCCCTCCTGGTTGTCGCATTAAAAAAATCAACAGTAATTGTGGGAATTTATCGTGACGATTGATTGGCCCCCCATATATGGGGGGCCACGTTTGGGAGGCACAATGCCCAACAAATAAGCATTGTGCTATTTGACAGTCTGTTTCAGTCCTCGATGCAAGTTGCCGCATGTTATGCACAGGTTTATCAACAGATGCTGGGGGGAACAGGAAAAAGAGAGGGAAGGAGTCATTAAGCGCTGCAGGAGAGGAACAGAGAACTAGACGAGTTCCAGAGCAATGTAGGAGCCCAAACGAACACGGATTCCGCTCAGTCTTTCTCAAGCCCACTAGGGGAGGCTCAATGACCCGATTCATCACCTGGCAGGGGTTGTTTGCAGGTTATGGAACTATCTGAAATCGTCCGTCCATTTTAATGGTGCAACGCTGAGGAGGCAGGTGGCGCCGCGTTGGGGTCTACAAAACTGAAAGTGGACAAGGAGTGTGAGTGGGGAGGAATATTTCGTCCAAACACCCAAGACCAGACACTATCGTGGCTGGCGTTTCACCGTTACTGAGCCTCGATTTATCGTTGTATCGTTAGTACAATACTACTTAAGAGTCCATCATGCTCGATAATTTTAACCGTATCGCTTTCGCTCTCATTCTTGCCCTCTGGGTCTCCACTCCGGTTGTCACCTTCTCTGGGAACTTCGACTCCAGCTACCGGTATGATCCAGGCAGTACTTCGCAAGCTCCATGGCAGGGACAAGCTCATTCGCGTGATCAAATCCGGCGAGATCAGGAACGAGCCATGGAACAGCGGACGGAGATGGAAAGTCATCGACCACAGAACCAACTGCAAAAGTGGGCTGATGAAGGGGCTAGAGCCCTAAACCCAAACAAGCATGCGTCAAGTGGTGGTGCAGAGAATATTAGAGGGAAGGACGGCGAGCTAGAATCCATATGCGCTCGTGGCGACAACATGGTTAGTTGCATGGAGATTGGGCGCCAATCCCAGAACTGGCAGAAGAAAATGTGGTATTGAAGGGGATCGGGTGCCTTCCACCTTTTTCCTTGTACGAATCTCTAAAATCTCCGACTGAAAAACAAACGACCGACTGCTGCCAACGGCCTCAGTTCGTCTACTTCTGCAGGGTGTTCGTCATCGTGGACGCTGATATAGAGCGTGCCCTGGCCGGCAATCTTGACCTTTTGGGTGACGTGATTCCGGCGAGCGGGGAGGGGTCGGTGGTTGGGGAGGGCCAAGCGGGTGTTCATGCGGCCTCCACCAAGAGATTGATGTTGAAGCTAAGCGGCCGCTCGGAGAGTGCTCCCTTGTCTGACGGTCCCCATTGGGGACACGAAAAATACGTAGATCAGCCACCAGCCACCAGCGACACTTTGCAGCCATCCTCCAGAGTACTCCTAGCAGAGACGCTACGGTCTGCTACGGTAAATGAACCGCTGTTCTCCCTCGGTGATCTCACGCCAAAAGAAACAGTTGCACAAAAGGTTGTGTGAGGTTCGAGATCAGGCCATAGCACATTCAGATTTCGCCAAGAGTTACTCCCTTGGCAACGAAGGTTCATAGCCTGCTTGTGGGTAAAATGTTCGAGCTATCCGTGAAACGTAAGGAGCAGCCAGAGTCCATGCGACAGTCTCGGCTGGTGCGGCAACCTTCGACAACACCATTCAAGGCTTAGAATTACTACACGCGAATCCCAACAGAGCCTGTCCGATAGTGCCAGGTCCAACGGATATCCACTCTCCGTCAGTGGACTCGTAAATCACATCTCCTTTAGCCATGTTGCCTCCGAAAAGTGACTGTGCGAGCATTCGTGCTCGCTCTTGCTTACAGTCATACTGCCGTTGAAGCTTCAACGACAAGTAACGCGCCGGAAAACCTTCCTGACCAGTCTTGTAATCGTACAAGATCCACAGCTTCACCAAGCCGCTTCCTTTATCGACATGAACGCTAGTGGGCTCAATATAGACAGTGAGTCCCCCAAAAGTTGGGCTATCGATAAGTTTTTTCCATTCTGCCTGGGCGAGGCCGACACTACAACTCAGGACTAGCAGAACCAGGATGATTCGTCGAATGAACATGTGGCTCCCCACAGGGTCTAGTCTGACGGTGGGGATTGTAGGAGGAAGGCCGGGGATTCGCAACCACCCATCGACCATCTCAGGATTGACAGATTGACCTTCTGCTCGTAAAGTCCCCTTCGTTCAGTTCGTTCGTGTCCTCTACAATGGCGAAGAAGCACAAAAAGAACCACCGGCAGACCGACAGTGCTGTTACCCCGCCTTGGTGGAAAAGGGCTTGGGCAATAGTCACTCTCATTCCCCTTGGTGCAATCGTGGGGATTGTGGGACTCGCGTTTAATTACAAGACTTCGGATGCTGTCGAACTGAGAACCCTTGTCTACGAGCCGCTGTATACGGATCTCGTCAAGGTGGAGGGCTTCTTACTCTCGATGGACATCCAAGCACTTCCGGCTGATAAACGCCCTGTCTTGTTGTCGGGTATCAAGGTTGCCCTGAAGGATCGGGTTCGAGAGCCCAAGCAGATATGTGACCTGATCAATCTGCCAGGGCTCTGACTTCCCGCAGGGTGTTGGCCATCGAAGCACTGAGTATCAGGGTTTTCGTCCTATCCACCACTATTCATTGTCATTTGAAATGATGTAGACTACGTTCCGCATAAAGGCGCACCTAAACCGATAAACCCGAGGAGGATGGCATGCAGAGCAGAGGGTACTTCGTCGCATCCCTACTTATGGGGCTAATCCTGTGTGTCCCACTTACTGCGAATTCAGCTGAAGAACAGGATGTGACCCACAGGAACCTTACCGGTGTCGTAGTGCAAAAAGGGGGCACGCTCGCAGTAAAAGCACCGAACGGGGCTGCGTATCAAACAAACGAGAATGCATCTCGGCGGCATGGACATGAACCTTTCAAAGAAGGTGATGAAGTCACGTTCACACTGGACGCGAATAATATCGTTATTGATATGCATCTCAAAGGCGAAGAAGGCAAACATCAATTCGTAACCGGGAAGTTGGTCTATATGGGCAGGGACAAGAAGATTGTCAAGCTGCAAACCACCGAGGGCGATAAGGAGTTCCCGCTAGAGAGACTTGAAGTGAAAGCTGTTAATATCGCTGAAGGCTCCATGGTGACGGTGGAACTCAACGAGGCAGGCACGGTGATCGACCTGCATCGTGCCAAGTAGAGACGATGTTGTACAAGAATCCTGTCGTCCCCCAAGGGTGACCAGCAAATTCACCTACGGTGCGGCATAAGGGAGGGTTACCGGGAACCATGCTCCGGTAACCCTCTTCTTTTCTGGCCGACTTCACCCCGAACTTCGTCAACACATTGTCCAGCCGGTCCCGACAGCTGGCCGGGTAGGTCCGTAGAATGACTTTCCCCCTTGCCAGAGGCTTGGCTGGTCCATCGGGAAGACTGAGGGTCTGAGGTTGGCGGTAGGCTCGTACACGATCTCTGACAGTCGCGGCCATGATAGGGCTCCTACTTCGTTAACGGTCTGCGTTACATGATGTGTAACGACGTTACAGGTTTTGTAACGATTCGATGCTGATGGGTTTAAAATCTGGTCGGTTATGGTTTCGAATCCAGCGGGGACAAATGGTGTATGTCGGAAGTGGACACACGTCGGTCGGCCTAGACGGAAAACACTCCGCTAGGTCGCTCACCCCAGTATGATTATTTCATCAGCGTGTCTCTTCTCGGTCAGCTAGCGGCCACCCTAGAGTTTCGCCCACTCGCTACCCTCCCAATTGCGGCCCTTGCGCCTTTGTTCGTAACCCTTCTAGAATAACCCTCTCTGTGATGGTCGCCTAACAACTTGCAGAAGGTGCGGAAATGACGATGACATTACACTTGTCATCGAATCCCATCATCACGGCGTTTATATTGGGAGCCTACTTCCTGCTTGCATGGGCCCCCACCGGAGCGTTTGCAGAAATCTTGGAGGGACAAGCTTACGCCATTGCTGATAAGACAATAGCCAAATACGGAGTTCATGTGCCACCTTGGAGATCGAAGGTGGAGAAGGATCTTCAGGAGTGGTACCTCACTCGTGCCTCCTGGGAAAAACGGCTCAGATTAGTCGGTAAAGGCCATTCTGAAGCTATTAAAGCTCGTATCGGAAAAATTGAAAATGCGATAAAGGGGAAAGACGTGTGGTTGATTGTCTATAGATATCCAGAACATTCAGCACAGAGAATACTTCACACACACGCCATCGTTTTCTTGGATTCCCAAAATGGCGATGTATTAGACATTATTCACCGGGAGGAGTAAGCGACTCCAATCCACAATAACTTCTCGTCTCGCAGGGTTTCAAAACCTTTCAAAAGGTGTCGCCGTCTTGATCACTCCTGAAAACGGGATGATGAAGTGCGCCAGATGTGGCATTGAAAGGGGCATAGTTTGCTTGGAGACACCAGGGCCTTTGCACGACCAACCAGCAGGGGATTCTTACTCCATCATGTCATTGACGCTCTCTGGGTTCTGCCCCCATACTACGTTCCCATGCGAGCCCTCTTCGTCTTAACGATTTTGGCAGGATTAGTTTTCCCCTCTGTGCATGCGTCAGCGTCTTCACCAAGCAACATTTCAGCAGAAGAACTGCAAATGCTGCGCACATGGGCAGCCCAGGGCAATGCGTTGGCGCAAAACAATCTGGGGTTACTGTATGACCTCGGGAATGGGGTATCACAAGATTACGCGATCGCGCGGCAGTGGTATGAACAAGCCGCCGCCCAGAATCACGCGGGAGCACAGGTCAACCTCGGGCTTCTCTATGCCAATGGGCATGGGGTGCCTCAAGATTACGCAATGGCACGAGGGTGGTACGAAAAAGCCGCCGCACAGGGAAGAGCGAATGCGTCATATATCCTTGGTGAAATGTATGCGCATGGACAAGGCGTCCCGCAGGATTTCGCGAAGGCGCGACAGTGGTATGAGAAAGCCGCCGCCCAGGGCAGCGTGGATGCGCGAGGATGGTTCGAGAAAGCGGCGACTCAAGGAAACGCGAATGCGCAGTTCTTCCTCGGTTCGCTGTATGAAAATGGAGACGGCGTCTCACGGAATTCCTCGGAAGCGACGAAGTGGTACGAGCAAGCGGCGGCTCAGGGGGACGCAGATGCGCAGATCACACTCGGATTGCGATATGCCCAGGGATTTAGCGTGCCCCAGGACTTTGCGAAGGCGCGACACTGGTATGAGAAAGCTGCTGCCCAGGGTAAAGCGGAGGCGCAGAACAAGCTCGGGCAGATGTATCACTTCGCGCTCGGTGTCCCACAGAATTATG
>Ga0134122_10001837_pt1 | contig 15459 bp, 15 predicted proteins | sample KB302_FD_96461 | JGI IMG/M metagenome (GOLD analysis project Ga0134122, IMG submission 96461) | Terrestrial soil microbial communities without Nitrogen fertilizer from Kellogg Biological Station, Michigan, USA - KB3-0-2 | ecosystem: Environmental > Terrestrial > Soil > Unclassified ... | reverse complement strand
GAGCCCCAGGGTCATGCCCACGGCGGCGGCGCCGAAGCCCCAGTGCCAACTGTTCGCGGGGTTCATGCCCATCCGCGCCAGGAAGCCGCGAAACTGGGTGCTCTGGGCGAGGAAGCCGCAGACCAGCGGAGAGGCGAACGCGCCGAGGTTGATGCCCATGTAGAAGAGCGAGAATCCGGCGTCCCGCCGCTTGTCTTCGGGGGTGTAGAGCCCGCCCACCATGGTGCTGATGTTGGGTTTGAGCAGGCCCGTGCCGATGACGATCAGGAACAGGCCGAGATAGAAGAAGGACAGGCTGTGGAAGGTCAGGCTCACGTGCCCCAGCGCGATGAGAATGCCACCCACCAGCACCGCCCGCCGCTGGCCGATGAGGCGGTCGGCAATCCAGCCCCCCGGCAGGGCGGTCAGATACACCATCGCCGTATACAGGCCGTAGATGGGCCCAGCCTTGGCGTCCTCCCATCCCAGACCGCCTTCGGCGACGGCGGCGGTCATGAACAGCAACAGGATGGCCCGCATGCCGTAGAAGCTGAAGCGCTCCCACATCTCGGTGAAGAAGAGGGTCGACAAGCCGGGGGGATGGCCGAAGAACGAGCCGGGCACGGGAACCGCCTGGCCGACGTTCTGGGCGTGAATGCCGGTTGCGGGATCGGCGGCTTCCAGATCAGGGGTCTCGGGCATAGGGCTCACTCGGGAAAAAAAGCGTTGACGTTCTGCAGCGCCGACAAGGCCGCGGGGCTGCGCTTCCTCTCGAATTCCCCGGAATCTCGGCCGGCGAGCTTACCCCATCCGGCGCGCCTTCGGTCAGCCTCCAGGCCCTCGGGCAGCAAACCGGGTGCCATGGCCCTCACCTGCCGGGAGAGGAAGGCTCTGTCTTCCCCAGAGGACGGACCTGTTCGCGCAATCGTTCACTCCGGAGGGCGGATCGCGCTCAAAAGCCCTGTTTTACGGGGTTTTTCCCATGGCACTCCCCTTGCTCAGTGCCTCTGGTGAAACGGCTTCACCCCTCCGACCCGCGGCAGGGTACCGCCGCGCGGCATAATGAGGGAAGCCGGGCTCCCCCGCCCGGCTTCCCTCCCCTCCTCACGTCGTAGAATCGCCGCTCCTCGCAGGAGAAGACGTCATGAGCTCGCCCGATCCGTTGTCCGACCTGCGCGACTCCATCGCCGAGGTGGACCGCGCGCTGCTTGAGCTGCTGCGCCGCCGCATGGACCTGGCCGCCGAGGTCGGCCGCATCAAGGCGGTCACCAACCGTCCGGTCGTCGTCCGCGACGTCGAGGACCGGGTGCTCACCCGCGCCCGCCACCATGCCGAGGACTGCGGCGTCTCCGAGGAGGTGATGGAGGAGGTCTTTCAGGCGATCATCCGCGGCTCGGTCGAGCGACAGTACCGGGTAGGGATCGCCCTGCGCGAGCAGCGCGGCGAGCGGGTGCTCATCGTCGGCGGCGCCGGCGGCATGGGCAACTGGTGGCGCGGCTTTCTCGAGCTGGTCGGCCACAGCGTGGACCTGGCCGACCCCGCGCTCGGCAGCGTGCCGCCCGCCCCCGGCCGTTTCGCCGGTCTGGACGAGGTGGAGGACCTCGATCTCTACGCCGCGGTGCTGGTGGCCGTTCCCCTCGGCCACACCGCGAGGGTGCTGGACCAGCTCACCGCCCGGCAGCCGCAGGGGATGGTGGTGGAGATCGCCTCGATCAAAGAGCCGTTGTACGGCCCCCTGGCCCGAGCCCGCGAGAGCGGCGTGCGGACCTACGCGCTGCATCCGATGTTCGGCCCCGGCAAGTCGTTCTACGAGCCGCTGACCTTCGTGCTCGCGGCGCAGGGCGAACCGGCGGACGAGAAGAAGGCCCTGGAGCCCCTGCTCTCCCACCCCTACAGCCGGCTCGTGGTGGTCCCCTTCTCTCACCACGACCGTCTGATGGGCTGGCTGCTGGGCCTCGGGCACCTGACCAACATGCTGTTCGGCGCCGCACTTACGCGTTCGGGCATCGAGCCCGAGGAGCTGCATGCCTGCGCCTCGACGACGTTCAACCGCCAGGCGGCGACGGCCCTTTCGGTACTGGCCGAAGATCCCGATCTCTACCTCGACATTCAGCACCTGAACCCGCACCGCCACGAGGTCTACGCGGCCATGCGCGAGGCTCTCGGCCAGCTCGAGGTCTTGGTGGCCGAGCGCGAGCGCGAAGGGTTCCGCCAGACGCTGGCGGCGGCCCGCAGGGCTCTCGCCGGCGGGCCGTGACTTTACGCTTCCAGCGCCTGCAGGAGGTCGGCGACGAGATCCTCCGGATGCTCGAGCCCGACGGACAGGCGGATCAGGTCCTGCGGCGTCCGGGAGCTCGGACCTTCGCTCGTGGCGCGATGCTCGATCAGGCTCTCGACGCCCCCCAGCGACGTGGCCCGGGTGAACAGCCTTGCCCTGCCGACCGCGGCAAGCGCCGCCTCCCGCCCGCGGGCGACGCGGAAGGAGAGCATGGCGCCGAAGGCCGACATCTGGCGCCCGGCGATCTCATGGCCCGGATGAGAGGGGAGGCCCGGATAGTGCACCGCCGATACCGCCGCTGACGCGGCGAGCGCGCGAGCCACGGCGAGCGCGCCCGCGCTCTGCACGGCCATCCTGCAGGCGAGGGTCCGCACGCCGCGCAGCACCAGCCAGCAGTTGAACGGCGAGGCGACGGCCCCGAGGATGTGCCGTTGATGACGGATGCGCTCGCAGAGCTCGTCGCGCCGCGCGAAGACGAGGGCTCCTCCCTGCGAATCGCTGTGGCCGCCAAAGTACTTGGTGGTCGAATGAAGAACGACGTCGACGCCGAGCTCGATGGGCCGCTGCAAGACCGGAGTCGCGAAGGTATTGTCCACCACCGTCAACGCTCCGCCGCGGCGGGCGATCTCCACCGCGCCGGCGAGGTCGACCACCTTGAGCAGCGGGTTCGACGGCGTCTCCAGCCAGACCAGGCGTGTTTCGGCCCGCATCGCCGCCGCGAGCGCCGCCAGGTCGTCCATGGCGACGAAGTCCGACCGGATGCCCCAGTTGGGCAGGAACTCCTCGGCGGCGAGGCGGAAGCCGTAGTAGGCATCGTCGGGAAAAAGGACGTGAGAGCCCGGGGGCAGCGCCTGGAGCAGGGCGATCCCCGCCGCCATGCCGGAGGCGAAGACGAGGGCCGACTCCCCCCCTTCGAGCGGGGCCAAGGCCTCCTCGAGCTGGTCCTGGGCCGGGTTCGACTCACGGATGTAGGTGTGGCCGCCGAGAGGCGTTCCTTGCGGATCGCGAGCGAAGGTCGTCGAAAGGTAGATGGGAGGCGCCACCGAGCCCGTTGCGGGATCGACGCGTTGGCCGGCGTGCACCACGCGGGTTTCGAATCTCATGCCGGCGAGAGTAGCGCATCTGCGATTCGGTCGAACATCCTCACAGACCCTATCAATCCAGCCGCACGACCTCATAGCCGCCGGCCGTCAGGCCGCGGTGCAATTCGTCGATGTGATCCTCGTTGCGCGTCTCCAGAGTAACCTCGATCTCGGCTTCCCAGAACCCGCCGTGCTTGAAGACCCGGTCGTGCAGGATACGCACGACGTTGCCGCTGTAGCGGGCGATCACCTGGAGGAGCTCGGCCAGCCCCCCGGGGCGGTCGGGCACGTGTGTACAGAAACGGACCAGCCGGCGGCTCTCGACCAGGGAACGGTCGATGATGCGGGCAAGCAGGGAGATGTCGATGTTGCCTCCCGAGAGCAGCATCAGCACGTGCCGCCCGGCCACATCGGGAATCCGGTCGCAGGCGACGGCGGCGAACGTGGCGGCGGCGGCGCCTTCGGCGACCGTCTTGCCGGTCTCCAGCAGACGGATGATGGCGGCGCGCAGCTCCTCTTCGGACACCATGGCGACGCCGTCCACGTAGCGGCGCACGTACTCGAAGGTCAGCTCCCCCGGCCGCTGGACCGCGATGCCTTCGGCCACGGACCGCGCCACCGGGCAGGTGACGAGGCGGTCCGCTCGCAAGCTCTCCACCATGGCCGGCGCAGCCTCGGTCTGCACCCCGTAGATCCTCACCGACGGCTTTCTCTCCTTGATCACCATGGCGATGCCCGCGATCAGACCGCCGCCGCCGATGGGCACGATCAAGACCTCGGTGTCGGGCGCCTGTTCGAGGATCTCCAGGCCGATGGTCGCCTGGCCGGCGATCACCTGCTCGTCGTCGAAGGGATGGACGAAGACCATGCCCTGCTCGGCCTCGAGCTGCCGGGCCTCCGCGCAAGCTTCATCGAAGATCTCGCCGGCCAGCACCACCCGGCCGCCGAGCCGCTCGGTGTTGTGCACTTTGATCAGCGGCGTCGTCTTCGGCATGACGATGGTGGCCGCCACCCCCGCCTGGGAAGCGCTGAAAGCCACTCCTTGCGCGTGATTGCCCGCCGAGGCGGTGATGACGCCGCGCTCGACCTCGCATCGCGAGAGGGAGCTGATCTTGTTGTAGGCGCCCCGGACCTTGAACGACCCGGAATGCTGCAGGGTCTCGTACTTGAAGCACGCCTGAACCCCCAGCTCGTCGGAGAACGTCCGGGACGGCAGGCAAGGCGTCTGTTTCACCACCTCGCCGATCCGCTCGCGCGCCTGCTCGATGTCTTGCAGACTGATCACCAAGGGAAGGGTGTCGCCGCAGTGGCGAAAACGGGACGTATCAGAGAAGAAGGTCGCGGTGGCGAGCCGTGCTCGACGCGGTCTATCAAGACTTGGAGCTGGCGGCGCTAAGGTCCAAGCACGGAAGCGAGCCCCAGCCAGAGCCACCACAGCCCGACCAGACGGAAGATCCACAGCAGGTTGCGGATACCCAGCAAGAAGAAGTTGTGGGCCGGAAAGGGCACGCTCAGCGGGGCCTGTTCGCTCGCCGCGAGGTAGCCGAACGCCGCCAGATTGACCGTCGCTCCAACCACGAGTTGGAACCAGGCGGTGGCAAGGGGGATGGGGGCCGGTTGGCCGGCGGCCGAGACTGCCAGTGCGACCAGCAGGAAGAGAAGAGGCGTAAAGATGCCGAGGCGCAACGGCCAGCGCCAGGCCTGGAGAAAGGTGAAGAACTTCGCTGCCGGCTGGCGGTGGCCGGTGCAGCAGCGGGCATGGAGCACCCTGGCGCCGGAGCGGAGCTCCAGCGTCGCCGTCTCGCCCGAGCGTCGCCCGTCTGGCGCTTCGGTCAGCAGACGGTTGCACCAGATGCACTTGAGCGGCAACGTGCGCTCCATGTAAGGGCGCGCCAGCAAGCGGTGGCCGAGCATGAGGGCCACGCCCACGGCAAGGCTCCCTCCGACCGGCTCCGGATGGCGGACGAACAGGAAGAGCACCAGCGGGATGAAAAGGAACAGGGCGACGCCGGTCATGTAGACCCGGCCTCGGTGGGGGCCTTCAGTCGCAGAGGAGTCAGAGGTCGCCATGAATCGCCGCCAGCGGGACGGCGGATTATTTCATGGGCCGGTCCACCAGATACTTGACATGTCAACTGTTGACCAGTAACCTTCGTTCTCCATGGAAGACGTGAGCGCCCTGCAGCGAGAGATCCGGCAAGCGAAGCCGTTCGTTTCGCGGAGCCAGCACCTGGTGGTGGCGCTGCTGCGCACGGCCGATCTGGTGCGGCGCGCCGTCGGCCGGGTGCTCGAGCCGTACGACATCACGCCGCAGCAGTACAACGTGCTGCGCATCTTGCGGGGGGCGGGCGAGCAGGGCCTGCCGACCCTGGAGATCGGCGAGCGGATGATCGAGCAGGCGCCCGGCGTCACCCGGCTGCTCGACCGTCTCGAGATCAAAGGGCTCGTCCGCCGCCAGCGCTGCCCTCAGGACCGGCGCCAGGTGCTCTGCTGGCTCACCTCACACGGGCTGGATCTGGTCACCCGGCTCGATGAGCCCATCGATGCCGCGGACGCCGGGGCCGTGGCCACCCTGAGCGTGGAGGAGCAGGAAAAGCTCCTCCGGCTGCTGGAGGCCGTCCGCTCCGGGAACCGCTGATCGCCAACTGGACACTTACCGTTAACTCAAGGAGAGACACCCATGAATCGAAGACTGTTCGCCGCCGCCGTCCTCACCACGCTGGTTGCGCTGCCGCTGAGCGCCGAAACCTTCACCGTCGATCCCGGCCACTCCGAGGCGACCTTCCAGATCCGCCACCTGGTCAGCCAGGTGCGCGGGCGCTTCAACGACTTCTCGGGCACGGTCCAGATGGATCCGAAGAACCTGCCGGCTTCATCGGTCGAGTTCAAGATCAAGGCCGCCAGCATCGACACCAACGTGCCCGACCGGGACAAGCACCTGCGCTCGGCCGACTTCTTCGACGTCGAGAAGTTCCCGGAGATCACCTTCAAGAGCAAGTCGATCAAGGCCACGGGCAAGGATGCGTACAACGTGACCGGCACCCTGACCATGCACGGCGTCAGCAAGGAGGTGACCCTGCCGGTAACCTTTCAGGGAGAGGCCAAGGACCCCTGGGGGAACACCCGCGCCGGCTTCGGGACGAGCACCACCCTCAACCGCAAGGACTATGGGATCGTCTGGAACAAGGCTCTCGACGCCGGCGGGGCGCTCCTCGGCGACGAGGTGAAGGTGGAGATCAACCTGGAGACGGTGAAAAAGAAGGACGAGGCGAAGGGCGGAAAGTAGGAGAGGAAGGGTGGTGCGGGTCGCATGAAGACCAACGCCGCCCGCCTGCTCGACTCGCTCGGCATTGCCTACGAGCTCTGCGGGTATGAGGTGGACCTGGAAGACCTCTCCGCAGAAACGGTCGCCCGCAAGGTTGGCCTTCCTCCGGAGCAGGTCTTCAAGACCCTGGTGGCCCGGGGAGACCGCACGGGTGTGCTCCTCGCCGTGGTTCCGGGCGACGCCGAGCTGGACTTGAAGGCTCTTGCGCGCCTCTCCGGCGACCGCAGGGTGGAGGTGGTGCCGCTGCGCGAGGTGCAGCCGCTCACCGGCTACGTGCGGGGCGGCGTCACCGCCCTCGCCTGCAAGAAGGACTACCCTGTCTTCGCGGACGAGACCGTCGAGCTGTTCGACCGGATCTCGGTGTCGTCCGGCGCGCGGGGGACGCAGATCCTGCTCGCGCCGGCCGGCTACCTGCGGGCCGTCAAGGCCGAGGTCGGCGCCATCTCCAGGAACAAGGATTGAGGAACCAGGATCGCCCGTTCGGCCCTTCCTCACCATAGAATATTGGAAGGGCTGTATGCGTCCGCCCGCAAGGGGGCGTCAAACGCCATGGCCGATCCCCATCTCTCCCGCTCGCTCACCGCCGCCGACCTGATGCGGCAGTTGGGATTCCGCTTCCCGGTGGCTCCTGTTCTGGTGCCCGTGCCGGCCCCTCCCACGCCCGAATCGCTCAACGACACCCTCCCCATCGGCCGCGTGGTCCGGCTGGTTCCGGCGCGCCGCATGCTCCACGTGACCAACGGCGACGTCGCGGCCGAGGTGATCCGGCAGGCCCCGGTCCCCGGCGAGGTGACGGTCACGGCCGACGTGCTGCACGAGGGTCCCGCGCCAGGCGGGCTGCCGCCGGAGCGATGGCGCAAGGTGCGCGCCCGCTATCTCGCCGAGAGCGGCTACGACGACTATGACTCCAGCCTGGCGACCCTGACCCGTTGGGACCGCACCCTGGAGGACTACCGCTCCTTCGATGAAGTGGTCCTCTGGTTCGAGCACGACCTGTTCGACCAGCTCCTGCTGATCCGCGTCCTCGACGGCTTCGCCGGACGCAACCTCGGCGGCACGGAGCTGTCGCTGATCTGCATCGGCGAGTTCCCCGGCGTCGTCCCCTTCGACGGCCTGGGCCAGCTCACCCCCCGCCAGATGGCGTCCCTGCTGGACCGCCGGCAGCGCGTCAACGAGGGACAGAAGCTGCTGGCCCGCGATGCCTGGCGGGCCTTCTGCGCTCCCGACCCGGCCGGCCTGGAGGCGTTGTTGCGCCGCGACCTCTCTCCCCTGCCCTTCCTGGCCGGCGCCCTCAAGCGTCACCTGGAGGAGTTCCCCGACGTGCGCCATGGCCTCGCGAGGTCCGAGCGGCAGGCCCTGCGCAGCTTGGCCGAGGGGGCTTCGACGTTCGAGGAGATGTTCCGCGCCTGCCAGAGCATGGAAGAGCGGGGCTACCTCGGAGATACCTCTTTCCTCCGCATCCTGCGCGAGCTTGCCGCGCCTCCCCGCCCGTTGCTCCGGTTGACGGCGGCGCCGAACGGCTCGATCCGCGCCCAGCGAGCGAGCCTCACCTCGACCGGCCGCGGCGTTCTCGAGGGGCGGGACGACTGGGTGCGCATTCGCGGCATCGACCGCTGGCTCGGCGGCGTCCACTTGCAGGGTGCCGAGTCTGCCTGGCGCTGGAATCCGGACGCAGGGCGGCTGGTGCGGCGGTAGGCCCGGAATACCCTCTCCATCTCCCTCCGTTTTCTTCCTCTAGAATCCGGAGGCTCACCCCATGCAACGGCAACTAGCGCGTTTCTGGCTCCCGATCTCGCTCCTCCTGCTCGCCGTTCCCGCCGCGGCGAAGCAGCCATCGATCCTCGACGACGAGACGTTCCGCGTCGAGGCCCGGCAAGGTCTCGACCGCCTCTATGACATGGACTTCGCCGCGGCCAACGCGATCTTCACCGGCGTCGAAAAGCGCTATCCCGGCCATCCCGTCGGCCCCTTCCTGCGAGCCCTGGCTCCCTGGTGGGAGATCCAGGTCGATCCCGAAGACGATTCGCACGACGACGCCTTCTTCGATGCCATGGACGACGTGATCGACCGTTGCGACCGCCGCCTGAGGAGGGACAAGAACGATATCGACGCCCTGTTCTTCAAGGCGGGGGCCCTGGCCTTCCGGGGGCGCCTGCACACGGACCGCAAACATTGGCTGCGCGCGGCCCGCGACGGCCAGAAGGCGATGCACTACTTCGACGAAGTCCGCAAGCGCCAGCCGGAGAATCCCGATCTGCTCCTGGGGCTCGGCCTGTTCGATTACCTGGCTGCCGTAGCCCCTGAGCAGTATCCAATCCTCAAACCTTTCGCCCGCTTCTTCCCCAAGGGGGACCGCGTGCGGGGGCTCCAGGAGCTCTCGCAGGCCGTCGAGAAGGGTACCTTCGTCCCTGCCGAGGCCGCGTTCTGCCTGGTCCAGATCCACTACATCTTCGAGCGCGATTACGCGACGGCGCTGCACTACGCCCGCTGGCTGCGCAACCGCTATCCGAACAACTCGCTGTTCCACATCTACGAGGGGCGCTCCTATGCCCGCCTCAATCTGTGGCCGGACGAGCGCCTGGACCTGCTCGACGTGCTGCAGCGGCAGGCCGAAGGGCGGACCGGCTACCGGGGCGACGTGACGCAGCAGGCGCTGTATGTGCTCGGCAGGGATGAGGTCAAGCGAAGGGTCTACGACGATGCCCTCTCGCACCTCTCGCGGCTGGAGATCCTGCCCAACCGGGGCCGGTCAGACAGCGACTACAAGGCCTTCGGCCGCCTCTACCGCGGCATGGCCCTGGACGCTTTGGGCCGGCGGGACGAAGCCCTGTACTGGTACAACCGCGCGCTCGGAACCAGGCCGCCGGAGGAGGTGCGCGACAAGGCGCGCAGCTACCTCAGGGCGCCGTATCAGGGATAGCCGGCCTGCGCCGGAGGGCATAGATCAGACCCCCGACGGCGAGCGCGATCGCGCCGGCGACGAGGTTGTTCAAGTTGGCGCTCGCCGCGAAGACAACGCACAGCAAGGCGGCGGCGATGGGAATCGCGGCGCCCCCGGGCAGGCGAACGGCTCCGGGAGGCAGCTTGCGCCGCAGCACCGGGACCGCCAGGGCGGTGCCGAAGTAGGTCGCCAGCCGGGCGACAGCAGACAAGGTCGCCAGCGCCTCGAACGAGCCGGTGAAGGCAAGCGGCAGGGCAATGGCCGTCTGCAGCACGATGGCCGCCGCCGGAGTGCGGTAGCGCGGGTGCAGGCGGGCCAGAAATGCCGGCCCGAAGCCGTCCTGGGCCAGCGCGTAGAGATAGCGCGGCCCGGAGAGCACGGTGTTGCTGTTGGTGCCGAGAATGGAGATCACTCCGCCGACGGTCATCAACAGGCCGCCCCAGCCGCCGAGGAACCGCGCCGCGGCGTCCGCCAGCGGCGTCTGCGAGTCGACGACACCGGGGAGCGTCCCCAGGGCCACCCACTGCACGCCGGTATAGATCAGGGTGACGATGACGATCTGCACGATCAGGGCGAACGGCACGTCCCGCCGCGGGTTCTTGAACTCGCCGGCCGGCGCCGCGGTGTTCTCGAATCCGGCGTAAGCGAAGAGGAGGAGCAGCAGCGCATCCCCAAGCGGTTTATGGCCAGGCTTCGGAACGACGGAAGTCGCCAGGCTCCACGAGACGAAGAACATACCCATGACGATGAAGATGAGGAGCGGCAACGTCTTGGTGATCGCCAGGAAAACCGCGGTCCGGACGCCGGACTTGACGCCGACGACGTTGATGGCGGTCAGCAGGAGGAGGGGGAGAACGATAGCGAGCGCCTGTCCCCATCCCTGGTTGGCAGCCGGCCAGAGATAGCCCACGGCGCGAGCAAAGCCGACCGATAGCGAAGAGACCGAGGAGACCCGAGCCAGCCAGGTCATCCAGCCGACCTCGAAGCCGACCAGAGGACCGAACGCCTCGCGGGTGTAGACGTAGGCGCTCCCCGGGCGATCGAAATGGCTCGCCGCCTCGGCGAAGCAGAGCACCAGGAGCAGCACGGCAAATCCCGCCAGCGCCACCGCCCCCACGCTCGCCGCGCCCAGGATGGCGGCCGCGCCGGCCGGCAGCAGGTACACTCCGCTGCCGATCACGTCGTTGACCGAGAAGCCGACGATCTCCCAGCGGGAGACGGCCCGGCGCATGCCGAGGTCGCGGGGCGCTGCAGCGGGGGCGCTAGGGTCGATCAAGCCCGTAGATGGTATCCGAGAATCAGTGCGCGAGGACCGGCCATCTCGACCAGTCGTTGCGGTAGGCGCGAAAATCGCGGTTCGAGCACCGCAACTCCGACTCCTGTACGGTGAAGCGAAGGATCAGATTGCCATGACTGACAGCGCCGACTCCATGGCCCTCGTGTTCTCTTTTCAAAGATTCACGATCGAGGATGATGAACGGCTCCCAAGCCGTCGAGCTTCGGATGGCGAAGACGTAGACGAGATCGGGAGTACGCGGAGCTTCAATCTGCTTCAAAGATACGCTGAATTGTGCTGAGTAGCCCTGCCACTGTAGTTGCGCGGTCGCGGTCTTCACTTGGACTCTCCAGAACTCCCCGCTCTCGTCCTTCACCACGAAGACATCCTCGCCGATATCAACCTCCGGGACCGCGACGTTCCAGCCTCTCAAGAGAAACTCCGCCATGACCGCCATCTGGCCCGCGCGGCCAACGTACAGGTGGTGTTTTCCGGGCACGGGACCGCTTCAAGCGGCTAGGGATTCGTAGACGACTTGGTGATCGTCGGCGGGGCTGATGAAATTGAAGCCTCCCAGCTCTCGTATCTGGTCCTCGTTCAATCCAGTGAGGAGCATCACGACTTGGGTCCACATCGGACCGCGCATGCGCTCGATATCCCACTGCCGATCGGACCAGAGAAAGACGCTGTCGGATGCAGGAGATGCTGGAGACCAGCCAGGAATCCGCGTCGAGAGCATAGCGGCCGTCCTGTGGTTCAAGCGGAAGGTGGCTCCGTTCATCTGCTTTCCGACATCGATTACGATGGAAGACATGACCGCCTCCTATCCGCCTAAACACTTTAGCACAGCGGGCGTTACACCTCGATCCGCGCGCCCGCCGTCTCCGGCAGCGTCCATACCCAGGCGCCCGCGAGAGCGGCGAAGCCCGCGGCGAGGGCGACTCCGCCCGCCAAGCCCCACCGTCCGGCTACCCCGGCGATGACCAGCGGCGCCACGAACTGCACTCCCCGGGTGACATTCATGATGATGGACATCGCAGATCCACGTACGCGGGTGGGGAAGAGCTCCGAGAAGTAGGGGCCGAAGCAGGACCAGGTGCCCGTGCCCACCCCGGCGACGAACATGCAGGCAAGCCCCACGCCGGGGCGCGACGCGAGCACGTCCCAGAACAGGGTCACCATCGCCACTCCGGCCGCCATAATGGCGCAGTAAATCGCGAAGGCCCGGCGTCGCCCGATGACGTCCGAAATCCGGCCGAAGGTGAGATAGCCAAGGAGCGAGCCGGCGACGAAGATCAGCGTCCACCAGCCGGGGGAGAGCCCGCGCTCTTTCTGCAGATATCGAGGCAGCCAGACGACGGCGAACCAGTAGGCGGACATGTCGAGGATGGTCAGCACGAAGGCGCGGGTGAACAGACCGGCGAGATCGGCACTCACGAGTTGCGCCAGGATGGGGCGCCGGGCGTGCTGCGGATCCATCGTTCCCGTGCGCAGCAGGCGGCGATGCTCCGTCCACACGTCCGACTCAGGCAGCCATTTCCAGGCGAGTAGCACGAGGATGGGAAAGGCCGAGAGCAGGAAGACCGTCCGCCAGCCGAGAGACGGGGCCACGAACGAGCCGATTGCCGCGGCGAGTCCGAGGCCCACCGGCGCGCCGCTCTGGGCCACGGCGCCGTAGCGGCCGCGCAGGGCGGGAGGGAAGGTCTCCCCGAGCATCGCCTGTCCGGCTCCCCACGTCCCGCCGATGCCGAGGCCCGCCAGCGCCCGGGCAGCGATCAATGCTCCGAACCCTGGGGCAAGCCCGCAGGCGGCATTGCCGAGCGAAAACGCCGCGATCGAGATGGCGAGCGACGCCCGGCGTCCGAAGCGGTCGCTCATCCAGCCGAAGAGCAGGCCGCCGACCCCTGTCATACCGACGCCGACCGCGGTCAGGGTCGCCAGGTCCTTCTCGGCAAGACCGAAGGCGTCCTGGATGGGCTGGAGGAGGAACGAGAGGAGCATCAGCGAGTAGAAGCCGGTGCACCAGGCTCCCCACGCAAACGCGAGGATCCAGCGGTGCGCCTCGACCGGACGTTCGTGATCGCTCAGGCGCGCGGGCGCAGGCTGCGAGAGGGTTTGCAAAGCGCCGGAATCCTATCAGCAGAGGTGATGATGAAGACGTGCCGGATCCGGAGGGAACACGGTGTCCAATACTGCGGTTATCGAGATGCCATGCGGGTCCTCCTATCCGTCCTCGCCTCTCTCCTTCTCCTCGCCGGCAGCGCGTCGTCGGTCCCCGATCCGCGGCAGGAGCTCCTACGGCTGGTCAACGCCGAGCGGCAGCGGGTGGGAGCTCCCCCCTTGCGGCTCTCATCCGCTCTCACCCGCGCCGCCGAGGAGCATGCCGGCGAGATCGCCGCCAGAGGCTCGCTGAGGCTGCGGGCAGACTCGACCGACGCGATGCGGCAGCGCTTGCAGCGATTGGGCTACGACGCCCATTCCTGGATGGAGAGGCTCGCCACCTCGCCGGAGGACCCCGAGACGATGTGGCGTGACTGGCGGCGGGAGGACCAGGAGAGCTATCGGCGGATCCTGGCCTCCGAGATGCGCGACCTCGGCATTGGCCTCGACCGCCTGCACGGCACGCCGCTCTATGTCTTCCTCTTCGCCGTGCCGCAGGCGGATCACTTTGCCCGCGCCACTGCCGGCGTCCGCGATCTGGATCGGGTCCGTGCCGAGATGCTGGCCCGCGTCAACGATGCCCGGAAGCGGCAGAAGGTGGTTCCCCTGCGTTCCAACGCGCGCCTGGATCTGACGGCACAGCGCCACGCCGAGGACATGCTGGCCCGCGGCTATTTCGCCCACAAAAGCCCCGAGGGAAAGACCGTGGCCGACAGGGCACGCGCCGCCGGCTACGACTGGCAGACCGTCGGCGAGAACATCGCCGAGGGCCAGTTCACCGTCGATGAGGTGATGGACACCTGGCTGCACAGCCCGGGCCACCGCCGGAACATCCTCGATCCCGACTTCAAGGAGCTCGGCGTGGGCCTCGCGCTGGGCCGCAGCGGCCGTTCCTATCGGATCGTCTGGGTGCAGGCGTTCGGAACGCGAAAGTAGAGAGGAGCAGAATGGAGAAGGTCGAGTACCGCCGGCAGGCATCCCCCTTGCTAGACGCTTGAAAGTGAGCGTTGCGCGGCAGGCTGTCACCCTCGAGGCCCCGAGAAAGCTTAGCGTCGCCCTGTCAACTCTTTGAAAACGTCGGCCCTTCCATGGTCTCGGTCCTTGCTCTATCATGAGTCTCCGGGACTTAAATCCTGGAATTTGGGCTCGGGAGACTTGGTTGTAGCTGGGCACGAGACCGCCAGGGCCCATCCTGAGGCTCGCGGTCCGGCAAGGAGAAATTTCGATGACTGAAAGAGTGTCGCTTCCTGTCCTTCCGTTGAGGGACTTCGTGCTCTTCCCCGGCGTCACGGCGCCGATCAACGCCGGCAAACCCGCCACGCTGCGGGCGATCGAGGCCGCGCTCAACACTCCCGAGAGGCTGGTGTTCGCGGTCTCCCAGCGGGAGGACGCGCAGCAGGTCACCCCCGAGGCGCTTCACACCATCGGCACGGTGGCGCGTATCGGCACCCTGCAGCGGGGCCTGGCGGGGATCCAGCTCCTCCTCCACGGCGAGCATCGCGGCATCGCCATGCGGATCGTCGAGACGGAAGAGGGTTATCTCCAGGCGGTGCTGCGCGAAGCCGAGGAGATGAAGCCGCTCAACTCCCAGGATCCGGCCTTCATCGCCCTGTTCCGCGAACTGCGCGAGCGCGCGGCCGAGCTGGGCACCAAATCCGGCCTGCCGGAAGAGGTCGTCTCCCAGGTGCTCGAAGGCGTGGACGACCCGGGCCGGCTGGCCGACCTGGTGGCCGGCTACACCGATCTGACCAAGGCGCAGCGGCAGAGTCTGCTGGAGGCCCTCTCGGTCGAGGAGCGCATGCGGCGGGTGCTGGTGCACGTGCAGCGGCAGCTCAGCGTGCTGGAGGCGCAGAACGACATCAAGACCAAGGTCCAGGAGGAGCTGGGCGACCGCCAGCGCGAGATGTTCCTGCGCGAGCAACTGCGGGCCATCCAGAAGGAGCTCGGCGAAGGCGACGCTACCGGCGACGGCGAGGAGCTGCGGGAGAAGCTGGCCGCCCTCGAGCTGCCGGAGGAGGTCCGCAAGGAGGTCGACCGCGAGCTCGGACGTCTCGGCCGCATGGGCCGCGAAGCCATGGAGTCGCAGGTGATCCGCACCTATCTCGAAACCATCGCCGAGCTGCCGTGGAACAAGCGCACCCCGGAGCACCTCGACATCCCCGCGGCGTCAGAGATCCTCGAGGAGGACCACTACGCCCTGGGCGACGTCAAAGATCGCGTGCTCGAATTCCTGGCCGTCCGCCAGCTCCGCAAGGCCGACGAGGAGGCGCAGAAGGCCGAGCAAGCCGTGGCCGCCGAATCCGAGACCACCGAGACCGACGGCCAGGAGAAGACGTCCGAAGCCGCCGCGCCGGTCACCGCTGACGAGAAACGCAAGGCCAAAGGTCCGATCCTGCTCTTCGTCGGCCCTCCGGGCGT
>Ga0134122_10001831_pt1 | contig 15476 bp, 14 predicted proteins | sample KB302_FD_96461 | JGI IMG/M metagenome (GOLD analysis project Ga0134122, IMG submission 96461) | Terrestrial soil microbial communities without Nitrogen fertilizer from Kellogg Biological Station, Michigan, USA - KB3-0-2 | ecosystem: Environmental > Terrestrial > Soil > Unclassified ... | reverse complement strand
TACGACGCGCTGCGGGACGAAGTCCGGGCGCGCCGCCGGTAGACCGACCCACCGGAGCTGACACCGGCACCGTCACCGATGATCGGATGTCCACCACCCCGCGACCACCTTCTCCGCCCTGCCCGCCCCTCCGCCCCGCCCGATCGAGGTGATGCACTGGCTGATGCACGTCCACGCTCCCATACGGCGTGTGCTGCGCGAGGACTTCAAGGCCACCGGCCTTCCCCACAGTCGGAAACTCTACAAACCCGGTCAAATCCACCCCTGTGATGACACTCTCCGGCTGGCGCCTCGTATCTCCGGTACCGCGCCGTACCACTCCTCGCCCGAAAGGCCGGATGTTCCTCGCTGAACTCATTCGGATGGCAGCGGTGGGCACCCGGGGGTGACGTTGGTAGATGGTTGATGGATGGAGATGCCGGGACCAGCTCGAAACGGCGCTCCGAGCCGGACGACTGCGGGTGATGGGGGAAGGCGATGGCTGCTTCGAAGAAGGTGTCAGGTCCGGCGAGGAAGGGTTCTGAGCCGGCCCATCGGCTCCCGGCACCCGAGCCCGACCTGACTCCCCATCCACTCGTCACCCGGCTCAACCCCGAGGCCGAGGCCCCTCCCGATCTGGTCGTGCTGGTCGGCTTCATTGGTCCGTCCAAGAAGCCCGACCGGATCCGTCTGTATCTGAACCTGAGCTTCAACGCCTTCATCGATATTCCTGTCGCAGGCATCGTCTCCACCCAATCGGTTGATCGCGAAGACGAGAACAGCCCGACGCGCGTCTGGGTCCGGGGCGAGGCCAAGCTGGAGGTCGTCCAGGCCGCGAGCCAGACGATCGAGGCAAGCTATCTACGGGGGCGCATCGCGCGCGACTACCTGAGGGCCACCACGCCCGCCAGGGGCCTCGTGGCCCCGGATCCAGGAGTCTCGATGTATTGCATGGCCATGAACACCCACCTGTGCGACAGCATCTTCGATGACGGCGGCTGCGGTGGCCTCGGCGCCGGCGGCGGTGGTGGCGGCGGTTTCGGCGGCGGCGGTGTGTACACCCTGCACGGCTCCCTGTGCCTGGGTTGCTATCCGTCCTACCCGGCCTGCAGGACGGATGAGTGCGCGAGATCGATCAATGTTTATTGTGGGTCGCACCGTGCCGTCTGCGGCTCCAGGTAGTCGGCGCGAATGCTCTGCCGCCCTGGGGAGAGGGGCGCCCCATGCTGGACGTCGATAGCGCCATACCTTACCTGATGGCTCAGGGCCTGCTCGGCGGCGCCGCGATCATCGACGGGGAATTGACGGTCACGAGCATGGCCCGCAGGAACCGCAACCTGAAGGTGCAAGGACCGGCCGGCAACAGCTACCTCATCAAGCAGCCCGACGGCCCCGCGGGGGGAGGTGGCCGGACGCTCCGGCACGAAGCGTCGTTTTACACCTTCTGTCACGAGCACCTCGACGACACCCCCGTCCCGAGCTTGCTACCCCGCCTCGCGCATTTCGACTCGGCGATTCCCCTGCTCGCCCTGGAGTTGCTCGGAGATGCCCTGCCCCTCTGGCAGCATTGCCGGGCCCGCACCGCCGCCGACTTCCCGCGAGAGACGGCTCGCGCGCTTGGCCGCGCCCTGGGCACGGTGCACGCCACGTTCCGACCGCTGGCGCTCGCGGGCGACGACCGCCTCCGCTGGTTGCCGCGCGATCCGCCCTGGATCCTGCGTGCCCACCAACCAACCCTGGACTGGCTCTCCACCATCAGCGCCGCCGGCTACCAGGCGCTCCACATCATCCAGACGCGGAGGTCCTGGGTCGGGCGTCTGGACCGGTTGGCAGGCTCCTGGCGGCCGGACACGGTCATCCACGGCGACGTGAAGTCCGACAATGTGCTGGCCATGTCCCCGCGGCCACGAGCGGCTCCCACCTCGATCGAGGTTCGGCTGGTGGACTGGGAGTTGGTCCAGTACGGGGACGCTGCCTGGGACCTCGCCGGCGCGTTACAGGATTTCGTGGTCTTCTGGGTCAACACGCTCCCCGTGGAGCCCGGCATGACCGACGCGGATCTCGACGAGTTGCTCGCCCGTGCGACATATCCCTGGGCGGTGATCCAGGCCGCCCTTCGAGCCCTCTGGCAAGGCTACCGCGGGGCGGCCGGGATGGATGTGGCCTGCGCCTCCGCCCTGCTCCTTCGCGCGGTGCAAGTCTCCTCTGCCCGCCTCATCCAGACCACCATGGAGATGACCCAGGAGAGGTCCAAGCTGCCGTCTCAGGCGATCCTGTTGCTACAGATCGCCGCGAATCTCCTGGAAGATCCCGGGGCCGCCCAGGTCCAGTTCTACGGCATTCCTCAGTCCGTCGAGGCTTGAGAGGGATGTATGACCGGCCTGCACCCCGACCTGCTCTCCACGCTCGGATCCGCTGAGATCCTCGCTCCGACCCGCTATCGCGTGCTGGGACAAGTCCGGGACATTCCCCCCCAGGGTCGCAGCGCCGGCATGGCGGGCCGCCCGTCTGCGAACAACTCCGGCCCCGACACCTCTTCCTTGCTGGCGGTGTTCGGGACCGACCTCTACAGCCAGCTCTATGTCCGCCCCAGCGCCACCGGGCCAGGGCTGATCGATCCACTCGCTCAGCGAGACCTCGTCCACGCGCTGTCGGCGGCCAATTCGGGGCGGGGTGGCTGGGAGCCGGGCTGGGTGGTCGACCGGGTCATGGAAGACGGCCGGGTCGCAGTCGCCAAGGACGGACTCACCTTCTGGACGGTGCGCGATGAGGTCCAGGCACGCCCGGGCCGCCTCCGCCCGGAGTTGCCCTGCCGCGTCCGGGTCGGCAAGGAGCTCCGCCACCTGCTTCCCGGCTATTACATGGCGATCGGCGATGGCGACTCCAGGCTCCCACGCGCCCGCGCGCGGCCGCTGATCCGGCTCTACTGGCATCTGACGCCGGAGGCAGCCGTCCCCTTCATGTCGACGGTGACCAAGCATCTCAATGGCGCCGGAGTGCCCTTCCGCGCCAAGGTCCTCAACACCCCCCATGCCTACCACCGCGCCGACGCGGGCGTGCTCTACCTGGAGCGGCCCTGGTACCGCCGGTCCACCGCTCTCCTGACACGCATGTATCGCGAACTCGAGCGGGACTTGAGGCGGGAAGTCCCCCTGTTCACCAGACCCCTGGCCGCCGGGCTGGGAATGGCCGAAGACCCGGCCAACGGCATGAGCTTCGGCCAGCATCGCTGCCATCTCGTTGCGCTGGCGTCCTGGACGTCCTTCACCCGCGGCGAAAGCACGCTGGAGGCCCGGGCTGCCACCTTGGCCCGATCGATCACGGCGGCACACCTGGACCCTTCCCGCTTCCACCTGGGACCGAGAGCCCGCGATTCTCACGCCCTGCAGGCGGCGATCGCGGGCACTCATTCGTTCCCGGAGTGAACAAAGGCTCTTCTTGTTCAAACGATACGCGCGGCCATGACAGCTTTTCTCGATGCGGCTGCACAGATCGGCCGAGCCATTTGCCGTTCGGCCTACTGGGACCGAGACCAGGTTTGTTGCAACTGGGTGGGACATTCGCCCCTCGAGTCCCCACCTGCAGGCGGGCCGTTGATACCGACCGTGGCCGCGCTGGGCCCCGAGCTCTACGGCGGGACGAGCGGGGTGGCCCTTTTCCTGGCACAGCTCTTTGCCCGGACCGGCAACCCGGAATTCCGTCGCACCGCCCTTGGAGCCGTCACCCGTGCACTGCGGCAGCTCGACCGGCTCCAGTGGGACGCGCCCCAGGTCCCCACTCTGTCGTTTCACAGCGGGCATCTGGGCGTGGCCTACGTGACCCACCGCGTCGCAATGCTGACCGGAGAGGAGCGGCTGACCGACTCGATCGGGCCGCTGCTGGAGCAGATCGCGGGCGCCCGGGACAAGCCTCATGCGCTGGACCTGATGGGCGGTAATGCCGGAGCGATCCCGGCATTGCTCGCGCTCGATCAGGCCGCGGCCTGGCGGGGCTGCCGCGATCTGGCGGTGGCCCTGGGCGAGGACCTCTGCCGAACCGCGACCCACCGTGGGGACGCCGTCGCCTGGAGTCCCGAGGAAGCCAATGGCCCCGGTGCCGGGTCGATCCCGCTCACTGGACTTGGACACGGCGCCGCGGGGATCGGGCTGGCATTGCTCGAGCTGTACGGTGCGACGAGCCGGCCGGAGTTCCTGGAGGTGGGCCGATTGGCATTCGCCTATGAAGATTCGGTCTTCAACGAGGAGTTGGGCAACTGGCCGGACTTCCGGCCCCATCCCGGTGAGCCAGATGGATCCGGTCCCCTTCCGCATGCCCTCGCGTGGTGCCATGGCGCCCCCGGGATTGCTCTCTCCCGGCTCCGGGCAATGAGCCTGGATGTGGCCTACCGAGAGCCTCTCCTTGCCGTGGCTCGCGCTGGCCTCCGGACGACGCTCGGAGCCATCGAGCAGCGGGGCGAGCTCCGGCGACAGGACGCTACGCTGTGCCACGGGCTGGCCGGCTTGAATGAGATCCTCTGGACGGCCGGCACGCTCCTCGCCGAGGAGCCTTACCAGACTCTTGCCCGCTCCACGGCTCTGAGCATGATCGAGTGCCATGGGGGCGTGGGCGATTGGCCGACCGGGGTCGCCTCCCGCGGCCCCAACCCCTCCCTCATGCTGGGGACAGCCGGTATTGGTTACCACTTCCTCAGGCTCGACTCGCCGGAGCATGTTCGCCCGATCCTCGCCCTGACCACGTGAGGAGCGTGCCCGCCCCAGTGGAGTGGCCTTCGCCAAGCTCGGAGGCGAACGCCTCCACCTCATCCTGGGGAGATGAAGTGCACGCCGCCCCGGGCCTGCTTTCGGTCGTTGACGCCGGTGCAGCCAGCACGCAAGCGTGCGGCGATGCCGCTGTCGATGCTCCACGAGGGCCTGCTGCTGCTCTTCCAGAACCGGCCCCTGCTCGCCCCCGAGTTGCTCCGGGACGTGCTGGGCGTTCCGCTCCCGGCCTTCACCGACGCCAGGGTGGACTCGGCCGAGCTGACCGAGGTGGTTCCCACCCAGTACCACGCGGATCTGGTCGTCCTCCTCCTCGACGGCCGCCCGGTGTTCGCCATCGTGGTGGAGGTCCAGCTGGCCCGCGACCCGGACAAGCGCAGGAGTTGGCCCGTCTACCTGGCCGGTCTCCGGGCACGCCTTGACTGCCCTACCGCTCTGCTGGTGGTGACCGCCGACGAGGCGGTGGCTACCTGGGCCGGCCAGCCCATCGACCTCGGCCATCCAGGCTTCACCCTGCGCCCGCTGGTGATGGGTCCAGGCTCGGTGCCCATCGTCACCGATGAGGCGGTGGCCCGGGCCGCGCCCGAGCGGGCCGTCCTCTCCGCGATGGCGCACGGCCGCGAGGCGATTGGCTGGGACGTGGCCAGGGCCGTGCTGGCGGCCCTGCCCGACCTTGAAGAGAACCGCGCCCGCCTGTACTTTGATCTGGTGGGCGGCTCGCTGAACGAGGCCGCCCGGATGGCGTTCGAGGCGCTGATGGCGAGCAACTATGAGTACCAGACCGACTTCGCCAGGAAGTTCTACGGCCAAGGCAAGGCCGAAGGCAGGGCCGAAGGCAAGGCCGAGACGGCCCGGGAAGCCATCTACGAAGTGCTCGAGACCCGAGGCATTCTGCTCTCACCCGAGCACCGCCAGCGCATCGCCGACTGTGAGGATCTCGAACAGCTGAAGGTGTGGCATCGTCTAGCCGTCACCGCCACCTCCGCCGAGCAGCTTCTCACCGCTGCCCCCAAGTCTTCCGGCCCACCCGCTCGCTGAGGCGCCAGTCCAGCAGGCATCCACTGGGCTCACGGGGGTTCAGGACGCGGCACTTCCCCTCCTGGGCGCGTCAGTGCTTGAGGCCCAGGGAGAGCGCGATGAATTCGGTCGGGAAGCGGTGCCACGCGTACCAGTACGTCGTCGCGGCGAACCCGTTCACCACGCACGCCCAGACGAGCACCACCCGGAACGCCCACTTCATGGCGGCCTTCTGCATCAGCGGCAGCTCCAGGGCGCGCACCAGGCCCACGGCCAGCAGCGGCAACACCGGCGCCACGAGCCGCGGCCCGTAGCACCACCCGCCGCCCCAGTCGACCCAACACATGACCAACCCGAAGAACAGCGCGAAGCCGCCGAGGATCATCGCCGAGTACTCGCGCTTCTCCCTCCACAGCGCCGGCCACCCCAGCACCGCGAACAGCACCGCCGGCGCGAACCACAGCAGCCCCTTCTCCTTCTGCACCATCTCCCCCCACAGCGCCTCCAGGGGATTCCCCCAGGAGAACGGGTACGGCCCCCGGGTGATCGACCCGTACATGTGGTGGTTGAGCCAGAGCAATAACCCCAGCGCGGCGACCGGGAAGACGCCGAGCGCCAGGAGCCCTCGCCATGACCGCTGGCGCAGCGCCGGAATCGCCAGGGGCAGGCACAGCAGCGCCAGCTGCGGCTTCATCAACATCCCCGCGGCGACGATCGCCCCCGCCGCCAGCGCGCCGCGCGGCCGGAGGATCACCGCGTACGCCCCCAGCACCGCCAGCGTCACGAACGACTCGTTGAAGAACGCGCGCCCGTAGTACCAGAGGGGCGTCCCCAGGAACGCCGCGACCAGCGTGAGCTGGATCGCCCCCTCGGTGCCGCCCATCTGCCTCAGGATCGACCGCAGGCAGAACAGCGCCGCCACCGTGGCCAGCCCGGACCACAGCAGCGTCATCGGCTCCACCAGGTCCGTGTTCGCGAACGGCCACATCAGCGGCGCCAGCAGCAGCGCCACGCCCACCGGATGCGCGCTGTACTCCGGCCCCGCCGCGAGCGCCGGGTCGAGCCCCGGCTTGAACACGAACTGCGGCACGCCGCGCGCGTCCCGCGGCCAGAGATACACCCGCGGATCCACCAGGTCCCGCCACACCTTCCGCTCGCCGTTCACGTAATAGGTGGAGTGGTGATCCAGGATCCGCCCGGCGTTCTTCCCCCCCGCCTCGCGCGCGCCGAGCATCACCTCCCCGTGGTTGTTCTTCAGATCCAGGTCCCCATCCCGGATGACGCTGTTCACCAGCAACAGGTACGCCTCCTCGTCCGCGCCGAAGATCACCGGCGGACCGATGTGCGCGCCCCACGAGCCGGGGTACTCGGTGCGCAGCAGAGGCGCCAGGAGTGCCACCACCAGCGCCGGCAGGACCCATTTCCTCACGGGCGGGCGATATTAACCGAAGCCGCCAGGCTCCCGCGTCCACGGCCGCCCCGACCGATGCCACGGGTCCCCATCGCCGGGCTCCAGCCGGCCATCTCCTGCCGCATCAGGGCCACCGCTCCACCGCCTGATGCGTTCCTGATGCAGATCGCCCGCGCGCGCTCCGCGGCTCAGGATCGCAGCGCGCGGATCTCCTCGGCGCTGAAGCCGGCCTCGGCCAGGATCTCCCCGGTGTGCTGGCCCAGCGCGGGGGGCGGCTCGAGCGGGAGCTCACCCATCCGCACCGGCGTGCGGACGTGGCGCACCGCCGTCCATCCGCGCTGCGGATCATCCGCCTCCAGGAACATGCCCCGCGCGCGGAGCTGCGGATCGTCGAGGACCTCGTCCCCCTCGTTCACCCGCTCCACGCAGAGGTCCACCGCGGCGAAGCGGCGCTGCCACTCGGCGGCGGGGGCGGAGGCGAAGATCCGCTGCACCTCCTCCCGGGCGCGCGCGCCCGCCTCCCCCGCGTCCCAGCCCAGCGGCGCCAGGTCCGGCCGGCCCAGCACCTCGCACACCCCGCTCCAGAACTTCGGCTCCAGCGAGCCCACCGACAGGAACCGGCCGTCCTGCGTCCGGTAGACGCCGTAGCAGGGATAGCCGCCGTTGAGCGCCTCCTCCCCGCGCCGCAGCGGCCGGCCCTCCGCGCCCATCGCCAGCCGCGCGCCCAGCTGCATGTGGATGAACGCCAGCGCGCCCTCCGTCATGGAGACGTCCAGCCACCTCCCCCGCCCGGTGCGCGCGCGTTCGTGGAGCGCGGCGAGGATGCCCACCAGCGAGAACAGGCTGCCGCCGCCGATGTCGCCCACCTGCACGCCCGGCTGCGACGGCGAGCCGCCCCGTTCGCCCGCGTAGGCCAGCGCCCCGGCGCGCGCCACGTAGTTGAGGTCGTGCCCGGCGCGCAGGCGGTCCGGGCCGGTCTGGCCGTAACCGGAGATGGAGCAGAGGATCAGCCGCGGGTGCGCGCGCGAGAGGGACTCCCAGCCCAGGCCCAGCTTGTCCATCACGCCGGGCCGGAAGCTCTCCACCAGCACGTCGTACCGCGCCAACAGGCGCATCACCGCCGCCACGGCATGGGGCTGCTTGAGATCCAGCGCGATGGAGCGCTTGTTCCGGTTCAGCGCGTAGAAGAGCGCGCTCTCCTCGCCGCGCTGGGGCGGCATCTGGCGGATGTAGTCGCCGCCCTGCGGGTCCTCCAGCTTGTCCACCCGCGCGCCCAGGTCCGCCATCACCAGCGTGGCGTAGGGCCCGGGCAACAGGCGGGTCAGGTCGAGGACCCGGACGTCGGACAGCGGGAGCACTACAGGAGCTTGGTCAGCTTCATCGCCAGGCCCATGTCCATCGGCTTCAGCTTCAGCTTGCCGGACATGGCCGCCATCTGCGCGTTGAGCTGCTTCTGCCGGATCTTCACGAAGTCGTCGTTGGAGACGGTGATGGTCATCTTCGGCGTGCCCTGCGCGCCGCTCTGGACCCAGTCCGCCGGCTTGGTCAGGTCCACCGTCCAGGTCCCGCCGTTGTCGCCGGTGATCACGAAGTGGAGGATCGCGTTGATGTCCTTGACCATCTCCGGCTTGGTCTTCAGGAGGTTCGGGATCTCTTGCTCCAGGATGTCCTTGGCCGTCATGCAGTCCCTCGGGCTTCTTCTGCGTGTGAAAAGGCGCGCGACCCTACCGACCCGCCAGTCAGGGCGTCAAGCCGGCGGGCTTACGCGTGGGCGTGAGGCGGCTGGGGGACCGAGTCGCTCACCACGCGCAGCAGCTCGTTGAGCTCGAAGGGCTTGGCGAGGAAGTCGCGCGCGCCCACCACCCGCGCCTTGGCGCTCGCCTGCCGGTCCGCCGACAGCACCACCACCGGGATGTGCGCGCCGTCCTCGCGGCGGCGCAGCGCGTGGGCGAACTCCCAGCCGTCCATGACCGGCATCATCAGGTCCAGGAGGATGAGGTCCGGGCGCCGCTGGTCGATGCGCGAGAGCGCCTCCTGCCCATGGCGCGCGCGGTCCACCTCGTACCCTTCCGTTTCCAGGATCTCGGAGAGGGCATCGAGGATGTCGGGGTCGTCGTCGACGACCAGGATCAGGGGACGGCCTTCAGGCATACGCGAAAAGTGGATCCTGACAGCTTGGCCTGCCGCGCGCCGCCATGCACGGGGGCGCGGGCGCCCGGCTGGTGGGCTCGTCGCCTGGCGGACAATCCCCGTCCGATCGCCGCCGCCGACCGTCCGGTTTTCCCTTGGAGGGCCGGGAGGGGTATGGTGCCAGCCGTACCTGTACGTCATCCGGAGTATCGCAATGGGTCTCAGGCTCCCCGAGTTGCTGCTGATCTTCGCCGCCCTCTTGCTGCTCTTCGGCGGCGCCAAGCTGCCGCAGCTGGGCAGCGCGCTCGGGTCGGCGATCCGGAACTTCAAGAAGGGCTTCAGCGGCGAGGAGGACCACAAGCTGAGCCCGTCGAACCACGCATCCGCTGCAGACGCGCAGGCGGCCCCGCCGCAGAAGGTCGCCTCGAAAGAATGACCTGACGTCCGCTTCACCCTGGAGGGGGTATGAGCGCGCTGGTGTTGATGGGCCTGCTGCTGGTGGGCGCCAAACCCGCCAAGCCGCCGGTATCGCTCCCCATGCCGCCGCCCCCGGCGGTGAAACCCAAGCCGCCTGATCCCGCCCCGGCGCCCGCGCCCGCACCGGCGGCCAAGCCGGCCGAGGTGGAGGAGAAGGCGCCTCCCCAGCGCGCGCTGATCGACCGGATCCAGGTCAGCGCGGGCGTGGGGCCGGGCTTCTCGCTGCAGAGCGCCGCCGGACTCCCCTCCGGCGTGAGCGGAGGCAACCCCATCTGGTTCCGCGGCGTGGCGCGCGGCACGTTCGACCTGCTCCACCTGGGGCCGGGCGAGCTCCAGGCGCTGCTGCCCGTCGCGTTCCAGGGCGCCGGCTTCCGGATCACCGCCTTGGGCTTCGTCTTCGAAGGCTCCCTCTTCTCCGTCGAGGTGATGCCCTCCGTCCGGTACCAGGCGGAGGTGCTGGAGAACGTCTTCGCCTTCGGGGAGTTGGGGGTCGGCTTCGGCACCTACCAGATCACCATCGCCCAGCAATTCGTGGGCTACCAGTACGGGGGCGCCAGCGGCGCCGGGTTCCGCCTGGCCGGCGGCATCGAGTACCGCCTCTTCGACAAGCTCCGCCTCCTCATCCAGCCGGTGGAGCTGTCCGCCCTCACCCTCACCACCACGGTGACGCAGGGCGGGATCACCGTCACCCAGAGCAACGCGGTGTCGCAGTTCTCGATGATCGGCGGGCTGGTGGTGCCGCTATGAGGACCTGGCTCCTGCTGTTCGCGCTGGCGGCGACGTTCTCCGGCTGCAGCTGCCGCAACCGCCTCTTCTGCAAGCAGGTCGGCGAGCAGTGCAGCGCCCACGACCAGTGCTGCTCCTTCGGCTGCGGCGACCTCCTCCAGACGACCCCCGGCGTGTGCGCCTGCAACCCGCTCCCCGGCGGCGTCTGCTCCACCAGCGCGGACTGCTGCGGCGGCCTGCGCTGCAACCAGGGCTCGTGCGAGAACGGCTGCCGCCAGACGGACGACGCGTGCGGCGCGGGCAACCAGTGCTGCTCCGGCACCTGCACCGACGGCAAGTGCGCGCCGCGGGTAGGCTGCGCGGACCAGGGCCAGAGCTGCGCCTCGTCCAACGACTGCTGCGCGGGCTTGCAGTGCCCCGCCGCCGGGGGGACGTGCCAGCCCGCGCCGTGCCGGACGGCCACCTCCACCTGCGCCGCGTCCAACGAGTGCTGCGCCGGCCTGGGCTGCCCCGCCGGGACCTGCACCACCGGCTGCCGCTCGTCGGGGAGCACCTGCGTGCAGGACAACGACTGCTGCTCGGGCGGATCGGCCGGGGCCATGCACTGCCGCGGAAACCCGGACAGCGGCACCGCGCCGGAGTGCTACTCGGGCTGCGGGAGCATCGGCCAACCCTGCGGGCAGAACAGCGACTGCTGCACCAACCTCCGCTGCGGCGCCAACGGCACCTGCCGGCAGGGCCAGCTGGGCGACAGCTGCACCACCACCCCGGAGTGCCAGAACCCGTACGTCTGCAACCCGGTGGACAACCGCTGCCACTACGCCACCTGCCAGAGCACCAACACCGGCTGCGCGTCCGCGCTGGACTGCTGCTCCATGGCCTGCGACACGCGGCAGGCGGACGGCGGCGGACCCACCTCGTGCTGCCTCCCGCGGAGCGCCGGCTGCAGCACCGCCACCAACGAGTGCTGCGGGACCGACCGCTGCATCTCCGGGATCAACCAGTGCGAGGCGTGCAGGAACACCGGGGACGGCTGCGGCTCCTCCAACGACTGCTGCAGCAGCCTCTGCCAGACGGTCTGCCAGACGCGGGTGGGCGGCGCGTGCGACGCCGGCACCCAGTGCTACCTGGGCAGCTGCGAGAACGGGGCGTGCTGCCACCCGCTGTTCAACTCCTGCTCGGCGGGCGAACCGTGCTGCTCGGGCGGCGTGTGCAACGGCGGCCAGTGCTGCCTGCCCGAGGGCTCCACCTGCTCCACCGGGTTCTGCTGCGGCCCGGACACCTGCATGGGAGGGAGCTGCTGCCGCACCTTCGGCACCGCCTGCTCGGTCAACGCGCAGTGCTGCAGCGGGAGCTGCGCCGGCACCTGCCAGTGCGCGGGCCTGGGCGGCAAGTGCCGCGCCGGGGGCAGCGGCGGCGACTGCTGCACCGTCGGCGGGGGCACGCCCGGCTGCACCACCAACGGGACCTGCTGCAGCGGAGTGGGCGGCTGGTGCCGGGACGTGAACGACTGCTGCTCCGGCGGAGCGAGCACCCCCATCTGCCAGCCACCTACGGACGGCGGGACGCTGGGGCTGTGCTGCCGCCCCAGCGGCAACAGCTGCTTCAGCAACAACGAGTGCTGCAGCGGCACCTGCAAGCCGAACAACACCTGCCAGTGATCCGGGGGCCGGCCTCGCCTGCGTCCCCCCAGCCCAGGGGACGCTGATGCGGCGGCCTGCAGCCGCTGCCGATCGGGCTCAGTCCGCGATGTCGCCCTCGTACATGGCGTCCAGCATCGCCTTGTACTTCTGGCTGCACAGCTTCCGCTTCACCTTGAGCGTCGGCGTCAGCTCGCCGGAGTCCTGGGTGAAGTCGTGGTCCATCATCCGGAACTTCTTCAGCGAGGAGTACGGCGGCTGCTGGCCGTTGACCGCGTCCAGGGTGCGCTGGACCTCGGCCTTCACCTCCGCGTGCTCGGACAGCTCGGCGTAGGAGGCGGGCGGGGTGATGCCCTTGTCCTGGAGCAGCTTGCGCGCGTTCTCCTCGTTGGCGCAGATCAGCACCACCAGGTACTTGCGCTTGTCGCCGTAGACCATGGCCTGGCTGACGATGGGGTAGGTCTTGAGCGAGTTCTCGATGTTCTGGGGCGCCACGTTCTTGCCGCCCGCGGTGACGATGATGTCCTTCTTGCGGTCGGTGATGCGGACGTAGCCGTCGGCGTCGATCTCCCCGATGTCGCCGGAGTGGAACCAGCCGTCCGGCTCCAGCGCCTCCTTCGAGGCCGCCTCGTTCTTGTAGTAGCCCAGCATCACGTGGGCGCCCTTGATCAGGATCTCCCCGTCCGGGGCGATCTTGATCTCCACGCCCGGGATGGGCGCGCCCACGGTGCCGATCTTGATCTTGTCGACGCGGTTGATGGTGCTGCCGGCGGCGGTCTCGGTCAGCCCGTACCCCTCGGCCACGATGTAGCCCAGCATGTCGAAGAAGTAGGCGATCTTCCGGGAGAGCGGCGCGCCGCCGGAGATGAACAGGCGCATCTTCCCGCCGAGGAGCTTGTCCAGGTTCTCCTTCACCTTGCTGAACACCAGCCGCTTCGCCAGCGCGAACGACAGAGAGGCGTACTCCTTGCCCTGGGTCCTCGCCTCCACGTACTCGTCGAAGAGGCGGAACGCCCAGCGCGCCAGCTTGCCCTTCACGCCCGGCGCCGACGTCCCCTTGGCCACCACGTTGGCGAACACCTTCTCGAACACGCGCGGCACCGAAGGCAGCAGCGTGGGCGAGGTCTCCGCCAGGTTGGCCACCAGCTTCTCGGTGGACTCGGCGATCACCAGCCGGAAGCCCTGCGCCAGCCAGCCGGTCTTGATCACCTGCGCGAAGGAGTGGGCCAGCGGGAGGAACAGCATCACCGAGTCCGAGGGCAGCAGCAGCCCCAGGTCGGACAGCCCCTCGCCCTCGAACACCCAGTTGCCGTGGGTGAGCATCACGCCCTTGGGGTCGCCGGTGGTGCCGGAGGTGTAGATGAGGCACTGCAGGTCGTCCCGCTTCATCTGGGACAGGCGCTGGTCGTACGCGCCGGCGTCCGCCTCGTGCGCCTTGCGCCCCTGCTCCACCAGGTCGGACAGCGCCAGCTCGCGGTCGCCCTGCGGCGCGCCCTCGAAGAGGATGATCTTCTTGACCGACGGGCACTCGCCGATGCGCTGGCGGATGCGGGAGGCGCGGCCCGGCTGCTTCCCCTCCGGGAGGTCGTGGTCCACCAGGAGGAGCGACGACTCGGAGTTGTTGAGGATGTAGCGGCACTCGTCCGGCGTGTTGGACGCGTAGATGGGCACGGTGACCGCGCGCGCGGCGGTGACCGCCAGGTCCGCGATCAGCCACTGCAGCGAGGTGGCGCCGAAGATGGCCACCCGGTCGCCCGGCTGGACGCCCATGGCCACCAGGCCGGCGGACTGCTTCTTCACCTCGTCCAAAAGCCAGCTCCAGCTCACGTCCTCCCAGCGGCCGTTCTTCTTGTGGGTGATGGCCGCGCGGGCGCCCTGCCGCTGCGCCTGGACGGTGAGGAGGTCCGCCAGGCTCCGCGCCTGGCCCCGGGGCGGCGCGGCGGGCCCCACGGCGTGCATCTGCTGCTCGGCCCTCACTTGAGCTTCTCCTCGACCTTGGGCTGCAGCTTCTTCGCCAGGCCCTTCACCCGCACCGCCTCCGGCGGGTCGTACGCCTCCGGCGCGTTCAGCGCGGCGTCCAGGTGGACCTTGGCCTCTTTCGCCTTGCCGTCCTCCAGCAGCGTCTCCGCCAGGTAGAGGTGGCAGCGGGCGTTCTCCGGGTGCTTGGCGAGGCACTTGTTGTACCACTCGGCGGACTTGGTCAGGTCGCGCTTGGGCCAGGGGAGGCTGAAGTAGTAGCGGCCCTTGGTGAGCATCGGCCCGCCGCGGTCCACGTCCGCGTTCATCTGGAGCGCCTTGTCCAGGCGGTCGTTGAACTTGCCCTCCAGCCCCTGCATGAGCGCGTTGACGATGCCCGCGCCCTCCGAGTACTGGCCCACGCCGAGCGAGCCGTAGAACGGGCCCTCCACCATCTTGGGGTCCAGCTTGACGATCTTGTCGCCCAGGTCCCAGGTCGCCTTCCCCATTTCCTTCTTGGCGTCCCCGGTGAGGACGTCCGCCTTCCAGACGTTCCAGCGCGCCTGGCGCCAGAGCACCTGCGGGTCGTTGGGCGTGGCCTTCATCGCCTCGGCGAGGAGGGCGTCCACCTCCTTCGCGGAAGCCGGATCGCCGCGCTTGGCGTACGCTTCGTCGATCTTGGCGAGGTCAGGGCCGTCCGCGAGCGCGGCGGCGGGGAACAGCACGAGGGCGGACAGGAGCGCAGGAAGGGTTCGCGGCATGCGGGTGCCCATAGCACGCCCGCCGCCCGGGCTGCCACGCGAAGACCCTGCTCCCAAAGTGGTATGTGGGCGGAGGACCGGGACCGCTACGCGGCGTCCGCGGTGGGTCCTTCGGGCTCCATCTCCTCGTCCTGGTTGAACGCGGAGAGGTACCGGGCCAGGAAGCTCTTGGTCTTCAGCTCCACCTGGCGGACGCGCTCGCGGGAGACGCCCCAGCGCGCGCCCAGCTCTTCCAGGGTGCGCGGCTTGTCCTGGGTGAGCCGCTCCTGGAGGATGTCCCAGCCGAGGTCGCCGATGCGCTTCTTCACCTTGGCCAGCGCGTCCTGCACCTCGGTGGACTGCTCGCGGGAGATGTACTGCTCCTGCGGGGACGGGCCGCCGTCCTCCAGCCGGTCCAGGAAGGTCGTCTCGCCCTCCTCGTCCAGCGAGGCGTCGAGCGAGAAGTCGGTCATCACCGGGCGCTCGGACTCGCCGCCGCGGACCTGGCTGCGGTTGTCCTTGAGGTACCGGGTGATGTACGCGCGGATCCACCACACCGCGTAGGTGGCGAAGCGGACGTTCTTCTTCGGGTCGAAGTGCTCGATGGCCTTCATCAGGCCGACGTTGCCTTCCTGGATGAGGT
>Ga0134122_10001830_pt1 | contig 15479 bp, 13 predicted proteins | sample KB302_FD_96461 | JGI IMG/M metagenome (GOLD analysis project Ga0134122, IMG submission 96461) | Terrestrial soil microbial communities without Nitrogen fertilizer from Kellogg Biological Station, Michigan, USA - KB3-0-2 | ecosystem: Environmental > Terrestrial > Soil > Unclassified ... | reverse complement strand
GCGGCGCGGGAGACGTCCGCGGCGTATTGCGGATCGGTCGAGATCGAAGGGATCCGAATGTAATCCTGCAATTCCTCGAGATAGGTTTCCTTCTCGGCGTCGATGCGCGCCAAGACGTCGGTCGATTCACGGGCCATCTGGAGACGCTCCTGGGTCGTCGGACATGGAGGGGGGCAGTCTATCGCGAAAGCGTTTCACCAGGAGGCGGAGGTTGACCGCGTTGACCAGGGCGTGAGCGGCGATCGCCGGGAGCAGATTGCCGCGCCAGAGCACCAGCGCCGAGAAACCGGCGCCGGCGAGAACCGCGAACAGGGTCCAGGTACGGTAAACCCGGCCCGGCCCGGTATGGAGCAATGCGAACAGGAGCGTCGCCGGCAAGGAGCCCCAGGCCCGGAGGATCGCGCCGCGAAAGAAGAGCTCTTCGGTCAAACCCGAGATCAGCGCGAGAGCGAAGACCTCGGCGCCGGCGAGCGGACCGACGACGGCGGCGAGGCGCTCCTCGAGCTCGCGGGCAAGCCGAGAGGTCCGGCGTGCGCCGGCCCAGAGGAGGAGCAGAAGCCCGCCGCCGCCGATGCCGAGCGCCAAGTCGGCGGGCCAGGTCCTGGCGTCGATGAACAGGCCGACCGGAATCGGCCCTTCGCGCAGTCCGATCCAGAGCCCACCGGCGAGGGCGAGGAGAAGGTAGAAGCCGCAGGCCAGTCGAAAAAAGCGGCCCGGCGAGAGCGAGAGCGGCTCCAAGGGCTCCAACGGGCCCTACTTCTCGTCGTCGAACGAGCGGCCTGTCTTCTTCCAGTCGGCGAGAAAGCGGTCGAGTCCGACGTCGGTCAGCGGGTGCTTGTAGAGCTGCTCGAGCACTTTGAACGGCATCGTGATCACGTCCGCCCCCAAGAGGGCCGACTGGACGATGTGCATCGGATGGCGTGCGGAGGCGACGAGCACCTGGGTGGCGAACTCGTAGTTCTGATAGATCGCGACGATGTCCTCGATCAGCGACATCCCCTCCTCGCCGACGTCGTCGAGGCGGCCGATGAACGGCGAGATGTAGGTGGCGCCGGCCTTCGCGGCGAGGAGCGCCTGGGCGGCCGAGAAGCAGAGGGTAACGTTGGTCTTGATCCCCTCCTTCGACAGCGTACGGACGGCCTTGAGGCCATCCGGACCGAGCGGGAGCTTGACGACGACGTTGTCGGCCAAGGAGGCGACCCGATGCCCCTGCTCGATCATTCCAGCGTAGTCGGTGGCGAGGACCTCTCCCGACACCGGACCTGGCACGAGCCGGGCGATCTCCCGGACCGTCGGCAGATAGGGCTTGCCCTGCTTGGCGATGAGCGAGGGATTGGTCGTGATGCCGTCGATCATGCCCCAGTCGAGGGCGGTCTCAATCTCGGCGATGTCGGCGGTATCGAGAAAGAATTGCATCTTCGCGTCTCCGTTCTTGACCGTTCCGGATCAGTTCACGGGTTCATCCGAGGGCGCGCCCGGCTCGCCGTTCGCGGTTTCGGTCTCCAGTTCCGCTTCGTCCTCTTCCCCGGCGTCGGCGCCGAGGGCGAGCTTGGCGACGGCGACGATTCGGTCCTCACCCTCGAGATCCATCAGCTTGACGCCCTGGGTCGAGCGGCCGATGACCCGAATGCCGTCGACGTTGAGGCGGATGATCTTGCCCTCGAGGGTGATCAGCATCAGGCCGTCGCCCGTCGCGGCCTGGCGGACGCCGACGACCTCGCCGGTCTTTTCGGAGACCTTGAGATTGATGATGCCGAAGCCGGCTCGGCCTTGAACCCGGTACTCGGCGAGCGGCGTCCGCTTGCCGTAGCCCCGCGTGGTGACGGAGAGGATGTCGCCCTCGGCCTCGAGGACCTCCATCGAGACGACGCGGTCGCTCGCGCGCAGGCGAATGCCGTTGACCCCGTAGGTGGCGCGCCCCATCGAGCGAACGTCTCCCTCCGGGAAGCGGATCGCGAGGCCCTTGGCGGTGGCGAGCAGGACGTCGTGCGTGCCGTCCGTGACGCGAACCGCGAGCAGGCGATCTCCGGCGTCGACGTTGATGCCGATGATACCGGCCGCGCGCGGGTTCGCGTAGGCCGAGAGCGGCGTCTTCTTGATCGTGCCGCGCTCGGTGACGAAGAACAGGAAGCGATCGGCGGCGAACTCGCGGACGGCGACGGTGGTCGCGACCTTCTCGTTCTTCTCGAGCTCGAGCAGGTTGACGATCGCCTTGCCTTTCGTGTTCGGGCCGGCCTCCGGGATCTCGTGCACTTTCAGCCAGTGGATCCGGCCGCTCTCGGTGAAGACCAGGATCGCGCTGTGGGCCGAGGCGACGTACAGGTGCTCGACGAAGTCGTCGTCCTTGGTCGCCATTCCCATGCGCCCTTTGCCGCCGCGGTTCTGCGCCCGGTAAAGAGCGAGCGGCGAGCGCTTGACGTAGCCCGTGCGGGTGACGGTGATCACCATGTCCTCGTCGGCGATCATGTCCTCGATCGAAATCTCGTGCGTCGCCGGGATGATCTCGGTGCGGCGCGCATCGCCGTAGCGATCGCGCAGCTCGTGAATCTCCTTGCGAATCTCTTCGAGCACGAGCGGGTCGGAGGCGAGGATCGAGCGCAGGCGGCCGATCGTCCGGAGCAGCTCGTCGTACTCGTCGACCACCTTCTGGCGCTCGAGGCCGGTCAGGCGCTGGAGGCGCATCTCGAGGATCGCCTCGGCCTGCGGTTGCGAGAGCGCGAAACCAGCCATCAGCCGCTCTTTCGCCTGGGCGGGCGTCTGGCTCGCGCGGATCGTCGCGATCACCTCGTCGAGATGGTCGAGCGCCTTCAAGATCCCTTCGAGGATGTGCGCCCGCTCTTCGGCCTTGCGCAGGTCGTGGCGGGTTCGCCGGATGATCACCGTCTTCCTGTGGTTGAGGAAGTGGACCAGGAGCTCCCGGAGGGTGAGAACCTTCGGCTGGTTGTCGACGATCGCGAGCAGGATGATGCCGAACGTCGTCTGCATCTGCGTCAGCTTGTAGAGCTGATTCAGGATGATTTCGGGCACCTCGCCCCGCTTGCACTCGACGACGATCCGGATGCCGTCGCGGTCGGACTCGTCGCGCAGATCGGAGATTCCCTCGATCTTCTTTTCACGGACGAGCTCGGCCATGCGCTCGATCAAGCGCGCCTTGTTGACCTGGTAGGGGATCTCGTTGACGATGATCGACTGCTTCTCGCCTTTCACCGCGGTCTCGATGTGGGCCTTGGCGCGCACCTGGATGATGCCGCGCCCGGTCGTGTACGCCTGGCGAATCCCCTCGAGCCCATGAATGAAACCGGCGGTCGGAAAGTCCGGCCCGGGAATCGCGGTCATCAGCCTTTCGACGGTCACCTCCGGGTCGTCGATCAGGAGGTCGAGCGCCGCGATGACCTCGGTCAGATTGTGCGGCGGGATGTTCGTCGCCATGCCGACCGCGATGCCCGCGGCGCCGTTGATCAGGAGGTTCGGCACCTTCGCGGGGAGGACGACGGGCTCTTCTTCCGCGCCGTCGTAGTTCGGCTGCCAGTCGACGGTCTCCTTGTCGATGTCGTCCTTCAACATCTCTTCGGCGAGGCGCGCGAGGCGGACCTCGGTGTAGCGCATCGCCGCGGGGTTGTCGCCGTCGATCGAGCCGAAGTTCCCCTGGCCGTCGACCAGGGTGTAGCGCATCGAGAAGTCCTGCGCCATGCGCACGACCGTGTCGTAGATCGCCGTGTCGCCATGCGGGTGATATTTGCCCATCACGTCGCCGACGATGCGCGCGGACTTCTTGTAGGGCTTGCTCGCGGTGTTGCCGCTCTCCCACATTCCGTACAGGACGCGGCGATGCACCGGCTTCAAGCCGTCCCGAACGTCGGGCAGGGCGCGCCCGATGATCACGCTCATCGCGTAATCGAGGTAGCTGCGCTTCATCTCCTCTTCGATGTCGACCGGAACGGGTCGCTCGAGCGGGAGAGGGGGCGTGTTCTCGGTCATGTCCTCGCTCTACTCCAATGCGTTACCTAGAAAGGGCGCCGCGGTTCAGATGTCCAGGTTTCGTACGTTGAGCGCGTTCGCCTCGATGAACTCCCGGCGCGGCTCGACCTGGTCTCCCATCAGCACGGTAAAAATCCCGTCGGCTTCGACGTCGTCTTCGATCCGCACTTGGAGCAGGCGGCGCCGCGCGGGATCCATGGTGGTCTGCCAGAGCTGCTCCGCGTTCATCTCGCCGAGGCCCTTGTACCGCTGAATCGAGAGGCCCTTCTTCGCCCCGTTGTACATGGCGTCCATCGCTTCGTCGACGCTCGCCAGAATCTGCGTGTCCTCGCCCTTGGTGAGCGTGAAGACGGTGGCGCGGAGGGCCTCGAGGCCTGCGTGGTTCGCCGCGAGGCTGCGATACTCGGCGGTCGTCATCAACGCCCAGTCGATGCGGATGTCGCGCTCGACACCGTCCTTCCGGCTGCGGAAGGAGAGGACGCCGCAACCGTGCTCGTCGTCGGAGCCGACTTGAACGCCCAGAAAACCGGCCTGCTCGATCTGTCGGGCGACCGCCGCGAGCTTTTCGGGGTCGCTGAGCGATTGCTTGTCGACGAGTCCGCCCAAGAGAGCGATCCGGACCGCCCCTTCGGGCACGCCACGAGCGGAAAGCTTGGCGAAGTTCTCCCGAAAGGCCTCGACCTTGTCGACGAAGTGAGCCAATCGCGGGCCGGAGAGAACCTCGCCCTCGCCGACCGCGAGCTGCCAATGCGCCTGGATCCGCTCGACCAGAAACACCCGATACTCGCGATCGTCCTTGAGGTAGGCCTCCCGCTTGCCTTCGGACACCTTGTAAAGCGGCGGCTGCGCGATGTAGAGATAGCCGCGCTTGATCAGCTCTTCCATCTGCCGGTAGAAGAAGGTCAGGATCAACGTCCGAATGTGGCTGCCGTCGACGTCGGCGTCGCACATGATGATCAGCTTGTGGTAGCGGAGCTTGGCGACGTTGAAATCTTCGCGGCCGATCCCCGCGCCGAGCGCGGTGATGATCGTCTTGATCTCCTCCGAGGAGAGCATGCGGTCGAAGCGAGCCCTCTCGACGTTCAGAATCTTGCCCCGCAGCGGCAGGATCGCCTGGAAGCGCCGGTCGCGCCCCTGCTTCGCGGTGCCGCCGGCGGAATCGCCCTCGACCAGGAAGAGCTCCGCGACCTCCGGGTTCCGCTCCGAGCAGTCGGCGAGCTTGCCCGGGAGCGACGAGCCGTCGAGAGCGCCCTTGCGCCGGGTCAGGTCCCGGGCCTTGCGCGCGGCCTCGCGCGCGTGCGCGGCCTCGACGCACTTGTCGACGATTCGCCGAGCCTCCCGCGGGTTCTCCTCGAGGTAGGACGCGAGCTTGTCGTTGACGACCTGCTCGACCCACCCCTTGATGTCCGACGAGACCAGCTTGTCCTTGGTTTGCGAGGAGAACTTCGGATCTTTGATCTTGATCGAGACGACCGCGGTCAACCCCTCGCGAATGTCCTCGCCGGTCAGGTTCTCCTTGAGCGCCTTCAAGAGCCCGGCCTGCGATGCCCAGGCGTTGACCGTGCGCGTCAGCGCGCCCTTGAATCCGATCAGGTGAGTGCCGCCATCGCGGTTGTTGATCGTGTTGGTGAAGCTGTAGAGCAGCTCCTGATAACCCTCGTTCCACTGGAGCGCGACCTCGACGACCTCCTCGCCGGTACCGTCGTCCCGCTTCTCGATCAGATGGATCGGCGGCGCGTGGAGCGGCGTCTTGTTGCGGTTCAGATGCTCGACGAACGAGCTGATGCCGCCGGCGTACGCGAAGTCGGCTTCCTTGCCCGTGCGCTCGTCGGTCAGATGGATGAAGATTCCGCGGTTCAGAAACGACAGCTCGCGGAGTCGTTGGGCGAGCGTCTCGTAGTGGAACTCGAGGACCGTGAAGATCGTCGGATCCGGCCAGAAGCGGACCTTGGACCCGCTCTTCTGCGTCGTGCCGATCGTGCGGATCGGCGCTTCGGGGAGGCCTCGGTGGTAGGTCTGAAACCAGACGGAGCCGTCGCGCTTGATCTCGAGCTCGAGGGTTTCCGAGAGCGCGTTGACGACCGAGACTCCGACGCCGTGGAGGCCCCCTGAAACTTTGTAGGAGTTCTTGTCGAACTTTCCCCCGGAATGGAGCTCGGTCATGATGACCTCGGCCGCCGAGCGTCCCTCTCCCTTGTGGAGGTCGACCGGGATGCCCCGGCCGTCGTCCTCGACGGTGACCGACTCGTCGCTGTGGATCGTCACGTCGATGCGCGAGCAGTAGCCGGCCTGCGCCTCGTCGATCGAGTTGTCGACCAGCTCGAAGACCATGTGGTGGAGACCCGAGGCGTCCTCGGTATCGCCGATGTACATGCCGGGGCGTTTGCGAACCGCCTCCAGGCCTTTGAGGACTTTGATGTTCTCAGCGGTGTATGTGGGTTGGGTCAAGCCGTCTCTCTCCATGTCGCCGCGGCTCTCTCCGGGGGCTCTTCGATCTGGGTTTACCCCCCGGGGCCGGGGATCTTGCGAGATCGGTGAATGATACCACAAAGCGCTGCTTTTTTCGAGCCGTAGGTCTTGAAAATCAATAGCTTAGCCGTACCCTTCGGGAGGGTCGGTCAAAGCGGCCGGAGCACCCCTTTGTCGACTTGCCAGACGCTCTCGACGTCGATCGCGAGCCAGACCTGCGGGCGGCTCGACGTCGCGAGGATCTGATGAGCCTCGGCGAAGATCTTCCAGGCCGACGAAAGGGTGGCCGCAGCCAATTCGGCATCGGCGTCGTCGAGAAGGTAGACCGGATTGCGGCCCGCCCGGGCGAGAACCCGCCCGTGGGCCGAGAGGAGCGCCAGGGCGAGAACCTTTCTCTCTCCCGCCGAGGCCACACTGCGGATCTCGCGGCCTCCCCAGAGAATCTCGAGCTCGTCTCGCTGGCAGCCGACGAGCGGAGCGCCGCGCCGAATCTCCCTCTCTTCGATCCTCATCAGGCTCTGAAAGACCTCTTCGGCTCCGGAGAGAGTCGAGGAGGGAGAAGGTCGGTACCGGATCTCGATCGCGGGAAGCGGCAGGTCGAGCTCCAAGAGGACGCGCGCCAGCTCTTCTCGGAGTCTTTCGACGAACCCATTTCGATGCTCGGCGAGATCGACCATCGCGCCCGAGAGGACTCCGTTCCAAGAGGCGAGCTCCTCGGTGATCGAGCCCTCTCCCCTCTGGAGGATTTCCCTCTTTTGGAGGAGCGCGCGGCGAAAGTTTTCGAGCACCAAAAGCGCGGCGGGACGGACCCCGAGGATTCCGCGATCGAGAAACCGCCGGCGTAACGCCGGAGTGCCGGTCAGGATCTCCGCATCCCCGGTCGCCCAGGCGACGACGGGCAGGACGGCGAGATGCTCGGCGAGAGTCGTCGCCTTGCCGTTGACCGCGCGGATCTTTCGGCCCTCCGTGAGGCCCGCGGTCAGGTGGTACCGGCGATCCGTCTCGACCTCACCCTCGACCAGGAAGCCGTCGCTGCCGTGGCGCGCGCAATCCCCGAGTTGGCGCGTCCGGAAGCTTCGCGTCGTCGCGAGCTGGTAGATCGCTTCGAGAACGCTCGTCTTGCCGGCGCCGTTCGGTCCGAGGAGGAGGTGACTGCCGGCGCCGAGCGACCAGTCCAGATCTTGGAGATTGCGAAAGGTCCGGGCCTCGAGCCGGGTGAGCATGCGTCTCAGATCCGCATCGGCATGATCACGCAGAGGTAGCGGATATCGGTCCCGTCGACGGGATAACCCACGCACTGCGTATTTTCGTCCTTGAGATCGAAGCGAACTTTTTCGGTCTCGATCGCGGCGAGGAATTGAGCCATGTAATCCGGATTGATCCCGATCTTGATCTCGGGACCCACGTAGTCGCAAGGCACCTCTTCGATCGCCTCGCCGAGGTCCTGATTGACCGCGGAGACGACGACTTGGCCGTCCGTGAGCAGCAGGCGCACCGCCCGAGCCCGATCCCCCGTCATGAGGGCGACACGTTGGACGGCGTCGCCGAGCAAGCGGCGATCGAACGTCGCCTTCTTGTCGTGGTCCTTGGCGATGACCCTCTCGTAGTCGGGAAAAGTTCCCTCGAGAATCCGGCAGATGAGCTCCCTTCGCCCAAGCCCGAAGGAAAGGTGATGCTCGCCGCGTGCGAAGACCACGTTGCCGTCCCCTTCGAAACGCTGGAGCTCCTGGAGCGCTTTGCGCGGCGCGAGAACCGAGTCCTCTCCTGCACCCTCGACCACCTGCTCGACGAGAGCGAGCCGATGGCCGTCGGTCGCCACCATCTCGACGCTGCTTCCCTTGAGCTTGATCAGGGCACCGTTGAGCTGGAAGCGCGACTCCTCCGCGGAAACGGCGAAGAAGACCTTCGAGATCATCTTCTTGAGCGCGGAAAACTGAAGCTCGACTCTCTTCGTCGCCTCGAGCGTCGGGAGGGTCGGAAAGTCGTCGGGCGACAAACCGTGAATCTTGAAGCGCGAGCGGCCCGCGCGGATCGAGAGGATTCGGGGCTCCTCGAGCACGAGCTGAACCTCGTCCCCGACGAGCGAACGGATGATCTCGGTAAATTTGCGCGCTTGGACCGCGATTCCGCCGGGCTCGGTCACCTCGGCCTGACACCAGGAGGTCAGGGAGACGTCGAGGTCGGTCGCGGCGATGGACAGGCGCGCGCCGCGCGCTGAGAGGAGGAGGTGTGAGAGGACCGGGATCGTCGTCTTTTTTTCCGCGATGCCGAGCATGGGCGAGAGCTCGGCCAGAAAATCGTTGCGAGGGACGCGGGTTTCCATGCGCTTCTTCTCCGTAGAGGCCAGGGATCATATCTCACACTAGTCGTAGCTAGAAGGCGCTGCGGATCTGCGGAAATCGAGTAAAAGTGTCTGAAAACAGGTGATTTCGTGTTACGACACGGCGGCGGAGATCTGCGGATCGACTGCGGAGCGCCGCGGATGGATTCGGGAAGCCGAAATCTATCCGAGAGCGGTCCGCAGGCTTTTAGGGCCCTGGATCCGCAGGTGATCCACAGGAGGTCCCGAGGCTCAGGAGAGGCCGCGTTCGAGGTTGTGGAGGACCCGTTCGAGATCCTGATCGCCGTGGCGGAGTTGCTGGATCTTGTCGACCGAGTACATCACGGTCGAATGATGTTTGTCGTTGAACTGTTTGCCGATCTCGGGGTAGGAGAGGTCGGTGAGGCGCTTGCAGAGGTACATCGCGACCTGGCGCGGGAAGGAGATCTGCTTCGAGTTGTTCTTGCTCTTGATCTCGACGACCTTCAAGCCATAGTGGCGCGCCACGCTCTTGATGATCTCGGCGGCCGTCGGCTTGCGCCCTTCGTGCGGAAGAATGTCCTTGAGCGTTTCTCGGGCGAGGTCGAGCGACAGGGGCTTGCCGGTCAGCGACGAGAAGGCGATGACGCGGTTGAGCAGACCTTCCAGCTCGCGAATATTCGATTTTACTTGTTGCGCGACGAAGTCGGCGACGTCGTTCGGCAGATCGATTCCTTCGACGTCGGCCTTCCGGCGAAGGATCGCGACCTTGGTCTCGAGATCGGGCTGCTGGATGTCGGCGATCAACCCCCACTGGAAGCGGCTGCGCAGGCGTTCCTCGAGCGTCGGAATGTCCTTGGGCGAGGAGTCGGAGGAGAGGATGATCTGCTTCTGGCTCGTATAGAGGGTGTTGAACGTGTGGAAGAACTCTTCCTGGGTGCGTTCTTTGTTGGCGATGAACTGGACGTCGTCGATCAGGAGCGCGTCGATCGTCCGATAGCGCTCCCGGAATGCGGGCATCCGGTCGAACCGGATCGAGTTGATCAGTTCGTTGACGAACTGCTCGGCGGCCAGGTAGAGGACCCGGAGCTGCGGGTGTTGGGTGAGAATCTGATGGCCGATGGCGTGCAGGAGATGGGTCTTGCCGAGGCCGACACCACCGTAGAGAAAGAGGGGGTTGTAGCTCGCCGAGGGTCGGTCGGCCACGGCGCGAGCCGCCGCGTGGGCGAACTGATTGGAGTTGCCGACGACGAAGTTGTCGAAGCGGTACTTCGGATTGAAGGCTGGCTGCGTGCCGGCGAGAACCGGCGAGGTCGCGACAAAAGGGGAGTCTTCGAGGGCGAAGAGGATCTCGAACCCGGGCTCGGCAAGGCCGGCGATGGCCCGATCGACGGCCGGCCGATAGCTCTCTTCGAGAGTCGAGAGGAACCTCTCGTTGGGTGCGATCAGGACGAGGCGATGGTTACCCTCCGTCCGGACCCGGAGAGGGCGGAACCAGGTCGAGTACTCCTCCGGGGCGAGCTGTTGCTGAAGCTTACGCTGGAGCTGAGACCAAAGAGAATGTGATGGCATGAAGCTCGGGACCTGTCAAAGTAGAGACACCTTTTCCACAGTTTTTCCACACCCTGAGGAAATTCCTGTGGGGAAAATGACCGGACGCGAGGTAAGGGGCCGGTGAAGACCGAGAAAGAGTACCAGCATCACCGGAGGCCCGCAAGAGACCTCGATCAAGGAAAATGGAGAGCTCATGCTCGCCGCCGATCTCCTCCTCTGGTTCGATCGCCACCGCCGCGACCTTCCCTGGCGGCGCAGCGTCGAGCCGTACCGGGTTTGGGTCTCTGAAATCATGCTGCAGCAGACGAGGGTCGAGGTCGCGATCCCCTACTACGACAGGTTTCTCTCGCGTTTCCCGACGGTCGAGACGCTCGCCGCGGCCGAGATCGACGAGGTCCTCGCTCTGTGGTCCGGTCTCGGGTATTACCGGCGCGCTCGCCAGCTGCACGCGGCGGCGGCGAAGGTGGTGGAGAAGGGAGGCTTTCCTCGGACGGAGGAGGGGCTGCTCGAGCTGCCGGGAATCGGGCCTTACACGGCGGCGGCGATCGCGAGCATCTGTTTCGCCGCGGTGACCCCGGTCCTCGACGGGAATGTCGAGAGGGTCGTGGCGCGCTTCTTGGCCGCGGAAGGAGACGTCAAGAGCGCTGCCGTGCGCCGGAGGCTTCGCGCGACGGCAGCGGCGTTTCTCGATCCGCTCCGGCCGGGCGATTCGAACCAGGCGCTGATGGAGCTCGGAGCCATGGTCTGCCTGCCGCGCCGGCCTCGGTGCCTGCTCTGCCCTCTCGCTCCGGACTGCGCCGCGGTTCGGCGCGGCGATCCGGAGAGCTTTCCGCGGGCGCGGCGGCAGCGTTCGAGCGAGGTGGTCGAAATGCTGGCGGCGTTGATCGAGGATCGCGAGGGCAGGATCCTGCTCTTTCGCCGCCCCGACGCGAGCGTTCTGCTCGCCGGAATCTGGGAGGTCCCCTGGATCGAAAAGGCGGCGGGAGATCCGGAAGCGGAGCTCGCCCGGCGCTACGGCGGCGCTTGGCGCCTCGGCGCGAGGATCGGCCGGGCGCGTCACGGAATCACCTTTCGGGATCTCCGTGTCGAGGTGCGCCGGGCGGAGCTGCTCGACGCCGGCGAGGTCCGGGAAGGCGCCGAAGTCGGCTGGTTCTCTGCGGAAGAGCTCTCGCGGCTCGCGACCTCCTCCCTCCTCGGCAAGATCCTCTCCGGGCGAGACGGCGGCCGAGGGGACGGGGGAGACGGGGAAAAAGCGGGCGTCAGCCGCGCCCGCCGGAGCCGCCCGCGAGGATGAACCAGCCGATGATCTTGTCGTCGAGCTCGCGCAGGCGGGTCGCCACCAAGGTGCAGAGGATTTTGAGCAGGTTGTGCGAAGACAGACGATGGATGTCGAGGATCCCCTCGAGCACCTCGCGCGGGATGGCGAGGACGACGGCTTCTCCGTCGTGGGCCTTGGCATCCGCGGAACGGGGCTGGTTGTCGATCAGCGCCATCTCCCCGAAGTAGTCCCCGCGGTCGAGGAAGGCGAGCGCCTCCTCGCCGGCTCCGGGGATGAACTTGCTGATCATGATCCGGCCCTCGAGCACGATGTACATCGAGTCGCCGAGATCTCCTTCGCGGAACAGGACCTGGTTCGCAGCGAGCTTTTTTTCCTTCGACAGGGAGGAGAGGAAATTGATCTCGAGGTTGGACAGCTTCTGTTCCTGAAACAGCTTGCGCTTCGAGGCGAGGTCGACGCGGAAAGTCCCGCCCGCGGCGGCGGCGGCCTCGAGCGGAGCGCTCGCCGCCTTACCGCTCGAGGAGAAGAAGCGGGTCAACGTATCGTTGGTCGACCGGAGCTTTTGAGACAGGCTCTTCCAGAAGGCCCAGTAGAGAGAAAGGTAGAGCTTCGGGTCCGCTTCGAGCGCGGGCGCGACGGCTTCGGGATGGAATGCCAGGAGGGACGACTCGGTCGTCGCGGTGGCGCTGCCCGAGCGGGCGTGGCCGTCGACGAAACTGGTCTCGCCGAACAGCTCCCCCGGGCCGAGCGTCGCGAGCTCGAAGCGGCCATACGGCGTGTTGCGCGCGATCGAGACGTCGCCGGATTCGATCAGATAGGCGCCGAGGGAGGGTTCCCCTTCGCGCAGGACGGAGCCGCCGGTGTCGACGCGGAGGCGCTCGACCCTCTCGGCGAGAAGCTCGAGCTGAGGGTCGCTGAAGTGTGAGAACAGCTCCCAGCGGCGGAGGAGAAGGGGAGAGATGCTCAAGGCGAAACGATTCTAACGTAGCCGCGCAAACAGCGGGCATTCGAGAACGGAGGGAGGACTGGCTCGGTGCCGGTGCCGGGCGCGGACGGGGTCAGAGAAGGGACAGCTGCGCCGGCCGGAGCCGAGCCCAGACTTCGCGCTCCACGACCTCGAGCCAGCGGTCGCGGGCGTTCGGATCCAAGGGAAGCGCGAAGAGGCGGCGCGCGACGAGCTCGCGCTCGAGGCGAGCGTCGACCGCCCGCTGGAAGGACGGGTTGTCGGAGCGAACGCCGTCGGGCGAGGGGACGTCGACGATCGGCACGTGCACCAAGAGGTCGTAGCCGGTCATCCAACCGTCGACCATCGCCTCGAGGCGGTCCTGGCGGCCCGCGGCGAGGAGCAGGTAGACGTAGTTGTCGAGGACGCTGCGGTCGCAGAGAACCACCGGGTAGCGCGCCTGCGCCTGGATCTCTTCCGCGATCTGGGTGTGGAGGATCCAGCTCTGGGCGGCGGGCGAGGTCTCCTCGTTGATCGGCAGCGGGCAGCGACGGGCGACCTCGTGGACGATGTCGAGGGAGCAGTCGCGCGCTTTGAGCAGGGCGGCGAGCCCGTAGCACAGCGTCGTCTTGCCGACGCCGTGCGTGCCGATGAACGCGAGCTTGAAGCGCGGCAAGCCGCTCAAGGCCGCGCCTCCGCGATCTCGCCGAGCGCACCTTCGAGCAGCTCGAGAGCGTCCTCGAGCTGCTCCTCGGCGATCGCGAGCGGCGGCGCGATCTGGGCGACGCGCCCGGCGGGACCACCGGCGAGCAGGAGGACGCCGCGCGCGAGGGCGGCGCGCGCAAAACGTCCGGCCCAGTCCGCGCTCGCGAGCTCGATCCCCCAGAGGAGGCCGCGGCCGCGAACCGCCGTGATCGCGGGAGAGAGCGACGGCCAGCGGGCGAGGCGGAGCGCGATCGAGTCCCCGAGGCGGGCGGCGCGGGCGGGCAGCCCTTCCCTCTCGAGCAGGTCGAGCGTCGCGAGCGCCGCCGCGCAGGCGAGCGGATGGGCGACGAACGTCGCCGAGTGGAGCGCCTCGCCGGGCGTCGCCCAGCAGCGGAAGACGGCGCGCGAGCCGAGGACCGCGGCGATCGGCAGGCCGCCGCCGAGCGCCTTGCCGCAGCAGAGGAGATCGGGTCGGACGCCCTCGCGCTCGACCGCGAACATCCGGCCGGTGCGTCCGAAGCCGGTGAAGATCTCGTCGGCGATCAGCAGGGCACCGGCGCGCCGGCAGAGCTCGGAGAGCCGGGCGAGCCAGCCCGGCGGCGGCAGGAGGACTCCTTCGCGGCCGACGATCGGCTCGACGAGGACGCTCGCGACGTCGTCGCGTTCGAGGCGCGCGACGACCGGGGACAGATCGCCGCCGAAGGGAAACCGAGCGACGTGCGGATGGAGGTGCGCGGCGAAGGGGTCGCGAAACGCGGGACGCGCCGTGGCGGCGAGGGCGCCGAGCGTCAGACCGTGATAGCCGGGATCGAACGCGACGACGCCCGGCCGGCCGGTCGCGGCGAGGGCGGTCTTGAGCGCGATCTCGACAGCTTCGGCGCCTGAGACCGCGAAGAAGACCTGGGCGTCGTCGACCGGCGCGAGAGCCGCGAGGCGCTCGGCGAGCGCGAGGCGTCCGGGATGGGCCGCGACGTCGCCGAGGGCGTGAACCAGGAGGTCCGCCTGCGCCGCGACAGCTCTCAGGACCTCCGGATGGCGATGGCCGACCGCCGCCACGCCGAAACCGGCGGTCAGATCGATGAACCGGTTGCCGTCGGCGTCGAGGACGTTCGCTCCGCAGGCCTCCTGCCAGACGAGGGCGGGCCGGCCGGGGGCGACGGTCGAGATCCCGGGTGCGACGAAGCGCTCGAGCCCGGCCGAGAGCGCGCGCGAGCGCGGGCCGGGCGGAGAGACGACGATCCGCGGCGGCAGATCGCCGCGCTCGAGGCCGGGCATGGCTACATCGCCCGCCGGCCGGACAGAGAGCGTCCGAGCGTGACCTCGTCGGTGTACTCGATGTCGCCGCCGATCGGCATCCCGAACGCGAGGCGAGTGACCAGGAGGGCGCGCGACTTGAGCAGGCGGGCGATGTAGAGGGCCGTCGCCTCGCCTTCGACGTTGGGGTTGGTCGCGAGCACGACCTCCTCGACGCCGGTCAACCGGTCGAGGAGACCGGCGATCGCGAGACGGTCCGGACCGATCCCGCGGTGCGGCGAGAGAGCGCCCAGGAGCACATGGTAAAGCCCATGGAATTCGCCGGTCCGCTCGATCGGCGCGATGTTGAAGGGCTCTTCGACGACGCAGATGCGCGCCCGGTCGCGTCCGCCGTCCGAGCAGATCGCGCACGGTTCGACCGCGGTGATCGCGTTGCAGACGGAGCAATGGAACAGCTTCTCCTTGACCTCGACGATCGCGCGCGCGAGCGCCTGCGCCTCGGCGGCCGGCACCTTGAGCAGGTGATGGGCGAGGCGCGTCGCCGTCTTCGGACCGATCGACGGCAGGCGTGCGAGCTCGCCGACCAGGCGAGCCAAGGGATCGGACATCGCAGGCGGTTTCTAGAAAAGGCCGGGAAGGCTCGACGCCATCGAGCCGACCTTGGCCTGCATGGTCTCCTCGATCTTTCGTCCGGCCTCGTTGACGGCGGCGACGATCAGATCTTCGAGGACGGAGGGGTCTTCGGGATCGAGCACCTCGGGATCGATCTTGGCCGAGATGAGCTGCCGGTGGCCGTTCATCTTGACGGTCACCATGCCACCGCCGACGCTGGCCTCGACCGTGGTCTCGCCCAGCTCGCGCTGCAGGCGCTCCTGCATCTCCTGGGCTTGCTTCATCAACTGACGCATACTGCTCATTCTGGCGCTCCTCCCTCAAGCTTCTTCGTCCCCGACCGCTTCGACATGGCCGCCGAAGAGATCGAGGAGCGTCTGCACGGT
>Ga0134122_10001828_pt1 | contig 15485 bp, 11 predicted proteins | sample KB302_FD_96461 | JGI IMG/M metagenome (GOLD analysis project Ga0134122, IMG submission 96461) | Terrestrial soil microbial communities without Nitrogen fertilizer from Kellogg Biological Station, Michigan, USA - KB3-0-2 | ecosystem: Environmental > Terrestrial > Soil > Unclassified ... | reverse complement strand
CACCTCTGCGCAGGTGAAGGGCGCGATCAACAACACGCTCTCCTTCACCAAGGCGGCGTCCTACACCGGCGTGCGCTCGGTGCTGCCGCAGGGCATTCCGAACAACGAGGGCGTGTTCCGCGCCATCGAGGTGATCTGCCCGCCGGGTACCGTCGGCAACGGCGTGCTGCCCGCCGCCTGCGCCGCGCGCGGCCTCACCGGTTTTCGCATGACCGACTGCATGTTCGGCGCGCTCGCCATGATGCTGCCGGAGCGCGTCAAGGCCGCGGGCGACGGCGGCAACACCGGCGTTTCCATCGGCGGCTACGACGCGGCGCGCAAGCCGTTCATCTACGTCGATTTCACCTGCGGTGCCTGGGGCGCGCGGCCGTGGGCCGACGGCCTGGACGGCAACTCGCACATGTTCGCCAACATGGCTTCGCACTCCGTGGAAGTGACCGAGTGCGAGCACCCGATCCAGCTGCTCGCCTACGAATTCGTCCCTGACAAGGCGGGGGCAGGAAAATACCGCGGCGGCGTGCCGTTCTGCCGCGACTACCGCTTCCTCGAGGAGGAAGCCGTGCTGCAGGTGCGCTCCGACCGGCGCACGCACCGGCCTTTCGGCCTCTACGGCGGCAGCCCCGGCATGCCTTCCGAGAACTATCTCGATCCGGCGGGCGAAAACCGCGTCCTGCCGAGCAAGTTCACCATGACCATCCGGCGCGGCGATGTGTTCCGGCACGTGCTCGCCGGCGCCGGCGGTTGGGGCGACCCGCTCGAGCGCGATCCCGCGGCGGTGCTGCGCGACGTGCGCAACGAATTCCTCTCCCCTGCAAAGGCCGCGGCGGATTACGGCGTGGTAATTTCTGAAAAAAAGGTGGATCAGAAGGCGACCGCCAGGCGCCGCGCCGAGATCCGCGCGGCGCGCGGCTGGCGCGAAGTGCCGAAGGTGCAGCGGGAAGATCCGCTGAAGCTGGAGCGCGCGGCCGCCTAGGCATGGCGAACTACCGCGTCGGTGTCGACGTCGGCGGCACCTTCACCGATATCGTGCTGCTCGGGTCGCAGGGCACGATCCACACCAAAAAGATCTCCTCGAGCGTGGAGAACTACGCGCTGGCAATCGTCGAGGGCCTGGTCGAGGTGTTCGGCGAAACCGGACTCGCCGCCGAGGCGCTCGAGGAGCTCCGCCACGGCACGACGGTCGCCTCCAATGCCATCCTCGAGCACAAGGGGGCGCGCTGCGGACTCATCACGACCAAGGGCTTTCGCGACGTGCTCGAGATCCGCACGCTGCGCATGCCGCGCATGTACGACATCGGCTGGACCAAGCCGCCGCCCCTGGTCGAGCGCTACCTGCGCCAGGTGGTCGACGAGCGCGTGGACGCACAGGGAGCGGTGCAGCGCGCGCTGGATGAGCGCGACGCCGAGCGGGCGGTCGATGCGCTGCTGGCCGAAAAGGTCGAGGCGATTGCGGTGTGCCTGCTGCATTCGTTCACGAACCCTTCCCACGAATTGCTTCTGAAGAAAATAATCCGGCAAAAAGCGCCGGCGCTGCCGTGTTCGATTTCCTGCGAGGTGCTGCCTGAAATCAAGGAGTACGAGCGCACCTCGACCACGGTGGTGAACGCGTATGTGACGCCGATCGTCGCGAGTTACCTGAAGGCCTTGCGCAAGGGGCTCGACGCCGCGGGCGTGCGCGCGCGCCTGCTGCTCATGCAGTCGAACGGCGGCCTCACCACGGACACGGCGGCGGTCGAGCGGCCGGTTCACATCATCGAGTCAGGACCCGCGGGCGGCGTGGTCGGCGCGCAGGCGCTCGCGCGCGCCCGGGGGCTGCCGAAGCTCATCACCTTCGACATGGGCGGCACCACGGCGAAGGCGTCGATCGTCGAGGACGGCGAAGTCACGCGCGCTACCGAGTACTCGGTGGGCGCGGGCATCATGATCGGCTCGCGGCTGCTCACCGGCGCAGGCTACACGCTCAAGGTCCCGGCGATCGATCTGGCCGAGGTCGGCGCCGGCGGCGGCTCCCTGGTGTGGATCGACCCGGCCGGCGCGCTGCAGGTGGGGCCGCAGAGCGCCGGCGCCTCCCCCGGCCCGGTGTGCTACGGCAAAGGCGGCGACACGCCCACGGTGACCGACGCCAACCTGCTGCTCGGCTACCTCAACCCGTCGCATCTGGTCGGCGGGGCGCTGAAGCTGGATGCCGAAAAGGCTCACGACATTTTCAATGAACGAATTGCAAAACCAATGAGCATGCCCCTTGAGCGCGCGGCGCACGGTGCGCATCTCATCGCGGCCTCGAACATGATCCGCGCCATCAAGGCGGTCTCCACCGAGCGCGGCCGCGACCCGCGCGAGTTCGCGCTCTTCGCCTTCGGCGGCAACGGCCCGGTATTCGCCTGCGGCATGGCGGCGGCGCTCGGCATGAAACGCATCGTCGTACCGCCTTGCGCGGGGCTTTTTTCCTCGTTCGGCCTGCTCTATGCCGACGTCGAGCACCACTATTCGCGCACCTTGCGGCGCCTGCTGCGAAAATCGGACGCGCGCGAAATCGCCCGAGCCTGGGACGCGCTTGCCGGGCAGGCCCTCGAACAGCTCGCTGCGGAAGGATTCACCGCGACGAGCGCGCGCGTGCGCCGTTCGGCGGCCTTGCATTACCACGGGCAGAGCTACGAGCTCACGGTGCCGCTCGCCGACGGCCCGATCGACACCGCCGCGCTCGCCCATCTCGAGGAAGATTTCGGTCGCGAACACGAGAAAACCTACGGCCACCGCGCCGGCGCCGACGAACCGGTCGAACTGGTGTCCATCCAAGTGGTGGGCCAAGGCCTGCGCGAAGGTGGCAGCGTACCCGAGCGCGTGCGCCCGAGCCGGCCCGAGCCCGCCCCGCCGCCGCCGCGGCGGGCCTATTTCGGCGCGCCCACCGGCTGGCTCGAGACGCCGATACTGCGCCGCTCCGACCTTTGCGCGCCGCGCGCCGGTCCGCTGATCGTCGAGGAATATGACGCGACCTGCGTCGTTCCGCCCGGTGCGCGAGCCGAGCTCGACACCGGCGGCAACATCCTGATCGCGCTCGGGTAAGGCGGCGGCTCAGCCCACGATGCGCGGCAGCCACATCGCGATATCGGGAAAGACGCAGATCAACCCGATCATCAGCAGCAATGCGATGACGAAAGGCGCCGAGCCGATTTCGACGTCGGCAAGCGTGCCGCGGCCGCGAATGCCGTGGATCACGAACAGGTTGATGCCGAACGGAGGTGTCACCATCGCGGTCTGGATCAGCAGCACGATGAGTATGCCGAACCAGACCGGGTCGTAGCCGGCCTGCAGGATCAGGGGCGTGGTGATGGGAATGGTCGAGATCATCATCGACAATTCCTCCATGAAGGTGCCCAGCACCAGGTAGAGGACGATGACCGCGGTGAGAACCTGGGTCGGGGTCATCTGGTAGGCCGTGATGAGCTTGCCCAGCTGCTGGGTGAGCCCGATCGCCTGGATGACGATGTTGAGGAAGAAAGCGCCGACCAGGATCGCCACCACCATTGCGGTGGTGCGCACGGTTGCTTCGCAGACGTCGCGCAGCATGGCGAAGCTCACCTGCCGGCGCCAGCCGGCGATCGCGAGCGCGCCGACGATGCCGACCGCGGCCGACTCGGTGGCGGTTGCAAAACCGAAGAAAATCGCGCCGATGACGATCATCAATAAAGCGAGCGGCGGCACCAGATCGGGCAGCAGGCGGATCCGCTCTTCCCATGTGGTCGGGATCTTCTCGCCGCCCCAATGCGGCCTCCACACGCAGGCGATCAGCACGGTCAGGCTGAACAGCAGCGTGAGGATAAAGCCGGGAATGAACCCCGCGAGATACAGCTTCGGCACCGAGGTGTCCGTCATCACGCCGTAGATGATCATGTTGATCGAGGGCGGGATGAGGATGCCGAGCGTGCCGCCCGCCGCCAGCGTGCCGAGAAACAGGCGCTCGTTGTACTTGTGCTTGTCGATCTCGCCGATGGCGACGACCCCGATCGTCGCCGCCGTCGCGACGCTCGATCCCGATACCGAGCCGAACAGTGCGCAGGCGCCTACGTTCGAATGCATCAGCCCGCCTGGCAGCCACGACAGCCACTGGATGAGGGCGGTGTACATGCGCCCGGCAATTCCGCTGCGCAGCAGGATCTCGCCGAACATGATGTAGAAGGGAATGGCGGTGAGAATGAAGTTGGTCGTCGTCGACCAGGCGAGCTCGCCCATCACCCGCGTCAGCGGCATCTGCGAATAGAGCTGATTCAGGATGACGCCCACCAGACCCATGCCCGCCGCAACCGCGATCGAACTGCCGAGCACCACGAGCAGCACGATGAGCGACACCGCCGCGGTCACTTGTTGCGCTCCCCCTCGAGTGCCTGCGCGGTGGCACGGATCTCCTCCTCGGCCTCCGCCACGGCCGATTTCGAGCCGATCAACTCGAATACCTTGGCGAGGTCGCCTGCAAGGTAGGCGTGCAGGGCTCGCGCAAGCAGCAGGAGAGCAACCGCGACGAAGAATGCGAGGCCCGCGAACCACAGGGTCTGCGGTAGGACGAGGGGCATCTCGATCGCAGAGAGCGAGTGCGAGTCGGACCTGTAAGACTGCTGCAGCACGCCCCAGCCGTACCAGGCGACGAGCCCGACGAAGAGCGTGAAGCAGGCGGCGCTGAGGAGGTCGAGCGTGGCCCTGACACGGCTGCCGACCCTGACGTACACGGTATCGATGCGGATGTGCGAGCGGCTGAGCAGCGCCGCGGAGAAACCCCAGGCGCTGGAAATGGCGAGCGCATAGCCTGCAAGCTCGTCCGCGCCGCCGACGGTCATTGCAAAGGCATAGCGCAGGACAATGTCGATGCAGATCGTGATTGCGGCGAGCAGCAGCATGGCGCCGCCGATGATCGCGCCGCCGCGCGAGATTCGCGCGGCGATTTCCTGCAGGTGCTTCATTCAGCTAGGGCGTCGGTGCTTTCAAATTCAGCGCCTTGCCGACGGTGTTGTTCCACTCCGCGGCGCACTCGGCGCCGCAGCGCTTCGCCCAGCCGGCAAGCACCGCGCCCTCGACGAGCTTCTTGTGCGTCTCCGCCTCGGCCGGCTTCACCGGGACGATCGTGATGTTGGCGAGCTTGCCCATGGTGCACGGCTGTTTCCCGGTGTTGCAGCTGTCGGCCTCTGCGTCCGCCTTCTTGAGCGTAGCCCACATCTTGTTCTCGTAGGCCTTCACCTGCTCCAGCATGAAGCTTTGCACGCGTTTGTCCAGCCGGTTCCAGCTCGTGAGGTTCACCGCCAGCACGTTGATGCTCCAGCCGAGCGACATGGGGTAGAGCGATTTCGTCACCTCGGGCCAGCCCGCGGTGTTGCCCGAGAGGCTCCCGGTCACGCCGCAGTCGACGACGCCACTGCTCAGCGCCGGCACCACTTCGGCGAACGCCATGCTGACCGCGGTCGCGCCGATGCCGGAGAGGAAGTCGCGCATGGTGTTGTTGAAGACGCGGACCTTCTTTCCCTTGAGGTCGTTCAGCCCGCCGAGCACGCTGCGGCACCAGAATACCTGCGGCGGGTTGCCGCCGAAGGCGAGTAGTTTCGCGTTCCAGTTTTTCTGCATCTGGCGGTCGATCACGGCGCGATATGCCTCGCAACCGGCACGCGCCCGGTCCGCATCGAGGGTGATGCCGGCGAGGTCGCAGCCTTCGAAGCGCGGGTCGTCGCCGGCCATCTTGGAGATGTCCATGCCCGCGAAGTCCATGACCCCTAGGCGCAGCAGCCGCAGCATCGTCTTGTCGTCGATGCTCATCTGGTCGAGCGGCGTAATGTCCGCGGTGATCGCCCCTTTCGACGCCTTGGTCAGCGTCTCGCGCCAGAACGGCACTTCGTCGACGATCGACGCCACGGTAGGGCCGTTGAGACCGATCACCTTGAACTGCGTCCTGGGCAGGTCCTGCGCGTAACCGGAAGAAACCGGGCCGAGCGAAAGGAACGAAGCGAGTGCGATGGCGGCGAGCGAACGCTTTGGCATGGGGGTGTCCTCCGGGTGAAACATAATAGTATCCTCGCCGGCGGCTAGCGAGCTACGCCGTCGATTCGATGCTCGAAGTAGTGCAGGACGACATTGGCAAGCACGACCAGCGCCGTGATCAGTGCCGCCCAAAGAAGCATTCCAAAGCCGCAAAAGACGCCCACGGCGCACGAACACCAAACCGTAGCCGCCGAATTGATGCCGCGCACGGTTCCGCCCTCGTGCCAGATGAGGCCTGCGCAAAGAAAACCGACGCCGGTGACCACCTGGCCGGCGACACGTGCCGGGCCGGTGGGATCGCCGATCAGGACACCCGCAACCACATAGGCCGCCGCACCGAGTGCGACCAGGGCATTCGTGTGCAGCCCCGCGGGATTCTTGCGCAATTGGCGCTCCAGTCCGATCAGAGCACCGAACACGACCGCAGCGACCAGGCCGGCGACGTGGCGCGCGTCCAACGCCAATCCAGCGATCGCCTCCATGCCCACCCCTCTTGAACTTCGGGGTTCAAGTATATTCGCGCTCGTGAGTCGTGCCCGCCTCGCCGCCGATATTGGCGGCACCTTCACCGACGTTGTACTGGAGCACGCGGGCCGGCGTTATTCGGCCAAGGTGCTCACCACGCCGCGCGCGCCCGAAACCGGCATGCTGGGTGGCATCGCGCAGGTGCTGAAGGAAGCGGCGCTGCTGCCCGCGGACATCGGCGTGCTGATCCACGGCACCACACTTGCGACCAATGCGCTGATCGAAAGGAAAGGCGCGCGCACCGCACTCCTCACCACCGCGGGTTTCCGCGACGTGATCGAGACGGGCTACGAAAAGCGCTACGAGCACTACGACCTGGAGCTCGAGCTGCCGCTGCCGCTGGTGCCACGCGAGCTGCGCTATCCGGTAGAGGAACGGACGACGGCAAAGGGCGAAATCCACAAGCCTCTGAATGAGGATTCACTTAAAAAAACCATAGAAACAATAAAAAAAGAGAAAGTCGAAGCCATTGCAATCGGTTTTCTTCATTCGTATGCAAATGATTCGCACGAAAGGCGCGCGGGAGAAACGCTCGCTGCGGCCCTGCCCGGGATCCCGGTCACTCTTTCTTCCGCGGTCTGCCCCGAAATCCGCGAGTACGAGCGCTTTTCCACCGCCTGCGCCAACGCCTATGTGCAGCCGCTGATGACGAGCTACCTCGACCGCCTCGCGGCGCAGCTGAAGCAGCGCGGCTTCGCCTGCCCGCTCTATCTCATGACCTCGGGCGGCGGGCTCACCACGCTCGACACCGCGCGCCGCTTCCCGGTGCGGCTGGTGGAATCCGGTCCGGCGGGCGGCGCAATCCTCTCGGCCGGCCTCGCGCGCGAAAACGAGCTCGACGAAGTGCTCTCCTTCGACATGGGCGGCACCACGGCGAAAATCTGCTTTATCGGCCAGGGCCGCCCGGAGCAGTCGCGCAAGTTCGAAGTCGCGCGCGTCTGGCGCAACCTGAAAGGGAGCGGCCTGCCGCTGCGCGTGCCGGTGACCGAAATGGTCGAGATCGGCGCCGGCGGCGGCTCGATCGCGCGTCTCGACCAGTTGCAGCGCATCCAGGTCGGCCCGGCCAGCGCCGGCGCCGAGCCCGGACCGGCCTGTTACAGCCGCGGCGGCATGGAGCCCACAGTGACGGACGCCGACGTGGTGCTGGGCCTCATCGACCCGGCGAGCTTCGCCGGCGGCACGCTACAGCTTGATCGCGCGGCGGCAGATGCTGCGGTAGCGAGCCGCGTCGGCGCCCCGCTCGGCCTCAGCGCGGCGTGGGCGGCGGCGGGCATCGCAGAGATCGTGGAAGAAAACATGGCGAGCGCGGCGCGTGTGCACGCCATCGAACGCGGCAAGACGCCAGAGCGCTGCACCATGATCGCCTTCGGCGGCGCGGCGCCGCTGCATGCTGCGCGCCTCGCGGTGAAGCTCGGCGTGCGCAAGGTGCTGGTGCCGGTGGACGCGAGCGTGGGTTCGGCGGTGGGATTCCTGCGCGCGCCGGTGGCCTTCGAGCTCGCGAGGAGTCTTCGGGTCCGGGATGATGATTTTTCGTTCATCGCCATAAACAAGATGCTGAAGCAAATGCAAATCGAGGCGAGCGCCATCGTCTCCGCCGGCGCGCTCGGCGCGAAGCTCGAAACGCGCCGCTCGGTGGAAATGCGCTACGAGGGCCAGGGACATGAAATTTCCGTGCCCTTGCCCGGCGGCGAGCTCGACGCGAAGCACGCACGCAAGTTACGCGCCGAGTTCGAAATGCGCTACGAACGGCAGTTCGGCCTCAGAATTGCCGACGTGCCGGTGGAATTCCTGACCTGGTCGGTGAATGTCTCGACCCTATCCGCGCGTGTAAAAAAAGAAAATACGCGTTGGCGAAAAATGAAATCGAACCCGAAAGGCAAGCGCAGGGTCTTCGATCCCAGGACCGGCAACAATGCCTCCGTCGCCACCTTCCTGCGCGCGGACCTCGCGCCGGGAATGAAGCTCGCGGGACCCGCTCTGGTCGTGGAACCGCAGACAACGACGCAAGTGCTGCGCGGCTGGGATTGCAGCGTCACGCCGTCCGGTCACCTCATGCTCACAAACACCAAAGCAAATTCATGAAAAAAGAACTCGTCCGGCAGATCCTGTGGAACCGGCTCATCGCGGTGGTCGAGGAGCAGGCCAACGTCCTGCTCAAGACCGCGTTCGGCACCATCACGCGCGAAGCGGGCGACCTCTCCGCCGGGGTCTACGACACCAGGGGCCGCATGCTCGCGCAGGCGGTCACCGGCACGCCGGGGCACGTCAACACCATGGCGGCCGCGGTGGTGCACTTCCTCGAGCGCTTCCCGGCCCATACGCTCAAGCCCGGCGACGTGCTCGTGACCAACGACCCGTGGCTCGGCACCGGGCACCTGTTCGATTTCGTCACCGTGACGCCGGCTTTCCTGAAGAAGAGGCTGATCGGCTTTTTCGCCTCGACCTGCCACGTCATCGACATCGGCGGGCGCGGCTTCGTCGCCGAGGCAACCTCGGTCTACGAGGAAGGCCTGTATGTGCCGCACATGAAGCTGATGGATGCGGGCAAGCGCAATCCGACGCTGTTCGCAATCCTGATGGCCAACGTGCGCGAGCCCACGCAGGTGCGCGGCGACATCCTCAGCCTGGTGTCGTGCAACGAGGTGGCAACGCGGCGCCTGGCGGCAATGCTGGAGGAATTCGGCCTCTCCGAGCTCGATTCGCTCGGCGAGCACATCGTCTCCACCTCGCGCGAGTCGATGCGCGCGGCTATCCGCAAGCTGCCGCAAGGCACCTGGCGCGCCGCGATGACGCTGGACGGCTACGAGTCCGCCGTCGAGCTGAAGGCTGCACTTACCGTCGCCGATGGCGCGATCCACGTCGACTACGCCGGCACTTCCGCCGCCTCGCGCTTCGGCATCAATTCGCCCAAGTGCTACACCGACGCCTATACCTCGTTCGGCGTCAAGTGCATCGTCGCACCGGGCATTCCCAACAACGCCGGCTCGCTCGAAACGGTGACGGTGTCGGCGCCCGAGGATTCGATCGTCAATCCGCTGCGCCCGCGTGCGGTGACCGCGCGCCACCTCATCGGCCAGATGCTGCCCGAGCTCGTCTTCGGCTGTTTCGACGAACCGCTCAAGGGACAGGTGCCGGCCGAAGGCGCCGGCAGCATCTGGATTCTCGGCCTCGCGGGCGGGCCGCAGGTGGAGGGCGCGAAACCCGATGCGACGCGCTTCAACGCCATTTCCATCGGCATCGGCGGGATGGGCGCGGGCCCGGCCAAGAACGGCCTCTCCGCGACCGCGTTCCCGAGCGGCGTCGGCTCGATTCCGGTGGAGATCACGGAAGCGCTCTCGCCGCTGCTGTTCCGGCGGCGCGAGCTCGCCGACGGCCCCGGCGGCGAAGGCCGGCAGCACGGCGGCAAGGGCGCGGTGATCGAGATCGAGAACACCGAACGTGCGCCCTTTAGCATCGCCTGCGCCACTTTCGACCGGCGCCACAACCCGGCGCGCGGCCGCGCCGGCGGTGCGAACGGCCGCCTCGGGCGCATCACCCTGGCAAGCGGCAAGGTATTGCCTGGCAAGGAGACCTACGTCGTCCCCGCGGGCGACTGCCTGGTTGCCGAAATGCCGGGCGGCGGCGGCTACGGCAAGAACAACTAGGGTGCAGGAAGCTCCTCGCATCACTTTTCCGTCGATGGATGGCGCGTCGCTCCTTGCGCGCCTGTTCGGCATCGCGCCGCGCTTCGACGTCATGGCGACGCTCGCCAAGGGCCCGGTGTGCTACACGCGCGTGCTCGGCAAGCGCATCTATTTCGTCAACGACGCGGAGTACGTGAAGCGAATCCTGCTCGACAACCTCGCCAACTACCCGAAGTCCGTCACCTACCGCAACAACCTGCGCCCGTTCCTCGGCGACGGGCTGCTGATCTCCGAGGGCGATTTCTGGAAGCGCCAGCGCCGCCTGGCGCAGCCCGCGTTCCACCTGCGCCGCCTGAAGGCGCTCGCCGCGACCATGACGGACGCCGCGGCGCGCATGGCGGCGGGCTGGGAGCACGGCAAGGTCGTGGATGTGATGCCGCTGATGAACGCGGTGACGATGGAAATCGTCGCCAAGACGCTGTTCGGCGCCGACGTGAGCCGTGACATCGGCGCGGTGGGCGAGGCGATGAACGTGCTGGGCGAGGAAACCGGGCGCATCCGGCCCGCCGCCTTCTTCGACCTGCCTGAGTTCGTCACGCGGCCGCGCAGCCGCCGGTTCGCCGCGGCGGTGGCGACGCTGGACGCGATCATCAACCGCATCGTCGCCCAGCGGCGCGCGGAAATCGAGCGCGGCGCCGCGCCGCAGGACGACCTCCTGCAGATGCTGCTCGAAGCGCGCGACGAGGAATCCGGCCAGGGCATGACCGACCGGCAGCTGCGCGACGAACTGGTGACGCTCTTTCTCGCCGGCCACGAAACCACGTCGATCTCGCTCACCTGGACCTTCCACCTGCTGGCGCAGAACCCCGCCGCCGAAGCGAAGCTGCAGGCCGAGGTGGATGCCGTACTGGGAGAAAAGGCTGCGCCTTCGTTCGACGACCTCGAGCGCCTGCCCTACACGCGCATGGTCGCCGAGGAGTCGATGCGCCTCTATCCACCTGCTTACGTGTTCAGCCGCCGCGCCGCGGGCGATGACCTGCTCGGCCCATGGCGCATCCCCGGCGGCGCGCACATCATCATCAGCCCTTACGCGCTGCACCGCCGGCCCGACTATTGGGCAGAGCCCGATGCCTTCAAGCCGGAGCGCTTTGCGGCGGACGCGCCCGCCGACCGGCCCAAGCACGCCTACATCCCCTTCGGCGGCGGCCCGCGCATCTGCATCGGCAATTCGTTCGCCATGATGGAGCACGCCATCGTGCTCGCCGCGGCGGTACGCCGCTGGCGGTTCGAACCCCTGCCCGGCCATGAAGTGCGCACCGAGCCGCGCATTACGCTCCGGCCGCGCGGCGGATTGCCGATGCGCGTGCTGCGCCGCTAGCAGGGGATGGCGGCTAAGATGAGCCGCAATACTTCTTGAGAATGAATGTTAGCCATCTCAGAAGCCACTGAGACAAATACGACGTCTCTCCAACATCGAACAATCCTTCTGCTGTCGTGCATGATCGACCCATCCACTCTTCCAACTGCAGCCGATCGGCCTACGCTTGCTGAGCTAGAGCCGTTGGCAAGGGTGGCGCTCAAAAACTATGGGATCACGGCCACGAGGTTGCAGAATTTGCGCTACTTCAACAATGCAACCTATCGCGTCGTGGCGCCGGACGGACAGCAGTTCGTTTTGCGGGTGACGTGCAACCACCATAGCGAGGCCAGGCTACGCTCTGAGATGCAATGGCTCAGCGCGATGCAATCCATCGCCGGAGCCTGCGTGCCCAATCCAGTCGCGAGCTTGGATGGCCAGCTCGTAGTTCAGGCTTCAGTGTCGTCGCTGTCGGATCCGCGTTGGTGCAACGTGTTCCACTGGCTCGACGGAACGCACATCGTTGAGGAAGAGATGAGCGCCGCCGACTTCCGCGCCATGGGCGCTGCATGTGCCAATCTCCACGCGAAGAGCGCGACGTTCAATCCGCCGCCGGGGTTCGATCGACCTCACTGGGATGAGGAGTACTTCGTCGATCCTGGCGCGGGTAACACCATTGAACGTATAACCACCTACTTGCGCCGCCACGTCTCACTCGAAGCGGCAGGCCGCTTCGTCCAACTCGCGGCGCAAGCCCGTGAGCTGATGGGTCGGCTGCGTCCGGATCTCCTGAGCTATGGCCTCATTCACGCCGATTTTCACCCAGGCAATTGCCTCTTCCGGCCCAATGGCGTTGCCTTCGTTGATTTCGAGGATCTCGGCTCAGGCTATTTTCTCTACGACATTGCCTCGGCGCTTTTCGGTTCGCTTGAGCGGCATGACTACCTGCGTTTGACGGAGGCCTTCACCAAGGCCTATGCGGGTACGCGTCCAGTGCCCTCGGACTTCTCTCGCCAACTCCTGCTCTTTCAGTTGTTGCGTGCAGTCATTCTTACCCATCTCGTCCTCGCCCAAGGCGAGCTCGACGGCAACGCTTGGTGGGAAGGTTATCTCATCGGCAAATTGCGGCAGCTCTTAGTCCAGCGGACTGCCGTCGGCGGCCGCTGAACTCAAACGTTAGGCGCTAACCTCCGATGACGCTATGCGTGGTTCTCGAAACATTCTCGCCAGGGGAACGATGAATCTGTCCCTGCTGAATACTCCATCGAGGCGCGCTACTTCCGCAAGGTCGCGCGCAAGCTCGGCGGCTAGGGATCGAGGGGCTTTGACTGCCGCCGCTTCTGGTGCGGCATTGCGTCCAGAAACGAGAGCCCCTTTTCCAGCCATTCCGGGCCGGGCAATTGATGCCCCATGCCGGGAACCTCCAGGTAGAGCGTGTTCCTGAATCCGTCGCGCCGATAGCCGGCCTCGTTCGCCTTGGTTTCGTGGCGGTTGATGTCGGTCTCGCCGGTCAGAAAGACGTATCGCCCCTGCGTCTTGGCCTGGGAAAGCAGCTTTGCGGGGGGCGGGGAAAATAGCTTCGGCCGGAACGTGCCGGGCTGGTCGGTGGCCGGCAAGTCGCGATAGAAATTGCACCCAACGATGTAGAGCCCGCCGGCGAAGACTTCGGGAAAGCCGATGGCGCTGATGCTGCTGATGCGTCCGCCACCCGAAACCCCGCCGACATACACCCGCCTGGGGTTGATCCTGTAATTCGAGCGAACGTGTTCCGCGGCGTCTAACGCCAGGCCGATGCGTACCCAGGTCGCGCGATTATTTCCGGCGCCGTTGGGGCCGATCCAGATCAGCTTGTGCTTGTCGACCAGCTCGCGCCACACCGGCGAAATCCGCCCGCTGCCGCCGGGATCGACGAAAACAAACACCCCGTAGTTGTTCGCTCCGTCGTACGTCTTGGGCACATAAAGCTCGAACGACTCGTTGGCGAGGTCATACTCCATCTCCGGTGCCGTGTCGCGCATGACATCCATGCTCCAGGCCAGCCGCTTGGCGACGTGGGGGATGGCGCTGTGCGGGCTGCGCTGGGCGCTCCTGATCTGCGCAAAAGTATCGTCGGCCGCCAGCGCGAGCGACGGCGCCACGCACAGGCACAGAAAAACGGCGCCGCGAAAATCGCCTACCAGTAGCCGCGCCCCCAGAAGTTGCAGAACTTCTCGATGTTCTGCGGCAGGCCGCGCTCGTAGTTGGCCCACTTCTCGTACTTCGGCAGCTTGACCTCCGCCATCGCCGTGTCCCAGCACTTGCCCTGACTCGCGGCGACGCGCACTGCCTCGTTGAGGTCGAGCATAAATTGCTTCTGCGCGCGTACGTCGTCCTTGGTGGCGAAGCGCCCGCCGGGAAACGGATGGCCGCCGATCATGCGCTCCCAGTCAAGCGCAATGACGCGGTCGAGCGAATCGAACCAGTCGGGGAAGAAGCCGTCGGGAAAATCGCGAAATCCGACCGAGTCGACGCTGACGAAGTCGACCGTGAACGCGAGTTTGTCCTTGGGCAGGAGCATCACCAGCGAATTGTCGGAGTGGTTGCGCCCGGTGTAGTGCAGTTCGAGCCTCACGCCGCCCAACTCGATGACGTGAAAATCGCCCACGCCTTCGTCCGGCACGGGGGTATCAGCGTGGCGCAGCGCTTCGAGCCGCGCCTTGGCATTCCTGTGGGCGATGATGCGCGCGCCGGCTTCCTTGAACGGCTTGCCGCCGGAAGCGTGGTCGTAGTGGTGGTGGCTGTAAATCAGGTACTTGATCGGCGCCTGGGTGATTTTGCGGATTTCCGCGATGTAGGTCGTGGCCGCGATCGGGCGCAGGAACGAGATCGGGTCGGTGGCGATCACGCCGTCGGGCGTGACCACGAACAGGGCCTGGTGGAACTGGTAGCGGAAGAGGTAGGCGTTGTCGGTGAGCTTGCGGGTTTCGAACGGCGGCGGCGACGCCGGCTGCTGCGCCGCAGCGCCGAACGCGGAGAGCAAAAGCACCGCGGAAACCAGGATTTTCTGCATGGTGGAGCCTCCTCCGGATGTGGTCAGCGCATTGTAAACACCAGCGGCGCGGGGAAATTCCATGGCCAGACGCGCTGCGTTACGAAGGTTGCGCCAGGTCGGCCTTGGTCGCGACGACGGAGTAAGTCGCGTCCGGGTGCTTCGGTAGCGTTTCGTCCCACGCCTGGTACTTGGCGCGCATGGCCGCGAGACGCTTCGGGTCGCGCTTGCCGTAGTTGGCGCGCTCGCGCTCGTCCTTGGCGAGGTTGAAGAGGAATTCGTCGCCCTCGATGGAAAGATACTTCCAGTCGCCGGAGCGCAGCGCCTTCTGGTCGCGGTAGAGCATTTTCCAGAACAGGTCGCGTTCGAAAGTCTTTCCGGGGCTCTGCAGAACGGGCAAAAGGCTCTTGCCGTCCAGTGGATAGTTTTTATCTGCAGGTATTTTTGCAATATCCAAAATAGTAGCCACCCAGTCCATCGTGATCGCCTGCTGGCTGGTGACGCCGCCCGCCTTCACCTTGGCCGGCCAGCGCACGATGTAGGGGACGCGGATACCGCCCTCGAGCAGATCCATTTTCTTGCCCACCAGCGGCCAAGTGTCGGAGTAGCGCTCGCCGCCGTTGTCGCTGGTGAAGACGACAACTGTGTTGCGATCCAATTCATATTTTTTCAATGAAGAAAGAATTCGGCCAATTCCTTCGTCCATCTGCCGGACCATCTTGAGGTAGGTCGGCACCGAGCCGCCGTCGAAGTGATAGATCTTCTCGATGCGCTTCGCCTCGGCTTCGTCCTCGCGCGTCTCCCAGGGCCAGTGCGGCGCGTTGTAGTGCACCGAGAGCAGGAACGGCCGCCCCTTGTTCCGTTCTATGAATGAAACCGCAGCCGCGGAAATAAGATCCGTCAGATAGCCCTTCCGGTGCACTTCGGTTTCGTT
>Ga0134122_10001827_pt1 | contig 15489 bp, 16 predicted proteins | sample KB302_FD_96461 | JGI IMG/M metagenome (GOLD analysis project Ga0134122, IMG submission 96461) | Terrestrial soil microbial communities without Nitrogen fertilizer from Kellogg Biological Station, Michigan, USA - KB3-0-2 | ecosystem: Environmental > Terrestrial > Soil > Unclassified ... | reverse complement strand
TTCGCGGTGGAGATCCGCCACCTCCAGCGCACCGAGGTGCGGGAGGCGGAGGAGCCGTTCACCCAAGGGCAGAAGGGCTCCTCGGCGATGCCGCACAAGCGCAACCCCATCCTCTCCGAGAACCTGGCCGGCCTGGCGCGGTTGCTCCGCGGGTACGCGGTCAGCGCGATGGAGGACGTGGCGCTCTGGCACGAGCGGGACATCTCCCACTCCTCGGTGGAGCGGGTGATCGGCCCGGACGCCACCGTGCTCCTGGACTTCATGCTCCACCGCTTCACCCGGCTGATCGCCGACCTGCGCGTCTACCCGGAGCAGATGGAGAAGAACCTCCAGCTCACCGGCGGCATGTGGAGCTCCGGGTCGCTGTTGCTGGAGCTGGCGAAGCGGGGGATGGACCGGCAAGCGGCCTACGTCATCGTCCAGCGCAACGCGATGAAGGTCTACGAGCAGGGCGCCGACTTCAAGGACGCGCTGCTGGGTGACGAGGAGCTGCGGGGGAGGCTGTCGCGCGAGGAGATCGAGGCCTGCTTCTCGCTGGACCATCACCTGCGGCACGTGGACGACGTCTTCCGGCGCGTGTTCGGGGAGTAGCGCCCCGGTTGCCCGGTGCCCAACGTTCGGGCATGGCGGAGCACTTCCGGAAGTGGGCCAACAAGGCGTCCGAGAAGGTCGGTACGCACTGGGCGTTCGGGCTGGCGCTCGGGTCGGTGGTCGCCTGGGCGATCAGCGGGCCGCTGTTCCACTACTCGGACGGCTGGCAGCTCACCATCAACACCGCCACCACCATCGTCACCTTCCTGATGGTGTTCCTCATCCAGACCACCCAGAACCGCGACTCCCGCGCCCTCCACCTCAAGCTGGACGAGCTGATCCGCTCCACCCGCAACGCGCGGAACCTCTTCGCCGACCTGGAGGACGCGACGGAGGAGGAGCTGAAGGAGCTACAGGCGGAGTTCCGGAAGCTCCGGGCCGGCGCCGAGCTCCGGGAGCAGGCGAAGCCGAAGTCGGGACAGCCAGGCCCGAAGGGAAATCAGCTCGGCCACTGAGCCCGATCGACGCGGCCGGAGGCCGCCTCATGAGCGTCCCCTGGGGCCGGCCACTGACGGTGCTGGGCGTCGGCGATGGCGGAGATGGCGCTCCGCCCGGCCATCAAGCGGCCCTGCGGGATGGCCAGCCGCGGGTCGTCCAGCGACGGCCGGGCGTGACCGGAGTAGAGGGCCTCCAGCGCCCGGGCGTGGGCCGACCACTGGAAGCGCTGCTCCACGTAGGCGCGGCCGTAGGTGGCCAGGCGGGCGCGGAGGTCCTCGTCGCGCAGCAGCCGGTCCACCGCGCAGGCGAAGTCCTCCGGGGAGTCCGCCACCAGCAGCTCCCGCTCCGGCGTGGCCTGGGTGCCCTGGTTGCCCACGGTGGTGGAGACCACGGGCGTCCCCACCGCCAGCGCCTCCAGCACCTTGTTCTGGATGCCGGAGCCGGACTGCAGCGGGCAGATGGAGACGGTGGCGCGGGCCAGGTGCTCCGCCATGCTGGGGACGCGGCCGAGCACGGTGACGCCGGGCCAGCTCTCCAGCGCCTTGACCCGTGCGCCCGGCGAGGCGCCGGCGATCTCCAGCCGCAGGCACGGCCAGCGCGCCTGGAGGAGCGGCCAGACGTAGCGGACGAACCAGCGCACCGCCTCCTCGTTGGGCGGGTACGCCATGTTGCCGGTGAAGATCAGCGTCTGGCGCTGGCGGCCTTCGGGGCTCTGGAAGGGGAACTGGTCGAGGTCGACGCCGTTGGGGATGACGTGCGCCCGGTCGCCGAGCACCGCGCGGTCCACCGGCGAGGAGATCACCAGCCGCGGGAAGTGGGCGGCCACCGCGCGCTCGTAGTCGCGCACCCGGCGGTACTCCAGGCCGTAGAGCGCGCGCACCGGGCCGCGGCGTTCGTCCCGGCGCGACATCAGGTTGAGCGAGCGGCAGTCCACCAGGTCGAGGACGACCGGGATCTTCCCCTTGGCGAGGTCCCAGACGTACGGCGCCATCTGGACCAGCGAGACGTGGATGGCGTCGTAGCGGTCCGCGGCCAGCACCGCGTCCAGCATCTGACGGAAGCGGTTGGTGCGGTAGTAGGCCAGCTGGAGCGGCGCCCGGTCGAAGAGCCCGGCGCCGGTGCGGAGCACGGAGCGCCACGTCGGGTGGGCGACGACGCGCACGCGGTCGCAGAGCGTCCCCACCGGGGCGAGCAGGTCGGCCGTCACCGGGCGGTCGTGCAGGCTCACCAGGGTGAGCTGGTGCCTGGCGGACAGCGCCTGGAGCTGGTGGAAGGTCCGGAGGGTGTCGCCCTTGATCGCCGGGTAGGGGAAGCGCGGCGTGACGAAGCAGATCTTCATTGCCAGCAGATCTGCATCCCGGCCGGGCTGCGCAAGGCGCGGACGATGCATACCTGGAGGGATCAGCGCGGGAGGCGAATGGTGGGAAACAGCAGCGAGCTGAAGGGGAGGCCGATCGTCGCCTTCTCCACGGACTGGGATGGGGACCCGCTGTCCAAGATGCACATCATGCGGATCCTGGCGAAGGACAACCGCATCCTCTGGGTGAACAGCATCGGCAACCGGGCGCCGAAGGCGAACGCCCACGACCTGAAGCGGGTGTGGAAGAAGGTCTCGCAGGCGGCCACGCAGTCGCTGCGGGAGGTGGAGCCGAACCTCCACGTGCTCTCGCCGCTGGCGGTCCCGCTCTACGGGTCCGAGGCGGTGCGCGCCGCCAACCGCGAGCTGCTCCGGTTCCAGGTGAAGCGGGCGATGCGGAAGCTGGGGTTCGGGGAGAGCGTGATCTCCTGGTCGTTCCTGCCGGCGTCGGCGCCCGTCTCGGGGACGCTGGGCGAGGAGCTGGTCGTCTACCACTGCGTGGACGAGTTCTCCGCCTTCTCGGACACCAACGGGCGGCACATCGCGGAGCTGGAGGAGCGGCTGCTCAAGCGCGCGCACCTGTGCATCACCTCGGCGGAGCGGCTGAGGGAGAACAAGGTGAAGGTGAACCCGAACACGGTGCTGGTGCGCCACGGGGTGGACTTCGACCACTTCGTGAAGGCGTGCGACGCGGGCACCAGGGTGCCCGAGGACATCGCGCGGCTGCCGCGCCCGGTGATTGGCTTCTTCGGCCTGGTGGCGGACTGGGTGGACCTGGGGTGGTTCGAGGCGTGCGCCCGGTTGCACCCGGAGTGGTCGGTGGTGGTGCTGGGGAAGATCGCGCCGGACGTGGACGTGAGTCACCTGCGCGGGTTGCCCAACCTCCACTTCCTGGGGCGTAAGCCGTACGCAGAGCTGCCCGGCTACTGCAAGGCGTTCGACGTGGCGCTGATGCCGTTCAAGTGGAACGAGCTCACGCTCAACGCCAACCCGCTCAAGGTGCGCGAGTACCTCGCCGCCGGGCTGCCGGTGGTCTCCACGCCGCTGCCGGAGGTGGAGCAGGTGGGGCTGTGCAAGCTGGCCAAGACGCCGGAGGAGGCGGTGCGCGAGGTGGAGGCCTGCCTGCGCGAGGGCGGCGGCCCCACCAGCGAGCGCGCCCAGCGCATCTTCCACGAGTCCTGGCAGGCGCGCGTCGACGAGATCCGCGCCCACGTCTCGCGGACGCTCAGCTCCCGAACAGCCCGGCCTTCGTGAGGTTGCGGCGGATGCGGTCGGCGACGTCGCCGGGTTCGGCCCGGAAGGGCTGGCCCGTGAGCCGCTCGTAGGTGCTGGCGTAGGTGCGCGCGAGATCGACGCGCACCTCGTCCGGGATGGCGGGCGGGGTGCCGTGGCCGGAGAAGCCGCGCTCCTTGATCAGCCACTGCCGGATGTTCTCCTTGTCCAGCATCTTCTGGTCCTGCCCGCCGGCGAAGCGCGCCGCGTACTCGCCGGCGTCCCAGTAACGGCTGCAGTCCTGGGTGTGGATCTCGTCGATCAGGTAGAGCGCGTCCCCCACCTTCCCGAACTCGTACTTGGTGTCCACCAGGATCAACCCGCGCGACGCCGCCCACTTCTGCCCCTCCGCGAAGACCGCCAGCGCCGCCTCGGAGATCCGCTCCCAGTCGCGCTGCGTGCACAACCCCCGCGCGACCAGCGCCGCCGCCGAGATCGGCTCGTCGTGCTTGCCCACCTCCTCCTTGGTGGACGGCGTGAGGATCGGCTTCTCGAACGCGGCGTCCTTCTTCATCCCCGCCGGGATGGGCACGCCGTACACGCCCGCCTTCCCCTCCTGCACGTCGCGCCACAGGCTGCCGGTGAGGTAGCCCCGGACCACCACCTCCACGTTCACCCGCTCGCACCGCCGCACCACGCACACGTTGGGGTCCGGCGCGTCCAGCAGGTGGTTCGGCACCACGTCCTTCGTCTTCTCGAACCAGAACACCGCCGTCCGCGTGAGCAGCTCCCCCTTGAAGGGCACGGTGGTGAGGATGTGGTCGAAGGCGGAGAGGCGGTCGGTGGCGATCAGCGCCAGCCGATCGCCGCGGCCGTACACGTCGCGGACCTTGCCCCGGTACTTGTCGCCCAGGCCCGGGAAGTCCGTCTCGCGGAGGGTGTGCTGGAGCTGCGTCTCGAAGGCGCCCATGCGGGGCGCGCACTACTGCGCGGAGGTGCCGGTGGAAGCGCCCACCGAAGCCGCCAGGTAGAGCACCGACGGGTTGAGGCGCAGGATGCCGTCCACATACGCCGCCGCGTACGGCGCGCCCGTGGCCCGGTCCACCTCCACCGCGCCCGAGGGCTGCACCGACCAGCGGTTGAGCAGCGTCCGCGCCACCAGCTCCGCCGCCTCGCGCTCCGACAAGCCCATCAGGCTGTCGCGGCGGTCCTCCGGCCAGCGCTCGCCGCCGCGCGGGTCGAAGCTGAGCTGGAGCTGGCCGGCGTCCGGCGCCTGGAGCAGGTCGGACCTCACGTCGAAGCCCGGCGCCGCCACCAGCGCGTCGGCGCCGTGGCTCACCGGGAACAGCACGGACGCGGTGGCCGCCTGGCCGGCCTCGGATTCGGAGGCGCGCGCCATCTCGCGGAACATCTCCTTCCGCGCCGGCAGCGGTTCGAACTCCAGCAGCTCCGGCGGGCTCACCAGCGCCTGCCGCATCTGCCACACGTACGAGGTGGTGGGCCCGCCGCCACAGGCGGTGAGCACCATCGTGGCGAGCGCGGCGAGGACGACGGACAGGCGGTTCATCTGAACCTCCCAATATACCGGGGGCCGCCCCCAGGAGCTAGCTAAACTCCCGGCGTGCCAACGCTCAGTGAACAGCTCGTGGTGGTGCTCCACCAGGTGCGATCTCCCGACAACCTGGGCGCGGTGGCGCGGGTGATGGCGAACTTCGGCTTCCGCGCGCTGCGGCTGTCCGACCCCGTCACCTACGCGTTCGATTCCGCCCGCAAGATGGCCATCCGCGGCGACGCGGTGCTGGAGGGCATGCAGGTCGCGCGCTCACTCCCGGAGGCGCTGGAGGACACGGTGTACGTGTGCGGCACGACGTCGCGCACGCTGGAGGGGCGCCCGCCGCTGTCGCCGGAGGTGGCCGCCGAGCGGCTGCGCGCGCACGCCCCCCGAGGTCGCGTGGCGCTGGTGCTGGGCGGGGAGAAGCGCGGGCTCTCCGACTCGGAGCTGGCCGCGTGCCAGGACTACCTGGTCATCCCCACCAACGCCGAGCAGCCGTCGATGAACCTCGCCCAGGCCGCGGCGGTGCTGCTCTACCTGTGCGCGCGCCAGGAGCCGGGCGCGGAACCCCAACCCCCGGGCGCACGCCACCAGACGATGGAGGCGCTGCGAAGCCACATGGAGCGCGCGCTGTCCGCGTCCGGGTTCCTCAACCCGCAAGCGCCGGAGCACGCGCTGGGCGAGCTGTGGCGGGCGCTGGGACGCGCCGGGCTCAGCCAGCGCGAGGCCGAGATGTGGCTGGCCGCTTTCAAACATCTGGCGCGGGCGCACGCCGGAGAGTAACCAGGCGCCCATGGCCAGACCCCGCCGCCCCTGGATCGTCACCAAGCACGGCCCCATCGAGCAGCTCGACGACAACCTGTGGGGCGTGGAGAGCGCCGTCCCCGGCGTGCCCCTGGCGCGCCGGATGTGCATCGCGAAGATGTCGGACGGGAAGCTGGTCTTCTTCCACGCGGTGCCGCTGGAGGACGCCGCGCTGGAGCAGGTGCGCGGGCTTGGACAGCCGGCCTACCTGGTGGTGGGCCACTCCAACCACGGCATCGACGCGCATCCCTTCTCGGCCAAGCTGGGGCTGGAGACCTTCGGGCCCAAGGAGAGCCACGAGGGCCTGCGCAAGCGCGAGATCGACTTCTCTCCGCTGGAGGAGTTCCCCAGGGACGCGGCGGTGCAGCTGGAGTCGATGCCGGGAACGCGCCACGGCGACGCGCTGATGCGGGTGGTGAGCGGGGGCGGCCAGCGCGTCAACCTCTGCTTCACGGACGCGGTGATGAACGTGGCCACCGGCGCGCTGACCATGCGGCTGGCGGGCTTCACCGGCGGGCCGAAGTGCCCGGGGGTGTTCAAGCTGTTCTTCGTCAAGGACAAGCCGGCGTTCAAGGCGCGGATGGAGCGGCTCGCCGCGGAGCCCAACCTGGCGCGGCTGGTGCCGTGCCACGGCGAGGTGATCGCGCAGGACGCGGCGCGCGTGATGGGCCGGATCGCCGCGACCGTCTAGGCCTGGACCGGGAACCCGCCGCGGGAGCGTGCGTCGATGGGTGCTGATGTGCGTAGACCTTGCCTGCGCCTCATGCGTTCAAGGCTCCGAACGTTGGAGGAAAAGACCCCCATGAGAATGACCCGCTGCCTGTTGCTGACCGGCGCGCTGCTCGCCCCCGCCCTCGCCTCGGCGCAGGGAATGCTCCTGCCCACCACCCCCAACGCGCGGCCGCTCGCCATCAAGAGCCAGCGCGTCAACGTGGAGATCCAGGACGGCACCGCCGTCACCCGGGTGGAGCAGACGTTCCAGAACGACGGCCCCTCGCAGCTCGAGGCGCATTACGTCTTCCCGCTCCCCAAGGGCGCCGCGCTCTCCGAGTTCTACCTGTGGATCAACGGCCAGAAGACCAAGGGGGAGATCCTCGAGCGGGACAAGGCCACCGGCATCTACGAAGGCATCGTGCGGCGGCTGCAGGATCCAGGCCTGCTCGAGTACGTGGACTCGGACACCTTCCGGGTGCGCGTGTTCCCGGTGCCCGCGCGCGGCGAACAGAAGATCGAGCTCGCCTTCAGCCAGGTGCTGGACTTCTCCAGCGGCCTGTATCGCTATCACTACCCGCTCGGCGCGACGGCGAAGGGCCAACCCAACGACTGGCGCGTGGTGGGCGGCCAGGCCAAGAACGACTTCACCTTCACCGCCAAGGTCTCCACCAGGTCGCCGCTGCGGAGCATCTACTCGCCGACGCACCCGCTCTACGTCTCGCGCAAGGGCGAGAACGCGGCGGTGACGGGCCTGGAGCAGGTGGGCGGGGCGGACCTGTCCAAGGACCTCGACCTCTACTTCACGGTCTCCGACAAGGCGGTGGGCCTGTCGCTGCTGACGTTCAAGCGCTCCCAGGAGCCCGGCTACTTCATCGCGCTGATCGCGCCCAAGGCCCAGGTCCAGGCCAACGAGGTCTCGGCCAAGCGCGTGACGTTCGTGATCGACACGTCGGGCTCCATGCAGGGGGCGCGGATGAAGATTGCCCAGGACGCGCTCAAGTACTGCGTCACGCGGCTCAACCCGCAGGACAGCTTCAACGTGGTGCGATTCTCCACGGACGTGGAGGCGCTCTTCCCGGCGCTCCAGCCGGCGAACCAGGACAACGTCCACAAGGCGGTCGGCTTCGTCGAGCAGATGGAGGCGACGGGCGGCACCGCGATCGACGAGGCGCTCGCGCGGGGCCTGCAGGACAACGACGGCCAGTCAGCGACGCCGCACCTGCTGCTCTTCATCACCGACGGCCAGCCGACCGTGGGCGAGACCGACGAGAACGGCATCGCGCAGCACGCGCGCAACGAGCGCAAGGCGAACACCCGCCTGTTCACCTTCGGCGTGGGTGAGGACCTCAACGCGCGCCTCCTGGACCGCCTGGCGGCGGACGGCAACGGCACCCCCGAGTACGTCCGGGACGGCCGGGAGTTCGAGACCAAGGTCTCCGGCTTCTACGACCGGGTGAGCAACCCGGTGCTCGCGGACCTGGCGCTCGACCTGGCGTCCATGGACGCGTACGACGTCTACCCGCGGAAGCTGCCGGACCTCTTCAAGGGCTCGCAGCTGGTGGTGATGGGGCGCTACCGGAAGGCGGGCGACGCCAAGGTGGTGCTCACCGGCTCCGTGAACGGCAACAAGCGCACCTTCGAGTACGGGAGCACCACGCCCAACGAGGCCACCCGCGACGACTTCATCCCGCGGCTGTGGGCGATCCGGAAGGTCGGCTTCCTGCTCGAGGAGATCCGCCTCCACGGCGAGCGCCCCGAGCTGCGCGACGAGGTGACCGCCCTGGGCAAGAAGTTCGGCATCGTGACGCCGTACACCAGCTACCTGGTGGTCGAGGACAGGCCGATGCAGGTGGCCGCCAACCAGCCGCCGCCGCCGCCGCCGTTCCGGCCCTGGCAGAACCGGCCGGCGCCGGCGCCGACGGCCCGCGCTCGGCCGGCCCGCGACCCGGGGTCATCGTCCGACGACGACTTCTCGTCCGTGTTCGGCGGAGGCAGAGGCGGCGGCATGGGGACCGCTTCGGGTTCCGCGGCTCCCGCGGCGGCCACTCCTCCCGCCGAGGCGATGAGCAAGGCGGAGGGCAAGGACGCGGTGGCGGTGTCCCGGGCGACGAAGAAGATGAAGGAGGAGGAGCGCGGGCCGTCGGCGGATCAGCCGGTGCGCGTCGCGGCGGGCCGCACGTTCTTGTTCCGCGACGGCGGGTGGATGGACTCGGAGGCGCTGACCAACCCGGGCCATCAGCTGAAGGTGAAGTTCCTCTCGAAGGCCTACTTCGCGCTGTTGCAGGCGCGGCCGGACTTGAAGGCGGCGTTCGCGCTCGGCGACAGGGTGGTGGTGATGGTGGCCAGCGGCAAGAGCGTCATCGTCGGCCCCGACGGCGAGGAGGACGCGGAGAAGGTGGGCGCGTTCTTGAAGTAGCCGAGGAATGCAGCGGGTCGCCGGCCCGAGGAGACCGGCGACCGTCGGGGCAGGGACCGCGGCGCTACGCCGCGGGCGCGGCCGGAGCAGCGGCGGCGGGGGCGGCGGCGGCCTCACCCTTCTTGTAGTGCTCGGCGTAGTGCTGCTCGCACAGGCCGCCCCTCATCGCCTTCTTGCGGCACTCGGTCTTGGAGCACACGCGGTAGCGCGAATGGGGCAGATCGCCCTGCCGCCACTTCTTGTAGTGGAAGAAGCAGTAGCCCTTGGCGCGGTACGGCCGCTTGCACCCCTGGACGCTGCACGCCTTGCCCTCGCCACCCTTCGCGCGGCGCGGCCAGCTCTTGTGCTTGTTCCCGCTCTTCTTCTTCGCTTCGGTCTCAGCCATGGGGCGGGTTCCATAGCCGAGCCCGCCCCCGGATGGAAGCCTCCGTCGGATCTACGGATCGGCGACGCCGGCCGGGCGGGCCGGGTGGGGCGGGGCCGGGGTGGGCGCGGCGCCCTCCATCGGCTCGCTCTCCGGGTCCGGCGAGGGGATGGCCTCCAGGCGCACGCGCTTGGACAGGGCCTCGCCGCCGCGGAGGATGCGCAGCCGCACCCAGTGGCCGGCGCCGGAGGTGGCCACCCGCCAGCGCAGCGCGAGCGCCCGCTCCACCTTGCTCCGGTTCACGCCCTGGATGACGTCGCCGACGAGCAGCCCGGCGCGCGCGGCGGGCCCGCCGTCCGTCACCTCGGAGACCAGCACCCCGTCGCCGCCGTCCTCCACCGCCACGCCCAGCCAGCCGCGGTGGATGGTCCCGTGCTCCTTCAGGTCCGGGATGACGACCTTCGCCATGTCGATGGGGATGCCGAAGCCGATGCCCTGGCCGGCCACGTTCACCGCGTTGGCGATGGCCACCACGTCACCGTGGAGGTCGATGATGGGGCCGCCGGAGCTGCCCGGGTTGATCGACGCGTCCGTCTGCAGGTAGTCGAAGAAGCCGCTGCGGCCGGAGGGCGTCACGTCCTGGCGGCCCTTGTACGAGACCACGCCCACCGTCACCGAGTGCCCCAGCCCGAACGGGTTGCCGATCACCACCACCCAGTCCGCCACGTCCACCGCCTTCGCCGAGCCCAGCTTCAGCACCGGCAGCTTGCGGGGCACGTCGATCTTCAGCAGCGCGAAGTCGCTCTGGCGGTCCTCGCCGATCACCTTCGCCGGGTACTCCTCGGTCTTGCCGTTCTCGAGCAGCAGCGAGGCGCGGATGTCGGTCGCGTTCTCGATCACGTGCTGGCTGGTGAGGATGTAGCCGTCCGGGTGGATGACGAACCCGGCGCCCAGCCCCTTCTGCGGCTCGGAGGAGGGCGCGGTGCCGCTCGCCACCTGTTCGGAAGTTGGCGCCTGCACGGTGGTGATGGACACCACCGCTCCCATGGACTTCTTCGCCACCTTCGTCAGCTCGGAGCGCTGATGCCGCACCCGCTCCTGCTTCGCGTTCACCCAGAGCTGCTCGTGCGCTCCGGCCGACGTTCCGGCCAGAAGCACCGCCATTGCCAGCGCCCACCCGACCCCGAACCGCATCGCACGCCACCCCCGCACCGGAGATCGAAGGTAGGGAGCCGATCGATGGGTGTCTAGCGAGCCCCGCTGTCGGGCGCCTGACGCTTCATCTCCACCGCCGCCATCACCTCCGCGGCGCGCGCGTCCCGCCCGCGGATCCGCCGGCGGACCAGGTCCACCTCGAAGCGGTACGGGTCCACGCCGGCGGCGGTGCAGGTGAGGTTCACCAGTCCACGGAAGGAGGAGGTGAGCTCCTTCTCGCAGCGGGGCGCGTTGCCCGGGTTGCGCGCCAAGAGCTCCTTCTCCAGCGACCAGGGCGCGCCGGAGGCCACCACCAGCTCGTCCACCTTGCGGTAGTCGCTGTCGTCGTACTTCCTCTGCAGCGACCACAGGAGGACGGCCAGCCAGGCGACCATCAGCACGCTGATGATCGCCTTGCGCAGGGTGAGCGGTTGCCGCGGCGCCACGGCGGGCGCGTTTACTTCATTTCTCGCCGCGGTGGGTGATCAGCCGGTTCAGCGCGTCGCGCTCCTGCTCGGTGTGGCGCTCGGCGATCTTCGGCGCCGCGCGGCCCTCCGCCGCCGCGGCCTTCGCCGGGCCGTGGAGCATGGAGAGCGACGGCAGCGAGACGCCGGACTCCGCCCAGACGTGCTTGACGTGCTCCCAGGGCGTGCGGCCGCCCACGGGGACCGTCGCCAGCCAGATGCCGAGCGCCACCGAACAGGTCGTCCAGAGGAGAAAGGAGAGGGTACGCATGATGGGAGACCTCCACACGTCACCGTACATCCACCTCCAGGCGGTCGCCAGTTTTCGGCCGGCCGCCGGGCGGCGGTCCGCGTTAAGAGCGCGGGCAGGGATGCAGCCTGTGCAGATGCAGGAGGTGGAGGCCGCGGCGGAGGCCCGCTCGCTGGAGCTGGGCCGGGTGGGCCCGCCGGACGCCGCGCTGGATCGGCTGCGCGCGGACTGCCTGCGCTTCTTCGAGAAGGTGCCGGAGCCGCCGGTGTACCTGCGGCGGGACGACCCGTCGCGAAGCCAGGCGCGGGAGCTCCTCCAGGAGGGGCAGGAGCTTCTGGCGCGGGCGCTGTCCGTCGGCCGGGAGCCGTCCGCGGCGTCCCTGAGCGCGCCGCTGCAGGAGGCGCTGCGGGGGCACCTGCTGGGCCTGGTGCACGCCGCGAACGGGCGGCTGGGAGAGGCGGAGGCGGCGTGGGCGGACGCGCTGTCGCTGGAGGACCGGGCCACGCGCGCGCAGCGGCTGTGGGAGCGGTCCGACGAGGGCGCGCCGCCGGTCTACGACCGCGCCACCGGCGTCTCGCGGTACGACCCGGCGCCGGACCCGCAGGTGAAGGTGAAGCTGGCGTGCCCGAACAGCGGATGCCAGCGGGTGGAGGAGTACGGGTTCTCGCCGCGCTCGCCCGCGCACGAGCTGACCTGCCCGCGCTGCCACCAGCCCTTCGTGGCGTACTTCGCGGAGGTGCGAATGGTGGGGGTGACGCAGCAGGGCCAGCACCTGCGCCACTACGTGTTCCGGCTGGAGGAGGCGGGCGGCGGGCTGTCGCGGGTGGAGTTCGACGAGTCCAGCGGCGCGGAGCTGCGCGTGGCGCGCGGGGACTTCCTGGCCTTCCTCTACACGCCGGACCGCGAGCTGCGCGCGGTGGTGGACCTGTCGTCGACGAAGCTGTTGTGGGTGACGCGCGGGGGGCCGTGCTTCCTGGCCACCGCGGCGTTCGGCGAAGGGGCGGGCGAGCTGGCGGCGTTCCGCGCCTTCCGCGACCGGGTGCTGATGCGGTCCGCGGCGGGGGCGTGGGCGGTGCGCTGGTACTACCGGGTGGGCCCGTCGCTGGCCGCGCCGCTGCGGGAGCGGCCGCGGGCGCGGGCGGGGGTGCGCTGGGCGCTGGCGCGGATCCATGGTCTGTTGAAGGCGCGAGGGTATTGATGGCGGTCGAAGAGGCACAGCCCCTGGCGCGGCCGCGGACCGACTGGTCGAAGGTGGTGACCGGCGGGCTGGTGGCGTTCCTCGCCGCGGTGCTGCTGTACCAGGGCATCGGCGAGGCGCGGAAGATGGGGCTGGTGAAGGTGGGGGAGGCGGCGCCGCCCGTGGTGGGGACGGTGCTGGGCGGGGAGCCGTTCGATCTCTCCGCGCTGCGCGGCAAGGCGGTGATCGTCGACTTCTGGGCCACCTGGTGCGACCCGTGCCGGGAGGAGCTGCCGACGCTGGTGAAGCTGGCGCGCGAGTACCGCGACCGCGGGCTGGTGGTGGTGCTGGCGGACCAGGCCGTCTCGGACCGGCCGGCGGCGGTGGGGATCTTCACCAACCGCCTGATGCCCGACCACCCGGACAACGTGCACGTCGTGCTGGCCGCGGAGGAGTCGCTGGACCAGTACAAGGTCCGCGCGCTCCCCACCACCTACTTCCTCGACCGCGAGGGGAGGATCGTCGACCGCTACCAGGGCCTCACCGGCGAGGGGACCCTGCGCGACGCCATCGAGCAGGCGCTGCGGCCGTAGCCGCCTGCTCGACAAGGAATCACCCGGTCCCCGTTTCTCGTACAGTACCGGGACAACCTCCGGGGGATATCCGTGATCCATCGACTCGCCGTGCTCGCGCTCGCGGGCTTCGCCGCCGCCTGCGGCCCTGCCGAAACCTTCTCCTTCCACCCGTCCAACTTTCCGGCGAGCTTCAACGTCTCCGCCACCGACGACTTCGTCTTCGGCTCCGGCGGCTGCGGCCCGCGGGCGGAGCTGGACACCAACACCGGTGAGGTCCGCTGCTTCGCCTCCGGGGGCGGCGCCTTCACCGTGCCGTTCCGCGCCGCCGTCACCAAGGACATCGCCCAGTCCGACACCACCAAGCTGATGGTGTTCGCCGGCAAGAACGTCACCATCGACATCGGCACCGAGGTGCAGCTGCGCGGCGACCGCCCCGCCGTCATCCTCGCGCTGGGCGACATGACCATCGCCGGGCGCATCACCGCCCAGGACGCCATCACCCAGTACGCCGGCCAGGGCGGCGGCTTCAGCGAGCCCGCCGGCGCGGGACCCGCCCAGGGCCTGGGGCCCGGCGGCGGAAACGCGGTGAACGGCGCCGGCGCGGCCGGCGGCTCCTACTGCGGGCTGGGCGGCAAGGGCGGCGATGACCTCGGCGCTCCCACCACCGGCGCCGGCGCCGGCACCGCCTACGGCACCGCGGACCTCATGCCCCTGCGCGGCGGCTCCTCCGGCGGCAAGCAGGGGAACCACGCCGGCGCGGGCGGCGGCGCGATCCACCTCGCCGCCTCCGGCCGCGTCCACATCACCTCGGACGCCGTCATCAACATGGGCGGCCTGGGCGGCGGCTGGTTCGGCAACGGCGGCGGCAGCGGCGGCGCCGTCCTCATCGAGGGCGACACCGTCACCATCGAGGGGAACGTCGCCGTCAACGGCGGCGGGGGCGGGGGCGGCTCCACCGCGGGCGGACAGGACGGCGCCAACGCCACCGGCAACCTCACCGCGGCGCTCGGCGGCGCCGGGGGCGCGAACGGCAGCACCGGAGGTCTGGGTTCGGCCGGCGACCAGATCAACGGCACCGCCGCGGGTCCGGTCTCCGGCCAGCCGGGCGGCGGCGGCGGCGGGGCGGGGCGGATCCGCATCAACACCAGCACCGGCACTCCGACCATCACCGGCCTGCTCTCTCCCAGCGGCGCCACCCCCTGCACCACCGCCGGCAAGGTGGCGCCCAAGATGTAACGGAGGCGGGCGATCCGGAAGCGGCGCGCTCGCGGGTCATGTAGCGTGCGTGCCGCCATGGACTTCTTCGACGGCGGTTCGATCGGCATGGGGATCCTGCTCGGGTTCCTGGGCTGGTTCTTCGTGCGGCACGGGCTGGGCGGCTTCTTCACGGTCGACCAGAACCAGCGGGCGGTGAAGACGGTGTTCGGGCGGGCGCAGCGGCTCACCACCACCACGCTGCAGAACCCCATCGCCGAATACCTCAACGAGTCCGAGCGCGAGCGCTACCGCTACCCCGCGGTCCGCGTCATCCCGCCCGGCGGGCCGTACTTCAAGTGGCCCTGGGAGAAGGTGCACAAGGCGCCGGTGGCCACCAACACGGTGAACATGGCCTACGACCCGGACGCGCCGTCTGCCAACGAGGGCGGGACGGAGCTGGAGGCGGTCACCAAGGACCAGCTCAACGTGGGGCTCACCGGCCAGGTCCGCTTCCGCGTCTCGGAGGCCAACCTCTACGCGTACCTCTTCGGCGTGAAGAACCCCATCGCCCACGTGATGGGGTACTTCATCTCCGTGCTGCGCGAGCGGCTCGCCAACTTCGAGGCGCCGCGGCGCGCGGACCACCTGCTGCCGTCCGGCAACGAGGCGCCCGGCGAAGGCGGCACGCCCAGCGGGCTGGCCGAGGTGGCCGGGGTGTCGATCAACGACCTCCGCAAGAACCTGCGGGACATCAACGAGCACATGGAGCGGGAGTGCCGCTCGTCCGCGGCGCGCTACGGCATCGTGCTGGACGCGTCGCTGATCACCGAGATCGACCCGCCGCCGGACGTGGAGTCGGCGCTGGCGGCCATCAACACCGCCCACAACCAGGTCTCCTCGGACATCAGCCTGGCGCAGGCGGGGGCGGACCAGCGCATCGTGCAGTCCAAGCGGGCGGTGGAGGTGGAGATGCTCAAGGCGCAGGCGGAGGTCCAGCCGCTGGCCACGCTGGCCTCGCAGCTCAAGACGCTCAAGGAGAAGGGGGGCTCCGGCGCGCTGCGCGCCTACGTGCGCAACGTGAAGCTGTCGCTGTTCGGCAAGGCGGAGAAGGTGATCGCGGAGGCGAAGAAGTAATGCTGCCCACCCTGCTGATCGCCGCGGCGTCGTTCTTCGGCTGCTTCATC
>Ga0134122_10001824_pt1 | contig 15501 bp, 13 predicted proteins | sample KB302_FD_96461 | JGI IMG/M metagenome (GOLD analysis project Ga0134122, IMG submission 96461) | Terrestrial soil microbial communities without Nitrogen fertilizer from Kellogg Biological Station, Michigan, USA - KB3-0-2 | ecosystem: Environmental > Terrestrial > Soil > Unclassified ... | reverse complement strand
TTGCGAGATCGCGCCGCAGAAGGCGTCATTGATTTTGACGAACGTGCCGTTGAGCGCGGAGGTCACGGAGCCGTTCGTGTAGTTGTAGAGGCCCGCCGAGTTGACGGCACCCGGGGGAATGCTGATGTCGGCAAACGGCAGCGGCAATAGGCTCTCCCCCGCGGTGGCGTCCGCGCGGACTCCGCCGCGCACCTGGGCGGTCGCGAAGTCGCGCAGGTCTTCGATCGCGAGGATGCGTCCCGAGGCCGCATCGATCCGGACGCGCCAGGGCGCGCCCTTGCGCTCGACCGAGACTTCCCAGACGGGATGCCATTGCACCCCGCGCCCCGGCTCGAACTGACCGACCCGGCCGGGCAGATCGAGCCCAAGAGCCACCAGATCGAGACGCGTCTCGGTGATCCGATCGACCCCGGACGCCTTGGGAAACGCCGCAGCGGCGATGGCCGCGGCGCGGGCGCGATCGAGCGTCGCGCTCTTCGTCTCGGTGCCCGGCGCGGCTATCCCTTCCGTGCCGAATTGGATCAGGTTGCCGTTGTTGATCCGAAAAAAGACGCGCGCCCCATCGACCGGTAGCCCGGCGTGGACGACGTCGAAATCGACGTACCAGAGATAGTCGGACTGGCGGCCGGAGCGACCCGAGGAAAGCACCAGCTCTTTCGGATCGACGCCGAGGGCGTCGCTGAGCGGCGCCATGAACGTGCGGGCGATTTTTTCGAGCGTGGAAAGATCGGTCTTCGCCTTGGTGCCGTAGCGGCTCCGGAGATCCTGCACGCTCAGCCGATTGCCGAAGCCCGGAATCCAAGCCAAGCCGGGTCCTTCGGCGTAGTCGAGGCGGCCGGTGCGGCGATCGATCCAGCCGATCCATTCGCCGGGCTTTTCCGCCGCGGCGGCGGCGCGGAACGCGTTCCATCCCTGCTCGACCTCCGCGGAGACTCGAGCCTCCTCCATGCGATCGCTGTCACGGGAGATGTTGAGACGCGGATCGGCGAAGCTGTCGGCGGCGAGAGCGTCGCCTTGAAGAACGGTCTGTGCGTTGAGCCGAGGGCTGACGGCGAACATCGAGATCAGCGCCACGAGCGGGACGGCGCGAGAAATCCAACGGGTGACGACGCGTGATGACGACATGCTCTTCCTCTCATTTCTCCCCGATCCCGCGCGGCCGACCGATTCGGTCGCTCGGGTTGAGCCGGGGTGGTTGAGAGGCTTGACGATGCTTCGGTCGATCGGTATTAGGTCGGCTGCGAAAGAGAGGGTTTGCGGGTGTCGCTGGTAGAGTGAGACGCGATGCCCGACCTGTTCATCCTGGCCCACGGGGGCACCTGGGACCTCCGCTTCCAAATCTCCTCGCTCGCCGCAAGCACCGTGGCGGCGGGGGAGACGGTTGAGATCGCCCTCTTCTTCGGCGCCCTCGACGCCTGGGTGCAAGATCGCTGGGACGACCTCGACCCCGCGCCGCCGGTGACCGCCGAACGGCTCGAAGCGCTCGACCTGCCGCCACTTTCGTCCATGCTCGCCGAAGGGCGCGCGAGCGGCGCACTCCGCCTGTTCGCCTGCAGCGCCTCGGCACGGTTTCTTGGTTTGGAGCTGGCCGCGGTGCAGGCGAAGGTCGATGCGATCTTGGGCTGGCAGAGCTTCGCCCAACGCATTCGCGAGGCGGGGGCGGTGGTGACGCTGTAGGGAAGACATACGCCGCCGTCATGGCCGCGACTCGTTCCTCCGGACATTGGACCAGAGAATCACATGCGTGTAATCTCTGGAGGGCGCACCGGAGGACTACCCGATGAAGTTTCTTTCCGTCAGTGATCTCAGTACAGAGTCGGCCGAAGTGTGGAAGGGCCTCACGGCGGAGCGGGATGTGGTTGTGACCTCCAACGGCCTGCCCATTGCCATCCTCTCGACGGTGACGGAGGCGACCCTTGATGAGACCTTGGCAGCTCTCCGCCGGGCGAGGGCGGTGGCCGCGGTGTCGGAGCTGCAGCGGCGATCGGTCCAGCTGGGTACCGACGCCATGACCTCAGCCGACATTGACGCCGAAGTAGCGGCGGTTCGGCGAGACCGTAGGCAGCAAAGCAAATCCCCGCAATGAAGATCGTTCTGGACACGAACGTCCTCGTGTCCGGCCTGCTGCAACCCGTCGGACCTTCCGGCCGGATCGTCAGCCGGGCGGTTGCCGGTGAGTTGAGCCTTTGTCACGACGAAAGGATTCTGGCGGAGTATAGGGAAGTCCTTCTGCGCAAGAAGTTCCGTTTCGACCCCGAGCGCGTCGAAGTTCTGCTGGAAGGGATTCAGGCCGATGGAATAGTGGTCGAAGGCCGTTCTCTCGCGATCAGCCTTCCCGACCCCGATGACGAGCCTTTTTTGGAGATCGCTTTGGCAGGCGAAGCCCAATGTCTGGTCACGGGCAATGCGAAGCATTACCCCTCCGAGGCGCGAAGCGGCATGGAGGTGCTCTCTCCCCGCTCGTTCATTGAGCTCTATCCGGAGCCACCGGACAGCCTGACCTGAGCGACGCTTTCAGAAATTCGCCCAGCCGCCTACCTCTTCGCCATCAGCCCAACCGCCACCAAGCCCATCAACACCGCCAGCGCCGCAAACCCAAACCCGCCCAGCGTCGGGATCTCCGTCACCGCGGGCGCCCCCACCACTTGAAAAACCGTCGGATCGCTTGTGCCGGCCGTGGCCGGATCGTCGGACGAAGCCGACGACTCGTTCGTGCCGTCGCCGTCCGCATCGTAGTGGGCGGTCGCTTGGTTCGAGACGGTGGCACCGGGCGCGAGGAGGGTGCTCAGGCGGACGAGCAGGGTAATCGTCACCGTTCCGCCCGCGGGTATCGAGCCGTCCCAGTTGAGGAAGTTGGTCGCGGTGGCGATGCCGGAGGAGGCGGTGACCGAGACCGGGGTGAAATCGGGGGAGAGCGGGTCGGTCAGCTCGGGACCGGGGTTGTCGAATTGGGTGGCTGGTCCGTGGTTGGTGATGACGATCGTGTAGGTGGCGAACGAGCCGGGCTCGAAGGTTCCGGTGACCGACTTGGTCACCGAAAGGGTGGCGGGAGAGACGACGGTCGTCGGTTCGGTATCGGTCGCGACCGCGGGGCGGCCGGAGGATTCGAGCTCGATCGAAGCGGCGCCTTCGATGGTGGAACCCGGCGAGAGGTCCGCGTCGGCTCGCACCGTCACGGCGAGCACGGCGGTGTCGGGGGTCCAGGTGTCCCGGAGGCATTCGACCAAGCCGCTCGCGCCGATGGCCGGCGAAGTGCAGGTCCATTCCGCCCCGGTCGGCGGGACCAGGGATTGAAAGCTGGCGTTGGCCGGCACTACGAAGCGGAGCGCCACGTTCTGATTGTCTTCGAGCGTGGTGGTCGCGGTGACCGTGTAGGTCACGTCGGCTCCGGCTGCCACCGGGTCGGGAGTGTCGGTCACCGTGATCGAGAGGCTGGGGGAGACGGTGCCGACCGTGGTCGTCTGCTCGGCGCTGTTGTCCTTGGGGTCCGGATCGGGCGTGGTCGAGGTTGCGGTCGCGGTGTTTATCAGGAGCGGTCCGGCGTCCGCCCGGACCGAAAGAGAGAAAGACGCGGTGCCGGGTGGGAAGGACGGAACCGAGCAGGCCACCGTTCCAGAGGCCCCGACCGCGGGCGTGATGCAGCTCCAGCCGGCCTCCGGGGTGATGGCGAGAAAGCTCGCGCCGGCCGGCAGGGTGTCGTTCATTTGGGCGTCGAGCCCATCGCTCGGCCCTTCGTTCGAAATCTGGATCGTGTAGACGAGCGTGCCGGCGAGCGCCACCGGGTCCACGTCGTCGGTCTTGGTGATCGACAGGCTGGCGGAATCGACGTTTCCCGCGCCGGCCGGAGAGAGCCCGACCAGCGTGAAGCCGACGAATAGGACAGAGAGAATGCGAAAACGGGACGGGCGCGAGGCGCTCGGGTAGACCATGACGACAAATTCCTTTTGAGCAGGGGGAGCGCGCGATGCGACGGCCTGGGGTGGGGAGGATTGTACCCCGCAGGGCCGCGCGGCCGAGGCCGCCCAATCCGCCCGGACCGCGCGTTGACGCCCTCCTCCCTCGAATGCTAGCCTTCGCCGAAGTTCAGGCGTTCCAGGTTGGGCCGGTATCGGCGATAACGCGCGACATTCCGCTATGACCTCTTCCCGCAATTCGGGCTCGTTCGGTGCCGTGCGCGATGCGGATACCGACAATATCGACCTGACGCCGTTTTCCGAGAGCGGCCTCACCGCGTCGATCAGCACCTCCTCGCGCGGCATGGAGCCGGAAGCCGCGGCGGTCGAGGTCGAGGCCGGAATCATCCTGATCGCCCATCCGGAAAACCAGCGGCTCGGCTCGCGGTTTCGCCTTTCCCCCGGCACCACGCTCGAAATCGGCCGCAGCGCCGCCACCGGCATCAGCCTGCCCGAGGTGCTGTCGATCTCGCGCACCCATGCGCGCCTGCGCTATTTCGGCCACCGGGTGACGATCGAGGACCTGGGCAGCACCAACGGCACCTACGTGAACGGCCGGCGTATCAACGGCCAGGCCGCGCTTCAGAGCGGCGACCGGTTCCAGACCGCCGCGGTCCATTTCAAGTTCCTCCATGAGCGCGACCCGGAGCACGCCTACCACGAGGCGATCTACGACCTGGTGATGCGCGACGGGCTGACCGAGATCTACAACAAGCGGAAATACGACGAAGAGTTGCAACGCGAGTTCGCCCGCGCGCTGCGCCATCGCCGGCCGCTGTCGCTGATCGCGTTCGACATCGACGAGTTCAAGCAGGTCAACGACACCTACGGCCACCTGTGCGGCGACTTCGTGCTCAAACAGCTTGCGAGCCTGGTGCGCGAGGTGGTGCGGCCGGAGCAGATCTTCGCCCGCGTGGGCGGCGACGAGTTCGCGATCCTCGCCCCCGAGACCGAGATCGAAGGCGCCGAGACGCTGGCCGGCAAGCTGTGCGAGCGGGTGCTGGAGCTGGACTACCGCTACGAGGATTATAAGATCGAGGTCTCCTGCTCGTTCGGCGTCGCCGGTCTCGATCCGTCGATGCGCTCGCCACAGCAGCTGTTCGAGGCGGCGGACGCCGCGCTGTTCGATTCCAAGCGCGCCGGGCGCGGACGGGTGAGCGTGCACCACCCGGAAGCCCCGACGGGCAGCGTCTGACCCGGGCCTTAAGTCCCGTCGAGGTTTCGCTTGAGCCGCAGCGACCGGCTTGACCGACGGCGCCCGCGGGGGCGGGGAGGCGAATTCCTCTTCCCCTTGGACCTGCAATCGGACCCAACGACTGCGCAGGCCGCATCGCCCGGGATAGAATCCCGCCCCAGGGAGGACCCGGTGCCGTTCTACAACTGCGATCGCTGCCCTTCGTACTGCTGTTCGTACCCGCGCATTCAGGTCGAGGAGAGCGATCTCATCCGGCTGGCGAAGCATTTCGGCCTGTCGTACGGGGCGGCGCGGAAGAAATTCGTCCGCCGCGGCGAGGAGCCGAACGAGCTGATCCTGCGCCATACGGCGGACGAGATCTATGGCACGGCCTGCCAGTTTCTCGACCGCACGACGCGGCGCTGCACGATCTACGAGGCCCGCCCGGCGATCTGCCGCACCTACCCGGGCGACGGCCGTTGCGGCTATTACGACTTCCTGAGCTTCGAGCGCCGCGCGCAGGACGATCCCGATCACGTGCCCTCGACCTACAACCATCCCCCGTCGAGCCCCGCCAACCCCAAGGCCTCCTCGGACGAGTAGGAACGCCCTAGCGTGCTCCGGGAGCTTCACGTCCGCAATCTCGCGGTGATCGAGAGTGCGACGATCGAATGGGAGGCAGGTTTCGCCGTGCTGTCGGGCGAGACCGGCGCCGGCAAATCGATCGTCGTCGATTCGCTGTCGCTGCTCGCCGGGGCGCGCGCCTCGGCCGAGATGATCCGGAGCGGCGCCGAAGGCTTGAGCGTCGCCGGGGTGTTCGCGCCGCGCGGCGACGCCTGGCGCAGGGTGCTCGACGAGGCCGGGCTCGACGCCGCGGGCGACGAGCTGCTGATCCGCCGCGAGATCGCGAAAAACGGCCGCAATCGCGTGTTCGTGAACGACCAGCCGGCGACGCTGCGGCTGCTCGCGGATCTCGCGCCGCTCGTCTTGCGCATCCACGGCCAGCGCGAGGAGCTGGGCCTCACCACGCCCGATCTGCAACGCTGGTGGCTCGACCGGAGCGGCGGCGCCGAGGCCGAGCGGCTGCTCGCGCGGGTGGCGGAAACGCACGAGCGGTGGGCGCGCCTGGCCGAGCGGCTGGCGCGGGCGAGCGGCGATCAAAAGGCGCGGCGCGAGCGGCTCGACTTGCTCCGCTTCCAGGCCGAGGAGATCGATGCGGCGCGCCTGATCGCGGGCGAGGACGAGAAGCTGCGGATCGAGCGCGAGGGGCTGCGCCATGCCGACGCGATCGCCCGGGCGCTCGGCGCCTCGCAGGCGACTCTGTCGGAGGATGAAGGCGCGGCGGTCGAGCGGCTTGGGCGTGCGCGCGACCTGCTCGCGGGCATCGTCGATTGGCAGCCGGAGGCGGCCGGCTGGCTTGCCGATCTCACCGAGATCGAGGTGCGGCTCGCCGATCTCGCCCAGACGCTCGCGCATCATCTGGACGGGCTCGAAGCCGATCCGGCGCGGCTCGATGCGGTCGAAGAGCGGCTGGCCCTGGTCGAGCGGCTCGGCCGGCGTTTCGGCGGCTCGGTCACCGCCGTGCTCGCCTACCGCGCGACGATCGAAGAGGAGCTTTCCGAGCTGGACGCCGACGCCGCCGATCGCAGCGACCTGTTCGTGCGGGTCGAAGAGGCTCTGGGCGTCTACCGGGAAGAGGCGCTCGCCCTCTCGGCGGCCCGCAAGGTCTGGGGCCGCGAGCTGGTGCAGCGGATCGCGGCGGAGTGCAAGGATCTCGGCCTTGCCAAGGCGCGGCTCGAAGTGGCGCTCGAACGGCGTAAGCGCGCCGGGGGCACGTTGATCGTCGACGGGGTCGAGGTCGAGCCGGGACGCGACGGGATCGACCAGGTCGTCTTTCTGTTCGCGCCGAACCCGGGCGAAGAGCCCCGGCCGCTCGCGCGGATCGCCTCGGGCGGCGAGCTGTCGCGGCTGTTCCTGGCGCTCCAGCTGGCGGCCAAGAGCGAAGGCGCCGAGGCGACCCTGGTGTTCGACGAGGTGGATGCCGGCATCGGCGGCGCCGAGGCCGCGGCGCTCGGCAAGAAGCTCCAGCGCCTGGCGCGCGGCGGCCAGATCCTCGCGGTCACCCACCTCGCCCAGGTCGCGAGCGCAGCGGATCATCACTTTCGAGTGGCGAAGAAGGTTGCCGGCGGACGGACCCGGGTGGTGGTCGAGGCGCTCGACGCCGCCGGGAGGGTCGAAGAGGTGGCGCGCATGCTCGCCGGCTCGAAGGTCACCGACCTCTCGCTCTCGCATGCGCGCGAGCTGATCGCCGGAGCGGCGCGCAAATGAGTGGGGGTTCGACCGTCGAGGAGCTCCGGGCGTTGCGTTCGCGCGGCGGCGTGATCGCTTTTCCCACCGAATCGAGCTACGGGCTGGGAGTCGATCCGAAGAACGCCGCGGGGGTCGCCGCGGTCGAGCGGATCAAGCGGCGGGGTTTGAACGATGAGACCGCTTCGGAGCATAAGCCGTTGCCGGTGGTGATCGCCGATCTTTCGCAGCTCGCCGACCTCGGCATCGACCCCGATTCGGAGCCGGTGCGCCGGCTCGCCCCGCTCTGGCCCGCCCCCTTGACGGCGGTGCTGCCGCTCTCGGCCGACGGCCCGGACCTGCCGGCGGCCTCGGGAGAGAGAACGCTCGCGGTGCGCATTCCGGAGCCCGCGGATCTGCGCGCGCTGCTCGCGGCGATCGGCCCGCTCACGGCGACCAGCGCGAATCGCACCGGCGAGCCGCCGTTGCTGGAGGCCCGGGAGGTGGCCGTGCTGCTCCAAGAGGCCGGAGCGGTCGAGTTCGCGGTGATCGAAGGCGAGGCGCCGGGCGGTCCGCCGTCTACCCTCGTCGCCTTCGACGCCGATCAGGTCCGCATCCTCCGCCAAGGTCCGTTCCCTGCCGAGCGCCTGCATGGGCTGCCGGCGTCGTTGTCCTCATCGAGAGGAGAGGCATGAGCTTCAGAGTCTGGAATCGCTACGCGCTCGCACTCGCACTCGGGGCCGTCCTTCTTCCCGCCGTCCTCGCGGCCGCTCAGGTGGCCGCCTCGCCGACATCGCCGTTTTCCGCCCCTTCCTACTCGATCGACGAGGTGAAGGTCGGCCAGAAAGGCTACGGCGTCACGGTGTTTCAAGGCACCGTGCCGGAGCGCTTCGAGGTCGAGGTGGTGGGGGTGATGAGAAACCTGGCCCCCGGCATGAGCTACGTGCTGGTCAAGCTCTCCGGGCACGGCCTGGAAAAGAGCGGAGTCGCTGCCGGCATGAGCGGCAGCCCGGTCTACCTGGACGACCGCCTGCTCGGCGCGGTCTCGTTCGGCTGGCCGTTCTCGAACGAAGCGGTCGGCGGCGTGACGCCGATCGCGTTGATGCGCAAGATTGACGATGGCGGTGATGGCAGCGATGGGGGCGGCGCCGGAAAGGGAGCCGCTGCGGCCTCCGAGAGCCTCGCCACGGGGCGGCCGATCGTGCCGCTCGCCGATCTGCTGGCGCGGCGGATTCCGCCGGATCTTCTCTCCCACGAGCTCGCCTCGCTCTCCGCGCGCTTCTCTCCCGAGGGGACCGGCGCCCGGGGCGCCGTGGTCTGGTCGGCCAGCGGCTTCGGCGAACGTTCGGTCGCCGCTCTGCGGCAGGGCTTCGGCTCGACCGCCTTGGCGCTCGGCGGCCGGGCGGACGGCGCCGCCGGTGCCGTCAATGAGACGCCGGGCTCGGGCGGCCCGGTTCTCGGAGCGGCCGATCTGGTGCCCGGCGGCGCGGTGGCGGGGGTCATCCTGGATGGCGACTTCCGGCTCGGGGTCACCGGCACGGTGACCGACCGGGGCGGCGATTCACTGGTCGCGTTCGGCCATTCCTTCCTGGGCGCCGGTCGGGTGTCGATTCCGATGGCGCCGGCCGAGGTAGTGACGATCCTGTCGAGCCAGTACAACTCGTTCAAGATCGCCAACCTCGGCCCGGTCGTCGGCGCGGTCGAGCAGGACCGCCGCGCCGGCATCGCGGGCCGGATCGGCGCGGTGGCGCCGATGTTTCCGATCGTGGTGAGGGTCCACGGCGAGCGCGAGCATACCTACCACATGCGGATCGCCGACGTGCTCGACCTCCTGCCCGGAATGGTCGGCACCGCGGCGCTCGCGAGCCTGGAGGCCGCGAGCCGCACGGCCGGCGGCCAGTCGCTCGACCTGTCCGCCCGCATTTCGATCGCCGGCCATGGGGATCTGGCGATCGCCCAAAGCTTCGACGGCGACAACGCGACCAACGAGGCGGTCGCCTATCTGCTCGCGATCGCCTCGTATCTCGCGCAGAGCGACCTCGAACGGATTCACATCCAAGCCATGGAGGTCGATTTCTACCAGGCGAGCGCGCCGCGCGGACTGTCGATCGACGGCGCCCACGCCGAGCGGACGGTGGTCCGGCCGGGCGAGCGAGTCCGTTTGCAGGTCGATCTTCGCGCGTTTCGCGGCGCCACCTCCCGGCAGGTGCTCGACCTGCCGTTGCCGAAAGACCTGGGTCCCGGGCGCTACTCGGTCTGGGTGGGCGACGGCGCGAGCGTCGATGCCGCGCGGTTGCAGCTCGAACCGGCGAGCCCGGAGACGCTGCCGCAGGCGCTCGCGCTGCTCGGCTCGTTTCATACCCGGCGCGAACTGGCGGCGATCGTTTCGCTGCCCCGGCCGGGCGTGGTCGCCGGAGGCGCCACGATGCCGCAGCTGCCGGGCAGCGTCCGCTCGCTCTGGGGGGCGGGGGGCGCCGGGCTCGGCACGCCGTTTTCGGGCGCGGTGGTCGCGCGCGCCACGCTGCCGCTCGACGCGCCGGCCTCGGGGTTGGTAAAGATCGAGGTCGAGGTGCGCGCGCCGGGCGGCGCGCCGGCCGAGCCGGGCAGCGATGCGATCGATGCGACCGATGCCTCCGCCGAGATCGCCGCGCTCGCGCCGGCCGATCGTTCCGACTCGATCGCGACAGAAACGCCCGCAACCGCCGGCCACCTTTGAGAATCCCGGGAGAGAGATTGATGAAACCAACGCTCGCACAAGTCGCCCGGGTCGCAGCTCTCGGCGCCGGAATGCTGTTCGCCGCATCGTTCGCGCAGGCGACCGAGGTCCGGATCTTTCAGGTCCAGACCGGCGCCGACTTCCGTTCCGGCACGCTCGCAGGGGTGGCGCTCGATCCGGGAGGTTTCCTCGACCTCGCGCCGCGCGTCGAGCGGGTGGCCGCGCTCGCCGAGCCGTTCGTGCTCTCGGCGGTCGCGATCCCGGGTGGCTGGGCGGTCGGCACCGGCAACGACGGCAAAGTGCTCAAGGTGACCGCGAAAGGCGAGGTGAGCGTCCTGTTCGACGCCCCCGAGCCGGAGGTCTTCGCGCTCTGGGCCGATGCCGACGGGACGCTGTTCGCGGGCACCTCGCCGCACGGCAAGGTGTATCGCATCGCGACCTCGGCCAAGGCCAAGGCCGACGCGGAGGCGAAGCCGTTCTTCGATCCCGAATCGACCTACATCTGGGCGATCCGCCGCGCCGCGGACGGCGCGCTGCTTGTCGCGACCGGCACCGAGGGGAAGCTGTTTCGGGTGGAAGGCGACGGCAAGGGAAAAGTCCTCTACGACGCCGACGAGCCGCACCTGCGCAGCCTGCTGCCGCTGCCGGCGAGCGCCGGGGGAGACGTGATCGTCGGCACCTCGGGCGACGGTTTGATCCTGCGGATCGCCAAGGACGGCTCGGCGCGCACGCTGTTCGACGGCGCGGAGCCCGAGGTGGCGGCCTTGGCGCTCGGTCCCGACGGGACGATCTACGCCGCACTGGTCGCCTCGGAGGCGAGCCTGGTGCCGGCGGCCGGGGGAACGGCAGCGGCCGGGGGGGCGGCTTCCGCGGCGTCCGGCGGGGGAAAGCCCGGCGAGCCGACGGTCACCGTGACGATCGGCGAGCCCGAGCCGGCCGGCGGCGGCAAGGCCGGTTCCCTGCGGAGCGAAGTGGTGGCGATCGCCCCGAACGGCCTGTCCGAAGGGATCGGCACCTTCGCCGACGAGACGGTGTTCGACCTGCTCTGGCAGGACCGCCTGTGGGTGGCGACCGGCCTCGAAGGCAAGCTCTATTCATATCGCGCCTCGGGCGCCTCGGCCGGCCGGATGGAGCTGGAAAAAGACACCGACGAGCGGCAGCTCGTGGCCCTGGTGGCGGGCGCCTCCGGACCGACGATCGCCACCACCAACGGCGCCGCGCTCTATCGGACGACCGCGGAGCTGGAGCCCCAAGGGACGTTCACCGGCGCGGTGCTCGATGCCGGCGCGCCGGCCAAATTCGGGCGGCTCCGGTGGCGCGGCGAGGTGCCGGCCGGCGCCTCGGTGAGCTTTTCGGTGAGGAGCGGCGCAAGCGCCACTCCCGACCGGACCTGGTCGCCCTGGAGCCCCTGGCGCGCGGTCGCGACCCGCGACGAGGTCGCCCTCTCCGGCGCCGACGGCGCCCCGGTCGGCCGCTATCTTCAATGGCGGGCACAGCTGGCCGGCTCGAAGTCCCCGCCGGCATCGCCGCGGATCGCCGCGGTCGAGCTGTCGTACCGCCAACTGAACCAGCGGCCGAAGATCGACGCGTTCGGCGCGCTGCCGCCGGGCCAGATCCTGGTGCCGCAGAACTTCAATCCGTCCAATCAGGTGTTCGAGGCGGTGCATCCGAACCGGGAGGGGCTGTTCACCACGCTCGCGCCGGCCGAGGAGATCGACGACGGCGGTCGGTTGAAGTCGCTATGGAAGCTCGGCTACCGCTCGCTGCGCTGGAAGGCGAGCGATCCGAACGGCGATCCGCTGCGCTACACGCTCACCTTCCGGCCCGCGGGCAAGGGCGTGGGCGAGGACGCCGGAGCGGTTCCGGTCGAGAGTCCGGGCTGGCTCAAGCTGGCGGCCGACCTCACCGACGAATACCTGAGCTTCGACGTCGGCGCGCTGCCGGACGGCCTCTATCGCTTCCGCCTGGAGGCGACGGACGCCGACGCCAACGACGCCGGAGAGGGCCTGTCCGCCGAGGAGGTGAGCCCGGCGCTCACCGTCGATCATTCGCCGCCGGCCCTGGCCGGAGTGACGGCGGAAGGCACGCGCCTCCGGGTGACCGTCGAAGACGTCTGGAGCCCCGTGCGCGACGCCCAGGTGAGTTTCGACGGCGGAGAGTGGCATCCGGCGCGGGCGGCGGACGGGTTGCTGGACGGCCGGCGCGAGGAGCTGATCCTCGATATTCCGGCCGGAGCCCGGTATCTCCTGTTGCGCGCGACCGACGGCGCATACAATGCGGCCACTTTCGATCTGACCGACAAAATAGCGAGGGCGAAGGGCCGATGACAGGCATTCCGACGCGACGGATCGCGGTCTATCCCGGTTCGTTCGATCCGTTCCACAACGGCCATCTGGACATCGTCGAGCGTTGCCTGCCGATCTTCGACGAGGTGGTAGTGGCGGTGCTGTTCAACGAGGAGAAACGGCCGATGTTCTCGGTCGACGAACGGGTCGCGATGGTGCGCGGCCTGCTCGCCGAGCGCTTCCCGGGCGCGCCTTGCCGGGTCGAGAGCTTCTCCGGTCTGCTGGTCGATTTCATGGCCCGCCTGGGAGCCCGCACGGTGGTCCGGGGACTGCGCGCCGTCTCCGATTTCGAATTCGAGTTCCAGATGGCGCTGATGAACCGGCGCCTGAACCCGAACGTCGAGACCGTCTTCATGATGCCGAAAGAAGATTTCAGCTACCTGTCGAGCCGGCTGGTCAAAGAGGTCTACGGCCTCGGCGGCGACCTCACCGGGCTGGTGCCGCCGTCGGTGCTCGCGCTACTCGCCGAACGGCTTCGCCCGGAAAAGCGCCCGTGAATCCGACCGCTTTGGGCAACGTCGCGGATCTCGACCGCTTCGCGCTGGAGATTCCGAAAGTCGAGCTGCACATTCACCTCGAAGGGTCGATGCGGCCGAACGTGCTGCTCGATCTCGCAAAGCGCAATCGGGTGGCGCTGCCGGCGGCGGACATCGCGGGGCTGCGCGAGTGGTTCCGCTTCCGCGATTTCGATCACTTCGTCGAGATCTACCTCACCTGTTCGCGCTGCCTGCGCTCGCCCGAGGATTTCCGCGCCCTCGCGGCCGACGTGCTGGCAAGCCAAGCGCGCCAGAACATCGTCTACACCGAGGCGCATTTCACCATCCAGACCCACCTCGGCAACGGCGCGGACGGCGAGGCGGTGCGCGAGGCGATCGCCGACGCGGTCGCCGAGGCCGAGCGCGATCTGGGCGTTACCCTGAGGCTGATCCCCGACATCGTGCGCAACGTGAGCGTCGAAGCCGCGGACTCAACGATCGAGTGGGCGCTCGCCGACAAGACCGGGCTGGTGGTCGCGGTGGGCCTCGCGGGAATCGAGAACGGCTATCCGAACGAGCCGTTCCGGGAGCATTTCGACGCGGCGCGGAAGGCCGGTCTACGGCTGGTCGCCCATGCCGGAGAGCACGGCGGGCCGGAGTCGATCCGCTCGGTGCTCGACGTCGTCGGCCCCGACCGAATCGATCACGGCGTCCGCGCGACCGAAGATCCTGCCCTGGTGCGGGAGCTGGTCGAGCGGCGGCTGCCGCTCGACATCTGCCCTTCTTCCAACGTCTGTCTCGGCGTCTATCCCGATCTGGCGACTCATTCGTTCGATGCGTTGCGGCGCGCCGGGGCGGCGGTCAACGTGAATACCGACGACCCGCCGTTCTTCGATACCGATCTCGCGACCGAGTACACCCGGCTGGCGCGGGCGTTCGGCTACGGCGCGGACGACCTCGCCGGCTTCTCGCTCGCGGGTCTCGAGGCGTCCTTCCTGCCCGAGCCGCGGAAAGCCGAGATGGAACGAGAGTTTCGCCGGAGCTTCGCCGAGGCGGCGGCGCGCCTCGACGCCGTCGGGAGGTAGGCTCCCGGGGCCGAGGCGGCTGGATTCGATCGACGCCGCTGCGGAGGGTTACGCCACGCCCTCGGGCTCGGCGTCGGCGTCCGCCGGAGCGTCCGACTCTTCGCCCTCGATCGGCTCCATACCGTCTTCCGGCATCGCCGGAGCGTTCGGGTCGTCGGAGAGAGGGTTGTTCTTCCGCTCCAGGCGGCGCTGGAGCTTCTCATCCTGCTTCTGCTTCTTGGCCAGCTCGCGCTGGCGCTTCCCGTGTTGGTAGTTCTGACGAGCCACATCTCCTCCCGTAGACCGAAGGGTCAAGATTCGATGCCGAGGACCTCCGGCAGGTGCTGCGCCAACTGCGGCGATTGGTAAGAGTATCATTCCCGCCCGGTCCGCGGCTCGCGGTCCCGCTGGGGGCCGGTCCCGGCACTTATCGACCGTAGAGGTGCCACGCCCTCACCCGCCACCCGCGAAATCGTCTTTCTGGAAGACCTGGGGCCGAACGCCCGGAGCCTGACACTATGGAATCTCTGCTGAGGGACATCCGGCACGCGGCGCGCGGCCTGGCCCGCTCTCCGGGTTTCGCCGGGGTCGCCATCCTCTGCCTGGCGCTCGGCGTCGGCGCCGCGACCGCGATCTTCAGCTTCGCCGACACGCTGATCCTGCGCGCCGCGCCGTACCCCGCGGCCGACCGGGTGGTGGTGGTTTACGGCCAGTTCCAGAAGGACGGCATCGAGCGGTCGCCCCTTTCGGGCTATGAGTATCTGGACCTGGTCGCGCAATCGAAGTCGCTCGCCAAGAGCGCGGCGCTGATTCCTCTCACCCTCAACCTGACCGGAGAGGGCGAGCCCACACGGATCAACTGCGGCCGCGTCTCGGCGAACCTGTTCGACCTGCTGCAAGTACCGCCGGAGATCGGCCGGACGTTCGCGGTCGCCGAAGACGTGTTCGGCCAGAACCAGGTGGCGATCCTCTCCTACGCGCTCTGGCAGCGGCATTTTTCCGGGGACAAAGGCGTGCTCGGCCGCAAGATCCTGCTCGACGACAAGCCGTACGAGGTCGTGGGCGTGATGCCGAAGGGCTTCCGGGCGCTGGTGCCCAACCAGGAGCTGTGGGTGCCGATCGCGATGAACCTCGCGGCGTTGCCGCCGCGCACCGCGCGCGGCCTCGCGATCGTCTCCCGCCTCGCGCCGGACGCGTCGATCGAGACGCTGGGGACCGAGCTGCGGGTGATCGCGGAGCGGTTCGTCCGCGAACATCCGGAGTCCTATCCGGCCGACGGGGGCTTTCGACTTCTGGCCTCGCCGATCCGCGCCGAGCTGATCGGCCGGTTTCGGCCGATGGTGCTGTTCGTCTCGATCACCGCCGCGCTCGTGCTGCTGATCGCCTGCGCCAACGTCGCGAGCCTGCTGCTCGCCCAGGCGCTCGCCCGCGAGCGCGAGATGGCTCTGCGCACGGCGCTCGGCGCGGGACGCGACGCGATCGTCCGC
>Ga0134122_10001821_pt1 | contig 15521 bp, 19 predicted proteins | sample KB302_FD_96461 | JGI IMG/M metagenome (GOLD analysis project Ga0134122, IMG submission 96461) | Terrestrial soil microbial communities without Nitrogen fertilizer from Kellogg Biological Station, Michigan, USA - KB3-0-2 | ecosystem: Environmental > Terrestrial > Soil > Unclassified ... | reverse complement strand
TCGAACATGCATTAAAAAGCATGCAATCGGCATTGGCGCACGGATTGCGACTGGTTCAGATCAGGGAGGGAAATCTCGATCCCGATCTCCGCAACAAGTTTTCGGTTCAAGTGACCGAGGCTATGCGCAGGGTCAATGGCATTGTGCTAATCAACAATGATGTAAAACTCGCAATGTCGCTTGGTGCGGGCCTGCACTTGCCGTCACGCGAATTGATGGGTACCAAGGTTCGGCCTGACGTCGAGTGGTGCAGCGCCTCCTGCCATAACAGTGCAGAACTGGACAAAGCACGTGATCTGGGATTGGACTTCGTCCTCCTGGGCCCGGTTGAACAAACGTCAACCCATGCTGATGCGGCCGGAATGGGTTGGAAAAACTTTGAAAGCCTGGTTCAAAATTATTCGCTTCCCGTGTTTGCTCTGGGAGGGATGCGATCAGAAAATTTGGACGCGGCGCGGCTCAGGGGAGCGCATGGTATCGCGATGTTGCGGGGAGCCTGGGATCAATCCGAACGCTAGGAGTTCTCTTCGTCGTCGGTCCGCCCACTATCGCGTTCCACTTGTGGAATTCGGTATGCGCCACTGGCCCACTGCCCCAGATCGATCAGTTTGCAGCGCTGAGAACAGAATGGACGGTACGGATTCTCGATGCTCCAAACTATTGAGGCATTGCATTGCGGACAATGTACCTTGCGCGCTTTTCTGGATTCGGACGGCATTACAAATTGCAGAACGTAAGTTCAAACCCGATTTCTTCTACAGTGGTTCGGCGCTGTGTCCCCACCGCTGTCGTAAAGCGGACATTAAGAGCATATTTGTTTGCGCTTATCTCAGGGACGCAATCGTAACTGCTATCGAGTCTAATCCGGAGCATCTGAGCCAACCTCCCTGCCATGGTCTGTTGATAGACACCCTGGTGGGCGATCTGCTTTGCAGTCTTGCCGTTTTCCCTTAGCAGCTTGAGTATGATCCGGACGCCATTTCGAATCGGTATAAATGGGGCAAGCCACTGATCCAGATCCAGGCGGCGCGCTTCAGCGCTTCGGTTAAGCCAGTAATGATAGGAGGGCAAATCAAATTCGCACACGCCCCCGGGTATTGCGGAACGCTGCTTGATCCCCATTAACCAATCATTTTCTCGAAGTTCCTGCCCGGTCTTGCCAGACGAAAGGAACAGGTCGGAAACCGCTTTATCAATATCCGAGAGTACTGTGGTCAAAGCTTCCTGGGAAATAGCGGGATTATTATGAAGGGCCTCAAGATGCTGTTTCTGGCGCTCCAGTTCTTGCATTATGTCCGATTTAAGATCCGCGCGGCCTCCCACGTCCAACAACTCAAACAGCGACGTTAGAGCAACATGGTGCTCTTCAGATTCAGTTTTGGAGGCGAAATGCTGCGTGCGCCGGTATAGGTCCTCCAGGCGCAGCAGGGTGCGAATCCTCTCGTTGAGTGGGAACTCGTAGCTGATCACGATGTGGAGGTGGCCACAGGAGTTGGGCAAGTATTGCTGAAAAGAATCAAAAAATAAAGCCTTGGCCGATCCAGGCAATCAATCCGGATCGGATCCGATTTTTGACTTCGCGAGTCGTAGGTACTGCATATGAAATGCTTTTACTTGAAGCATTAACGAATCCAGTGGGCCTTCGTTAAGAATAATATCGTTTGCCTCAGTCAGTCGCCGCTCCCTCGACACTTGAGTCGCGATAATGGACAAAACCTCATTGCGGACTAGACCGCTGCGTTCAATAACCCTGCGGATCTGGGTTTCCGGCTCGCAATCTACTACAAGTATTCGATCCACGGTTTTTCTATAAGAACCTGATTCAATAAGAAGCGGTACCACCACAATGACGTAGGGAGCAATCGCATTCTGTATCTGGCGCGCGGTCTCTGCCAGGATTAATGGATGCAAGATTGCTTCCAAATTTTTGCGGGCCGCTGGATCGGAAAATACGAGACTACGCATCCTTGGCCGATCCAGGCTTCCATCAGTGGCGAAAAACTGCGGTCCAAACTTCCGGGCGATCTCTGCAACCGCTGGCTGGCCCGGACTTGTGAGGCGGTGCGATATTTCATCCGTATCAACAACACCAGCCCCGTTCGATGCAAATAATTCCGCCACCGTTGTTTTGCCCGATCCAATACCTCCGGTCAGGCCAACAGTGAATGCCATTGCTCTAGAAAACCTGCAAATAGGTACGATTGATGGATTCGCCCCAGAATAAGGCTATCAGTCCCGCCGCGGCGAGGTAAGGCCCAAAAGGAATGGGAGTATTCCGACCATGCCGCGTCAGCATGATTAAACCAATTCCGACTATTGCTCCCACCAGAGAAGAAAGCAGAATGACAACGGGGAGCATCTTCCATCCTAACCACGCACCGATAGCGGCCAAAAGCTTGAAATCTCCGTAGCCCATGCCTTCCTTTCCGGTAGTAATTTTGAACAGCCAATAGACTGACCACAAAGAAAGATATCCTGCCGCCGCGCCGAGTACTGCGGATGAAAGCGGCGCAAAGAGGTTATTCAAATTGAGCAGCAACCCAGTCCACATCAGCGGCAAGGTGATGTCATCCGGAAGCAGCTGGGTGTCAATATCTATTACCGTAAGTGCCAGGAGCGCTAAGCAAAACACCAGCGCTCCCGCCATAGAAAGGGTGAATCCAAACTTCCAGCCTATATAAGCGGCCATAAGTCCGCTTATTGCCTCAACGATCGGATAGCGAATGCTAATCGGCGCCTTGCATGACGCGCAGCGGCCACGCAGCAGGAGATAGCTGATAATTGGAATATTCTCGTACGCCTTGATCTTGTGTCCGCAATGCGGGCAAGTCGAGGCGGGAGTCATGAGGTTATAGCGCACCGTACCGCGCGGGCGAAGTCTTTTCGCCACCTCTGCCATATTTTTGTGTTCGAGCAGATCCGCTGCCTGGTTATCCCAGTCGACATCAAGCATTTTTGGAAGCCGGTGGATGACGACGTTTAAAAAGCTGCCGACCACCAGTCCAATCAACCCGCATACGATTGTCAGCATGATCGGTTGATTCCTAAGCACTTCGATTATTGACATGAATGGAACACCGATGATTCGAAGAGCAAGCGATGATAAAAAAAGCGCCCGAGTTCGTCGGGCGCTTTATCGTCAAAATCCTTTTATACTGCCTGACCCATCTTGAAGATCGGCAGGTACATTGCAATAACCATTCCCCCAATTAATACCCCTAGCACGACCATGATCATGGGTTCCATCAGACTGGCCAGGGCGTCTACCGCATCATCGACTTCCTGCTCAAAGAAGTCAGCTACTTTGCTTAGCATTCCGTCCAGGGATCCTGATTCCTCGCCGATGGATACCATTTGGATAACCATGTTCGGGAATACGTTGGTATTGGTCATCGCCACAGTCAAACTTATACCGGCGCTAACTTCCTGCTGTACCTTCTTGGTGGCCTCAAAGTAAACCTGATTGCCTGCGGCACCGGCCACCGAGTCCAAGGCTTCGACTAAAGGTACACCGGCCGCAAACATTGTCGAAAGGGTCCGTGTCCAGCGCGCAATGGTCGCCTTCCGTATCAATGGTCCGAATACCGGTATCTTGAGAAACAAACGATCCATGACATTCTGCATTTTTACGGATCGCTGCCACGTGTAGAAAAAGAACCATACCCCAAAGCCAACGCTACCGAAGATCGCCCACCAATACTGCACAAAGAAGTCTGAAATTGCCATGACAAACAGTGTCGGGGCAGGCAAGTTTGCTCCAAAACTGGAGAACAGATCCTTGAATGCGGGTATCACGAAAATCATGATGATCGCGGTGATGATGAATGCCACCACGATGATCGATATGGGATAGAACAACGCAGCTTTGATTTTGCTTTTGATTGCCAGGATTTTTTCTTTGTACGTCGCCAGCCGGTCCAGAAGACTGTCCAGAATACCGGCTTGCTCTCCCGCGCCTACCAGATTGCAATACAGTGCATCGAAATAAAGCGGATATTTACGGAAGGCATTCGTCAAGCTGTTGCCCGTTTCGACTTCGTTTTTGATGTCCATCAGCAATTTGCCCACCGCCGGGTTGGCGTGACCTTTTCCGACGATGTCAAAGGACTGGAGCAGAGGTACGCCAGCCTTCATCATGGTTGCCAATTGCCGCGTAAAGAGGGTGATGTCCTTCTGTGTAACCTTGCCGCCAAGGCCACCTCTCTGGCGCTTTACCTTGAGTACCGCGATGCCTTGCCGGCGAAGCTGGGCTAAAACGACGTGTTCGCCGCCAGCACGCATATCGCCTTTGACCAGTTTTCCGCCCTTATCCTTGCCTTCCCAGAGGAAGGTGTACTCCTTTACCCGGTCTCGAGTTGCCGCAGCCGTCGCCATAGTGCTTACCTCTTCACTCTCACAGTCGTACCCCAGGATGGACGCGGTGGGATAGTGTCCGCATGCCTTCTAGCCATTCAGACTGACAATGATGCACTGGCCGAAGGTTGAAGTAAAGGTGGAAGTAAACGCAAAATCCCGCTGATTTTTAGCCATTATCCGGCGGTAGGAGCCGGATCGATTTGATAACGCGGTCTTGGGTTTGGAGAACTTCAATCGGATAGCCGGCGAGTTTTAGGCTGGTACCCGACTCCGGAATGTCCTGGAAGTGCTCAAGGATGAGCCCATTCAAGGTTTTCGGTCCGTCCAGTGGAAATTTATAGCCGAGTTTCCTGTTCATGTCGCGCAACAGGGTTGCACCCTCCACGATGATGCTGCCGTCTTCCATGCGGCGGAAACGGGCACTTTGCAGGGGAGACTGGGTGGTAAATTCTCCAATGATCTCTTCGAGAATATCTTCCAGTGTAAGCAGACCTTTCAGTTCACCATATTCATCGACCACGAGCCCCATCCGGTCTTGCTGTTCCTGGAAGTTCTGCAATTGTGTGAGCAAAGGCGTTCCCATCGGGATGAAATACGGTTCGCGTAGGACATCGGTTAGCGTTTTGGCGTCAATCTGCTCGCCTTCGGACAGGTTCAGCACCTTCCGCACGTGGACAATGCCAACAATATCGTCCAAGCGTTCTCGATAGACCGGCAGCCTCGTGTGGTTACTGATCGCGATCTGCCGGCGTATCTCATCGGGCGGCGAATCGATATCAATCGCCTCAATCTGGTTTCTTGGCGTCATGGCGTCTTCCACGGTGATCGATTCAAGATCGAACAGGTTCATCAGTATGTTCTGATGCTTTTGTGGCAGGAAATTGCCTCCCTCCAAAATAAGAGTGCGCAATTCCTCCATGCTTAACGTATGCGGTTGATTGGAATTCGGATGAAAACGGACCAACCAGAGTAGTCCCCGCACAAAAAGGTTTACGAACCATGTGACCGGGTAAGCAATCTTCAGTAAAGGAGCGAGGATGTAGCCGGCGGGGAAAGCGATGGTTTCTGGTCTCGTTGCGCCAATGATTTTAGGCGTGATCTCGCTGAATACCAGAAGCATGAAGGCCACTACGGCTGTGCTCAGGGACAGCACGATCTCCCCGCCGCCGAACAGGCGAATGGCGATAACTGTAGCAAGCGTAGTTGCGCCCGCATTGACCAGAGTATTACCAAGCAACACTACGCCAAGCAACCTATCGACTTGCGCTAGAAGCTGAGAAGCAATTCGCGCCCCTCGATGACCCGTCTTGGTCAGATGCCTCAATCGATAGCGATTGAGCGCCATCATGCTGGTTTCGGAAATTGAAAAGAACGCCGAGATGACGAGTAAGATGACTATTGCGATCAGCAGACTGGAAAGTGGAATCTCATCCAAGTACTGTCACTCCATCGTCTGGTAAGAAAATTAGTATTGGCACCAGGCAACCGCGGTGTCAAGCAAGCATGGGCCACGTCTCATGGGACTAGCGCTTCATGCGACTAGCGCTGCAGTAATACTTCCAAAACAAATTTACTGCCGATGTAAGCCAGAAAAAGCGAGAGAAATCCCGCCAGAGTCCAGCGCATCGCGACGCGGCCTCGCCATCCGTAAAGTGCGCGGCCTGACAGCATCGCGCCGAAAATGATCCACGATAAAATGCCAAAAACGGTTTTGTGAGTGAACTGCATCGGTTTGCCGAACAATTCCTCCGAGAATAGAATGCCACTTCCGAGAGTCAACGTAAGAAGGATAAATCCTGCCGATATGATCTGGAACAGAAGCCTTTCCATCGTCAGCAGCGGCGGTAAATGTTGCATGAATCTTGGCAAATTTCCCCGATGTAACCTTCGTTCCATGATCGCCATCATCAACACGTGCAAAGAGGCGATCGTAAAAAGACTGTAAGCCAGCAGTGAGATCACCAGATGGATCTTGAATGCCGCCAGATGTGTATTGGCCAGCGGACGCACGCTTGGCAGAATCAACGGCAGAAGCGAAAGTCCTGCTGCGCTCGGCAAGACAAGAACCTGTAGACCCTCCAACCTGTAAAAGAAACCTCCAGTCCAATAGATGAGAACGGTAAGCCAGATGATCACTGAAACGGCAGTTCCAACGCCAAGATAGACATCTTCACCGGAAAAGACAGAATTCACGAGCAGCACGGCATGCAGGATAAGCGGTGCTATAAGCGCAAGGTGCGCCCTTGATGCCTTCAGTTGCCCATATTGCACAGTGGATGGCATGAGCGCATCACGCCAAAGGAAGATTGCGAGTCCCGCATATCCGAGACTTACGAGCAGATGAAGTAGAATATCTTTCATTCTGAGGCGAAGAATTGCTGGCCAAGTCTACAACATCCCCGCGCTGACCACATCCGGCCATCAACACATCCGGACATCAAAATGTTAGACAACCTTACCAATCGGCTAGCCGGCGTCGTCAAGACGCTGCGAGGGCATGCGCGCCTGACCGATTCTAATATCCAGGAGGCTCTGCGAGAGGTGCGCATCGCGTTGCTGGAAGCCGATGTGGCGCTGCCGGTAGTAAAGGATTTCATTGCCCGGATCAAAGCCAAGGCGGTAGGCGAGGACGTGATCGGGAGCCTTACGCCAGGCCAAGCATTGGTAGGCGTGGTGCACGATGAACTGACTGCACTAATGGGTAGTCGCAATGACGCGCTGAGCTTGGCAACAGTTCCTCCCGCTGTAATCCTCATGGCGGGGCTGCAAGGTGCGGGCAAGACAACTACCGCAGGTAAATTGGCGAAGTTGCTCCTGGAGCAAAAGAAAAAAGTGTTGCTCGTTAGTTGCGACGTATATCGCCCTGCGGCCATAGACCAACTCGCTACGCTTGCACGCCAGGTGGGCGTGGAAGTATTTCCGTCTGCCTCTACGCAAGCGCCAAAAGACATCGCCGTGGCCGCGTTTGATTATGCGCGCAAACATTATCACGATGTCATGATCGTTGATACTGCAGGCCGGCTTGCAATTGATGATGCGATGATGCGGGAGATTGCGCTGCTGCACGAAGTGCTCCAGCCGATTGAAACGCTTTTTGTGGTCGATGCAATGCAAGGACAGGATGCGGTTAATGTGGCGAAGGTTTTTTCCGAGATGTTGCCTCTGACCGGTGTAATTCTCACCAAGCTCGATGGCGATGCCCGCGGCGGTGCTGCGTTGTCCGTGCGCCATGTCACTGGTCGTCCGATCAAGTTTGTTGGCGTGTCGGAAAAACTCACCGGTCTGGAGCCTTTCTATCCAGAACGTCTTGCGGCACGGATTTTGGGCATGGGCGATGTGTTGGCATTGGTGGAGGAGGCGCGACGCAACGTCGATATCGGAGAGGCCGAAAAACTAGCCAAAAAAGTGAAGTCTGGAAAGGGCTTTGATCTGGACGACTTCCGCAATCAGATGGAGCAAATGAAAAAGATGGGCGGCCTGAGCGCACTGATGGATAAGCTGCCTGCGAAATTGGCACAGGCTGCTCAAGGCCGTATGGTGGACGAGCGGGTGATAGGGCGCACAGTGGGTATTATCAATTCCATGACGCCCGCGGAACGTGCGAGGCCGGAAATCATAAAGGCCTCTCGTAAGCGGCGCATAGCCACGGGAGCCGGGGCTACCGTGCAGGAAGTCAACCGCCTGCTCAGCCAGTTTGAGCAGATGCAGAAAATGATGAAGATAATGGGCAAAGGCGGTTTGCAAAAAATGATGCGTTCAGTAAAAGGCGGCTTCCCAGGTCTGCATTAATGTGAACGCACGCCCGCCATGGCAGTCACAAAGTATGGCTGAGCAGTTGCTCATTCACGATTGATGTTTCGAGTTATAGAACGTTTAAGGTAACCACATGCGCTCGCTTGTCGCGTTTCTGTTCATTAGTGTTTTTTCATCGGCTGTTTGTGCGCAGCAACCCGATTACGAACGCGAAAAACGTTGGTCGGATCAGATCGTCCCGGCCATTCTTGTTGGCGACGTCGTCTGGCTGCAACAAAAGGGTGGCCACAAATTCCTCGCCATTTATACCCAGGCGGAGAAGCCGCGCGGTGCGGTAATCATCGGCCATGGAAGAGGTTGGAATCCCGACTTCGAACTCTATGGTGTATTGCGCGTCAAGCTTGCGGAGCAAGGCTATACCACGCTCGCGATCCAATTGCCCGTATTGGGCCCCGGGGCCAAAGTTGGCGATTATCTTCCGACGTATCCCGATGCCGAAGAGCGGTACGCATTGGCCGCCAAATTTCTGCAGGAGAAGGGCTTCGAGAAAATTGCAATCGTGTCGCACAGTCTCGGCGCAACAATGGCGAACCAATACCTGATCCATGCCAATTCCACGCCCATCAAAGCCTGGGCATTCATCGGAATCATTAACGGCCTCGAGGAGATGTTCCGCATCAAAATCCCGGTACTGGATGTATTTGGTGGCAAGGACTGGGAAATCACACAAGTAGGAGCGTATGAGCGGAAAAAACAAATCATGAAGGTGCCGGGATCCGACCAGGTGATTGTTCCGAATGCCCAGCATTTTTTCGAGGGCCGTGAGGATGACCTGGTTAAAGTACTGGTGGAGTTTCTGGACAGCCGCTTCGGCTCTGTCAATGCCGCATCAGCGGGATCGAAGTAGCTGAGGGGAGCACACGTTTATACGCCCGGACATTTGCAGTATCGAGGATGGGCGTGGATCAACCCAAGCGCTTGCCGATACGTCCAAAACCGGCGTAGAATCGCGGGCTTCGTATTTTAAGGACAAGCACATGGTAGTCATTCGACTTTCGCGGGGAGGGGCCAAGAAGCGTCCATTTTTTAACATGGTCGTGGCGGACTCGCGCGATCCCCGGGATGGTCGCTTCATTGAACGCGTGGGGTTCTACAACCCCAAGGCTCCTGAAGGTCAGGAGACGTTGCGCATTCAAATGGATCGCCTTCGGTACTGGCAGGGAAAAGGCGCCAAGCTTTCCGACACGGCCGCACGTCTGGTAAAGCAGTTCGGTGGTACAGCACAGACCTGAGACAATGGTCATTATGGGGCGCATAAGCGCCCCATACGGTCTAAAGGGCTGGATTAAAATCCGGCCCTTTACGCACGTTGTGGACGGACTGCTGAGCTACGCTGAATGGTGGATAGGCGACCAAGGAGAATGGCAACCGCATCGAGTATCGGAATCGTTTGTGCATGGGTCTTCGGTTGTTGCGCGGCTAGAGGGATTTAATGATCGGGATGCGGCCGCACGGTTGAAGGGCAGGGACGTTGCAGTTCCCCGCGAATCAATGCCTGAAGTTCGGGAAGCAGAGTTTTATTGGAACGACCTTCTCGGGATGGATGTCATGGATGCGAAAGCTGCCAGACTGGGGCGAGTCACAAAAATTCTGGAAACGGGCGCTAACGCCGTGCTTGTCGTAACGGGTGATGGAGAAGTTCTTATCCCTTTTATCGAAGGCGTTATCGTTCAGGTAGATTTGAAGTCCAGAAAGTTATCAGTGGACTGGAACCAAACCGAGTAATTGGTAAAGAGATGCATTTCGACGTAGTCACACTATTCCCGGAGATGTTCGATGCATTGACGGGAAGCGGTATTACCCAGCGGGCTCGCAGCAGCGGGCTTTACGAGTTGGTGTTGTGGAATCCACGAGATTTCAGCACCAATGCGTATCGAAGCGTGGATGACAGGCCTTATGGTGGCGGTCCCGGAATGGTAATGATGGTCGAGCCGCTCGCCAAGGCGTTGCGGGCGGCTCGGCAAAGGCAGTCCAGTTCGGGCGTAAAGCATGGCCGCACCGTCTTTCTTTCCCCGCAAGGCCGGCCATTGACGCAGCAGATTGTCGAGGAACTGGGAAAGCACGACGGTCTGGTACTGTTGGCGGGACGATATGAAGGGGTGGATGAGCGGGTGCTGCAGACTGAAATTGATGATCAGATTTCCATCGGCGACTATGTATTGTCCGGTGGCGAATTGCCCGCTATGGTATTGATGGATGCGCTTATAAGAAGGATTCCCGGCGCGCTGAATGATGCCGAATCGGTACAACAGGATTCGTTTTCGAATGGATTGCTGGATTGCCCGCAATATACGCGCCCAGAAGTGTACGGACGCGATGCAGTTCCCGCCGTTCTGTTATCGGGACATCATGGGCATATCTCGCGCTGGCGCATGAAGCAGTCTTTGGGACGCACCTGGCGCGTGCGCCCTGATTTGTTGGTGAACTTATCATTGAGCCCCGAGCAAATGGCGTTGCTTGAAGAATACAAGATGGAAGAATACAAACCAGAATCGAAGAAAGCGCAGGAGCACATCAAATGAACCTAATCCAGAAGATAGAGCAGGAAGAAATCAAGCGACTGGGGAAAGATATTCCTCTATTTGCGCCCGGCGATACCGTGATCGTGAACGTGAATGTCGTGGAAGGAGATCGCAAACGCGTTCAGGCATACGAAGGCGTTGTTATTGCGATCCGGAGCAAAGGACTGAATTCTTCATTTATCGTACGCAAGATGTCTTCTGGCGAAGGCGTTGAACGTACGTTTCAGACTTACTCGCCCTTAATCGCCAGCATCGAACTAAAGCGCCGTGGCGATGTGCGACGCGCAAAGCTCTATTATCTTCGCGATCGTTCCGGAAAGTCAGCACGCATTCGTGAAAAGCTTGAGAGTGAAAAAGCAACGGACCAGGAATAGTTACCGTCTTCCTGGATGAAAAAGGCGACCTTAGAGTCGCCTTTTTTGTGCCGCACACCTATATCACGCGGTTGCGGTCAGCCAGTAAAACCTGTTGGATGTAGCTTTGCAAAAGCAGTCCTTCGGTGGCGTGAAGCTTGTTGAAGCGCACTCCATTGGAAAAAATCTCTTCCTGACTGTTTTTCCTCTTCGTCTTTCGCACGCTCTGGATCTGTGCGGAAGTGGCGAGCTTCACTTCATAATTGTTCGGCTGTACCACGAACTTGAAAGCAAGCCGAAACTTTTCGCCCGGATCACCAAGACTTTGTTCTGACTCCAGTTGAGCGCCGGAAGTGCTCAGATCGGAAAGTACTACTGCACGCGTAATCGATATGTCCGACTCAATCGCATTGGAAGCAACACCCGGAAGCGCAACTCGAACGCGTAATGCCCCGCGTATAAGTGTTTGCTGGACTTGGGCAGGATATGCAATATGAATGTAAGGGTATGGCGAACGGCACACTCGATCGACTTGTGATTCCATGGTATACGCGTGCCGTCCCGAAAACGCCCTCACCAGCACACGAGCTCCTTCCGGAACCGGGATTGGCAAATTTTGCATTAGCGGCGTACGTACCAGCACGCTATGTCCCGGTACGAAGCCGATCAGTGTGGTGTAGTACTGATTACCGTCAGAACCAATCTCCATTTGCAGCCGTTCGCCAGGGGGAAGTTGCGTCGCTTCGAAGCTGCAGATGGAAATGGTCGATTGATCAAGCTCAGTCACTTGAGGTGCCACCTTTGTGCAGACGCTGTTGAAATCAAAGTATAGCCAACTTCGACCGCTCCCTGCGGTTAGATCGGATTGCTACAATGTCATCACATAAAAATGGCACATTAGGGTCAAGGTTCAGAACGTCGCTTGATTCCGTGATGGGCACAGGGCGGCGTGCATGGTGGTTGCACCACGATAAGCGGGGTGCTGGAAGGTGATATCCGACGAAGCATTGCTGGATGGGTTTAGCGATGCACTGTGGCTAGAGGATGGTCTTGCGCGTAATACGCTAGAAAGCTATCGGCGCGACTTGACGCTTTTCGCCACGTGGATCGCTGCAACCCGCGGCAAATCTCTGTTGCAAGTGCAACGGATGGATCTTCTGGATTACCTGGCACACAGGTTCAAGCATAAGTCCAGGGCACGTTCGGCAGCACGTCTGCTATCCAGTCTGAAACGTTTCTACCGCTATCAGCAGCGAGAGAAGCGGATCGACGCGGATCCGACCTTGCAAGTAGACTCCCCCAAGCTCCCGCGCAGTTTGCCGAAAATGTTGACAGAGGAAGATGTCGATACGCTTTTGGCTGCACCAAATATCGACATGGCACTCGGTCTGCGCGACAGAGCCATGCTGGAGACGCTGTACGCTAGCGGGCTGCGTGTATCCGAGCTTGTTAGCTTGAGTCTGGGTCAACTCAGCCGGGACGCGGGTGTGGTACGCGTCATCGGCAAAGGCGGCAAGGAACGATTGGTGCCGGTAGGGGAGGAGGCACTCTCCTGGATCGAGCGCTATCTCCATGCGGCTCGTCCGGATATTTTGGTCGGCAGGCAAGCAGACGCGTTATTTGTGACCTCACGTGCAGCGCCCATGACGCGCCAGGCGTTCTGGCATTTGATCCGTCGTTATGCCAACCAGGCAGGTATTGGAAAAGGGATATCACCGCATACGCTGCGCCATGCTTTCGCTACGCATCTGCTAAACCATGGGGCTGACCTGCGCGTGGTGCAGATGTTGTTGGGTCACGCAGATATCTCAACAACACAAATCTACACGCATGTCGCACGCGAAAGACTTAAGCAGTTGCATGCCAAACATCATCCACGGGGGTAAACCCGGAATATCTTTATGACCCAAATCCTGTTCATAGCGGTTGCTTATCTTATCGGTTCGGTGTCGTTCGCTGTCGTAGTAAGCTGGTGTTACGGGTTGCCCGATCCGCACACTTACGGGTCCCGTAATCCAGGCGCAACCAATGTGCTTAGGACAGGGAGAAAAGAGGCTGCGGTGCTCACTCTGCTGGGCGACGCCGCAAAGGGCGCAATCGCGCTGTCCCTGGCGAAGCGGCTTGCGCTGGAATTCAACCTGGACGAATTTACCCTGGCCGCAGTGGCACTGGCCACCTTCATCGGCCATCTGTATCCGTTATATTTTCGCTTCAAAGGCGGCAAAGGCGTATCCACTGCCGCAGGCATTTTGCTCGCTCTGGATCTGCGCGTCGCCGGAGTCGCGCTGATTGCATGGCTTTTAACGATCGTTGCGCTTCGTTATTCGTCTCTGGCATCGATTGTGGCTGCGCTCGCCGCGACAATGGCCACACTATACTTTCTGGGATGGAATCCGTTTGCGGTAATGGTTCTGATCATGACAACGCTGCTGCTTTGGCGTCACCGAACCAATATGAAACGCCTGCTCGATGGCACGGAAAGCCGGATCACATTGTTTCGGGGCGGTTCAACTCCTCCAATTCCCAGCGGGGACGAACCGAAAAGCCGAGAGGTCCCATGATGCCGGACACAAGCCGTTGCGCGCCTGCGAATGCGATCATGGCACCGTTATCGGTGCATAGTTCCAAGGGCGGATAGAAAACCTCATATCCCCGCATTGCGGCTTGTTGTGTCAGGGTTTGCCGCAAGCAATGGTTGGCACCGACTCCTCCCGCAACGACCAACCGGTCTAGTCCAGTTTTGGACAACGCATAGAGTGACTTTGCTACCAGAACGTCAACGATCGCACCCTGAAACGCCGCGGCGATGTCGGCCTTGCTTTGCGTACTGTCCTGCGCTCGATTCAAAAGCATCTGTGCGGCGGTCTTTAAGCCTGAAAAGCTGAAGTTAAGGTCGCCGCTTGCAATCATTGGGCGCGGTAGTTTGATTCCATTTGGATTTCCAGACTCGGCCAATTGAGCGAGCGCAGGTCCGCCCGGGTATGGCAATCCCAGCAGCTTGGCTGTCTTGTCAAACGCTTCGCCTGCCGCATCATCTACCGATTCTCCCATCAATTCGTATTGGCCAACCGCGTTAACTTTCATGAGTTGCGTATGACCACCCGAAACCAGTAAGGCCACGAAAGGAAAACTCGGTGCACGGTCCGCGAGCAGCGGCGAGAGCAGATGTCCTTCCAGATGATGGAGGCCAACGACCGGGACGCCCAATGCAAACCCCAGGCTTGCCGATACACTTGCTCCGACAAGCAGCGCGCCGGCCAGTCCAGGACCCATGGTGTACGCGATGCCATCTATGTCAGCCAGCTTGCGTCCGGTTGCTGACAGCAGTTGCCGCGTTAGCGGCAACAATCGTCGAACGTGATCGCGCGAAGCCAATTCAGGGACCACCCCGCCGTACTCGGCGTGCAGGGCGATCTGCGAGAAAAGGGTATGCCCCAGCAGGCCGGCGTCCGTGTCGTATAAGGCTACGCCGGTCTCATCACACGAAGTCTCCACGCCTAGAACAAGCATAAGTCATTGAGTCGTATTGCGGGGATTGGATAATATCCGGCGCGTCGTGATTGGCAGCGGATGCCTCAAGAATGTTTCCAAAAGCAGGGGATTATTGCTAGAATCGCACCCTTCGTTTTTTGGCTGACCGCTAAGGAAGTCTGTATGCCGACGATTCGAGTCAAGGAAAATGAGCCGTTCGAAGTGGCCATGAGGCGTTTCAAACGGACGGTGGAAAAAACCGGTCTGCTGACCGAGTTGCGGGCACGTGAATTTTACGAAAAACCGACCTCCGAGCGCAAACGGAAACTGGCCGCAGCGGTAAAACGGCATCACAAACGTCTGCGCAGTCAGCTGCTACCTCCCAAGCTGTATTAGGAGCGGCAGAAAGATAAGATTCAGACGGTGAATGGGAAGCCATTCACCGTTTTGCATTTAATCATCCCAATCTCCTTCATGGCGCTCAAATTACAAATTACCGAAGATATGAAGAGCGCAATGCGCGCCAAGGACGTGCAGCGGCTTTTGGCTGTTCGCCTCCTGCTCGCAGCCATCAAACAGAAAGAAGTGGATGAACGCATCGAACTTTCCGACTCGGACGTTTTAGCGATAGTCGAGAAAATGATCAAGCAGCGGCGAGATTCTATTGAGCAGTTTGAAAAAGGCGGTCGGCAGGACTTGGTGGATAAAGAGCAGTCTGAGATTGAGGTCCTTCGAGGCTATATGCCGGCTGCCCTGTCGTCTGCCGAAGTCGACGCGGCAGTGAGCGATGCCATCGCGACCAGCGGCGCGAAACTGATGGCCGATATGGGCAAGGTAATGGCTGTGCTTAAGCCAAAACTGGCAGGTCGGGTGGACATGGCCAAGGTGTCCGCGTTAGTAAAGACCAAACTCACCGGCTAGTACAGGTACTGAACTCGCCTCCGCAAAATTCAGCGGTTGGTGAAGCCGGCTTCCCGGGGCCCGGGAAAACTGACCTATAATTCCG
>Ga0134122_10001820_pt1 | contig 15523 bp, 10 predicted proteins | sample KB302_FD_96461 | JGI IMG/M metagenome (GOLD analysis project Ga0134122, IMG submission 96461) | Terrestrial soil microbial communities without Nitrogen fertilizer from Kellogg Biological Station, Michigan, USA - KB3-0-2 | ecosystem: Environmental > Terrestrial > Soil > Unclassified ... | reverse complement strand
TTTCTTCAAAACGTCGTTAACGACTTTCGGATTCGCCCGCCCTCCGCTCGACTTCATCACCTGTCCCACAAAAAAACCAAACAGTGTGGTCTTACCCGCGCGATAACTTTCAAGCTGCTTAGGGTTACTCGCAAGCGCCTGCTCGACCAGCTCGCGAATCGCGGCTTCGTCCGAGACTTGCGAGCCACCCACCTCGCCGACTATTTCCTCGGCGCGCTTGCCCGATTGATACATCTTAACGAGCACATCCTTCGCCATCTTTCCGCTGATCGCGCCGCTGTCGATCATCATAATCATTTCGCCTAGCGCGCCGGAGTTGATCTTCAACTCTTCGATGTCCGCGGAATCCGATTTCATCTCGCGAACCAATTCGTTCAGAATCCAGTTCGCCGCCGCCTTCGCGTTGCCGCACGCGCGCGTCGTGGCCTCGAAGTAATCGGCCATCGCGCGCGAATCCGTCAACTGCGCCGCATCGTCAAGAGACAACGCGTACTCTTCGATAAATCGGCGCCGTCGCGATTCCGGAAGTTCGGGCATCGCGGCGCGCGTTGATTCAATCAAGTCCGCCGCCACAGTCAGCGGCGGCAAGTCAGGTTCGGGAAAGTAGCGATAGTCGTGCGCTTCTTCTTTCGACCTCATCGAAAAAGTCTTCGAGTCACGCTCGTTCCAAAGCCGCGTCTCCTGTACGACCTTCTCGCCCGCTTCGAGCACGGCGATTTGTCTATCGATCTCGTATTCAAGAGCTCGCTGCACAAACCTGAACGAGTTCAGATTCTTCAGCTCGACCTTCGTCCCGAACTTCTCAGCGCCGCGCAATCGCACCGACACGTTGGCATCGCAGCGCATACTTCCCTCTTCCATGTTTCCATCGCACACATCAACGTACAGCAGCGTGCGACGCAAGTACTGCATGTAGTCATAGGCTTCCCATGAAGAACGAAAGTCAGGCTCGGATACAATCTCCGCAAGCGGGACTCCGCTTCGATTGAGATCGACATAGGATTTATTTGTCTCGCGCACGCCTTCGTGAAGCGACTTGCCGGCGTCTTCTTCCAAGTGGAGCCGGGTGATGCAAAACCGTTTCATCCGCCAATCAGTCGCGTGACCGGACTGGTTGCGCTCGGATGTCGGGATCTCGACCCAGCCGTGCTCCGAAAAGGGCCGGTCGTATTGAGAGATTTGATAGCCCTTCGGAAGATCGGGATAAAAATAATTCTTTCTCGAAAAGATCGATTCCTGATTGATGTTCAGATTGAGTGCAAGCGCTGCGCGCGTCGCAAGCTCGACAACCTTCCTGTTCATGACCGGAAGAGCGCCGGGCAGACCCAGACACACCGGGCAGGTGTTCGAGTTGGGTTCGTCGCCGAATCGAGTCGAACACCCGCAGAAAATCTTCGAGTCAGTCTTGAGTTGCGCGTGAATTTCGAGGCCGATAACGGCTTCGTACTTGTCTCTCATCGGCGTTCCCATTGGTGGGTTGTTCGAGAGTATAGCATCCGTCATCAGTCACTCGCCACGCACGAAGAAGATGGGTAATGGGGTCATAGTGTGTTGCTGATCAAAATGCCTCTGCGTACCTCGGCGCCCTCTGCGGTTAAGAATCCGGAGAATTGAACCGCAGAGGACGCCGAGGACGCGGAGGAATCGCTGAGGTTACGGAAGCTAGACGCCGCTATTGCATTAAGCCCGCAGCAACACACTATTACCCCACTATCAGAAGATGGATCAGAGATGCTTGAATCTCTGGTGCCTATGATAATATTCGCCTGGCGAGATTGCATTATGTCGACAAAGGTTCGGGCGACAATTGAAGACCTTTACACTTTGCCCGACAAAGCCAAGGCCGAAATCGTGGATGGTGAGATCGTATTGATGTCACCAACCGGAGAGATGCCCGGCCGAGCGGGCGGCTCGATATACGTCAGCTTGCGGCAGCACGAAGGAAAGACGCGCGGGCGTGCGTATCCCGATAATGTGGGCTTCCGCGTCAACCTGCCCAATCGTGAATCGTTCAGTCCAGACGTTGCGTGGTACACCGGGCCGTCGCGAGGCATGAAGTTTGCCGAAGGTGCATTCGTTTTCGCGGTCGAGGTGCGAAGCGAATACGACGGCCCAATTGCTGAGCAACTGATGGCAGCCAAGCGTTCGGACTACTTTGCAGCGGGGACATTGGTTGTTTTGGACGTTGACCTACTCGGCACGGATGTTATCAAGTGCTACGATGCAAACAACCCAGATAATCCGAGAATATTTCGTCGCGGTGATGTCGCCGACCCGAACCCGCCGTGCCCGGATGGAGTATTCCGGTTGACGAACTATTCAGTTAGTGGCTCGGCCTCAATCGAAGACAAAACAAAATCAGTCAATCCATCTCAGTGACCATCCGCGAGGGCATATTCGCTGAGCCGGCGCCGCGCGAGCTTATTCATTCTTAGGGCAGCTTGAGGTGCGAAGGTCTTCAGTCTTCCTAACACCTCTCTCATCCGGGCAGCTCTTGTCAGCGCGCGATGCATATTTGTGATGCTCATCGGCTCAGTTATTTCCAAATCCACATTTGATATCGCGATCTCGGAAAACGCCCCTTTAGCTTTGAGACTCATCCCGCCAAACAAATCGGCCGCCATCTCGATCTCGCGAACACCTGCCCAGGGAATGAACCGATCTTCGCGATTGCCGCGAGTCTCCCTGATGCCCTCTTCGGTCAACTCGATCGCCGAACTCGCCTCGCGCTTGAACGCCCACAACAAGCCTACGTATCCGAGCCACATCATCAGCACAGGGATGAACGCCAGGATGGGAAAGATTATTCGCTCGAGCACGTCTTCGAGATCGGACTCGGTGATGATTGCCAGCACCGCTCCCATTCCGCCATAGACGAGCGTCAATGCGAAGACAATTATTGCGAACGATCTCGCGTATAGATAACTGCCCTCACGCTTGATCACGATTCGCTCCAATGTCGCTGCTCCTTTTTTCGGATTATACCAGCATGATTTCCGGTAGACACATCAGTCGAGGTGGGCTCAAGAAGAGGTTCGCCACTAAGACTCGAGGACACGAAGGATCACTAAGCCTGTCTTCGTGCGGCTTCGTGTCTTCGTGTCCTGGTGGCAACAAGCACGCAGTTAGGATATCGTTCGCCCGCCTGACACCCCTCTCCGCGCTCTGCTATCATATTTGTTTCGATATAGGAGCATTAGCACAACCATGTACAGAGAAGACATTCGAAACATCGCCATCATAGCCCACGTCGATCACGGCAAGACCACGCTCGTCGATGCGATGCTCAAACAATCAGGGCTCTTTCGCGACAACGAAGCCACCGTTGAGCGGATGATGGATTCAATGGACCTCGAACGCGAGCGCGGCATCACCATCATGGCAAAGAACGCTTCGGTGCATTACGGCGGAGTAAAGATCAACATCGTCGATACGCCGGGCCACGCGGACTTCGGCGGCGAGGTCGAACGAGTTCTGAAAATGGTCGACGGAGTCATGTTGCTGGTGGATGCCAGCGAAGGCCCGCTTCCTCAGACTCGCTACGTGTTGTCGAAGGCGCTCGCCCTGGAATTGCCGGCGATCGTGGTGATCAACAAGATCGACCGCCAGGATGCGCGGTCCGAGGAAGTTGTCAGCGAGGTCTTCGATCTGTTCATCGATTTGGACGCAACCGAAGAGCAGAATGACTTCCCTGTGATCTACACGGTAGCCCGCTCGGGAATAGCGAAACGCGAGCTTGCCGACGAGAGCTCGGATCTTCGTCCGCTGTTTGACGAAATTATTCGCACGACTCCCGCGCCGGGCGCGCCCGTCGATGGCGTGCTTCAATTGCTGGTCGCGAACCTGGACTACAACGACTACGTGGGGAGGCTTGCGATCGGGAGAATTTTTTCAGGCGCCGTCGCGGTCGGGGATCAGATATCGATATGCAAGCTTGACGGCCGCATCGAAAAAACAAAGGTAACCAAGCTCTACGCATTCGAAGGCATGCAACGCGTTGCGATCGAGCGGGCCGATGCCGGCGAGATCGTCGCGCTTGCGGGCATCGAAGACATATACATAGGCGAGACGGTCTCATCCGCGGACGATCCCCAGCCGCTCCCGCGAATCACAGTCGATGAACCGACGATCTCGATGATGTTCAGCGTGAACACTTCGCCGTTCTCGGGACGCGACGGAACTTATGTTACTTCGCGAAAATTGCGCGAGCGGCTCGATAAGGAAGCTCTCGCCAACGTTGCGATTCGCATCGAGGAAACCGAATCGCGCGACACCTTCAAGGTCTCCGGGCGCGGCGAGTTGCAGCTTGCGATCATCATCGAGATGATGCGCCGCGAAGGCTACGAGCTTCAGGTTTCAAAGCCCCAGGTCATCACCCGCGAAGAGAACGGACAAAAGCTCGAGCCTATCGAGCTTGCGGTCATAGATTGCCCCGACACTTTTATAGGTGTGGTCACCGAAGCGCTTGGCCGCAGAAAGGGCCGGATGACTAAGATGGTCAATCACGGAACAGGTCGCGTGCGATTGGAGTTCGAAATCCCTTCGCGCGGACTGATTGGATTTCGCAGCGAGTTTCTGACGGACACGAAAGGCACGGGCTTGTTGAACACGATCTTTCTGCGTTGGGATGAATGGCAGGGCGCGATTTCGCAACGCATCAGCGGCGCGCTGGTGGCGGATCGGCTGGGTCCGGCTACGACTTATGCGCTCTACAATCTACAGGAGCGCGGCGAATTGTTTGTGCGCCCCGGAACTCAGGTCTACGAAGGAATGGTGATCGGCGAGAACGCGCGAGACGTCGATCTGGATGTGAATGTCGTAAAGGAAAAAAAGCTCACGAACATGCGCGCGTCCTCGGCAGACGAAGCGATGAGGCTTGTTCCGTTTCGCGAGTTATCGCTCGAGCAAGCTCTCGAGTTCATCCGCGAAGATGAATTCGTTGAAGTGACGCCGTCATCGATTCGGATGCGCAAGAAGATATTGGCTTCGAACCAGCGCCCGAAAGGTCGACCGGGTGAGTAGAAACAATCTGCCACCAAGACACAAGGGCGCAAAATAAACACCAAGCGTGCTGCTTCGTGTCTTGGTGACTTCGTGGCAAATTCTTTTTAATCAACGTACTGAATCGCTCTAAATCAAGGAGGCTCAATGCTCTCAGCAGGTGACAAAGCTCCGCAGTTCACGCTCAACGATGGCGATGGTAATAAGGTCAAGCTCTCGGACTTCAAGGGCAAGAAAGTCGTTCTCTACTTTTATCCCAAGGACCTGACGCCGGGTTGCACGATCGAAGCCTGCGCGTTTCGAGATGACATCGGCTCGATCAAAAAGCTCGGCGCGGTCGTGCTCGGGGTTTCGGCGGATACGGAAAAGACTCATCAGAAATTCACCGCGAAACATGGGTTGAACTTTCCGTTGCTTGCGGACGTGAACCACCAAATGTCTGAGAAGTACGGAGCCTGGCAAGAGAAGAGCATGTACGGAAGGAAGTACTGGGGAATCGCGCGAATCACCTATTTGATTGACGAGAACGGCAAGATCGCAAAGGCGTGGCCCAAGGTGAAACCCGACGGCCATAGCCAGGAAGTGATCGACGCGATCAAATCGCCTCGATGAACAACGCGCGTACTACTTGTACTTTCGAATGAGTCCCTTTACTACTCCCTGAATCGTCACGCGATTCGCAGGGCTCACCATGATCGGTTTGTAGCGCGGATTAGCCGGCTCGAGCCTGATCTGATCTCGCTCCTTGTAGAACCGCTTCACTGTCGCGTCGCTACCATCCACCAATGCCACAACCATGTCTCCGTTGTTGGCGGTCTGACGCGACTCGACGATGATGCAATCGCCCTCGCGGATCTGCTCGCCGATCATCGAATCGCCTCGCACTCGAAGCGCGAACAGCCGCTCGCGTCCCAGAAAATCTCGAGGCACGCTGATCGTGTCGTGACTAAGGATCGCTTCGATCGGCTGGCCTGCCGCGACCACGCCGAGCAGTGGAATTTCAGATTCGTCTTCGGCTGATTCTTCTTTCACGATCTCGATGCCGCGGCTCACGTTTGGAATTCTTCGAATCAGCCCCTCACGTTCCAGGCCCGAGAGAATGTGATGAACGCTAGCCGGTGAGCTGAGGTTGAACTGCTGCCCGATCTCCGCCATCGTGGGCGGCACGCCGTGCGCGTCAACGTATCTGCTCAGGTAATCGAATATCTGTCGCTGTCTCGGTGTAACCATTTCACCTCCACGGATTCATCAAAGAGACGTTCTCCGAAAATCTAGTGACGATTTTCGATCACTTGATTCAATATGTCAAGAAAATAGTTCGATTCGACTCGAAAATAGTTCTTGACATCCTTCCGAGATTTTCGTATATTTTCGCGCACCCTCTAAGCAGGAACAACTAACTAAGGTGACTACTATGACTATTGAGCAAGCAATCAGAGCGCGGCTGAGAATAGAACCGGGCCGGCGAGTGCGAACGTTTGGCGGATGGTGCCGGCGTGATCGGGTGTTATTGGACGGATCTGAGATTGGAAAAATTCAGACGAGACGCGCGCGCAACCGCACCGAGATCGTGACCATTGCTTCAAGCGGCTTCGTTCCGGGTCACAATGTTGATTGGCTGGTGGCGATGGCTGATCTGATACCGCGCAACACGGTTGCGAGCCGAATAGATCGATCACGCCAGGCGTTCGATCAGCGTTTCGCGTTGCTGCGACGAAACGTGGGGTGACAAACGGGGGGCCATTCTTGTGCGCGAGCGATTAGGACCTGAGAAGATGCGAACGGTTAAGTTCGAAGCCGTTGCTGCACCACGACTCGCTTTGGCTTCCTCGAACGCTGTACAATAGCTATCGAGATGAGCACTGGAAACGACACAATCCCATCGATGACTAAAGAACAGGCTCTCGCGTACAAATCCGGCTATGAAGCAGTCAACGCGCTCGAGATTGCAGAGCTTAGGTCGATGAGCTTTGAGGAGAAGTTCGAACACGCTGCGGCGCTTATGGTTTCAGCGCGGGAGATGGGTTGCGTAGCAGCATTATCGGCTGAAGATGACAATGTGAGGAAGCTGTGGATCCGTCTAAAGAGGGCTTACCTGAGTGGCGCATGAACTTCATGTCATTCGTCTGATTGGGGCAGTTGCGGACCTCACCGCATTCTTGAAAGATCAGGGAGTTCCCGGGGCATTCATCGGAGGACTTGCCGCGAACCTTCTAGGCCGCCCCAGAATCACCAAGGACGTTGATGCAGTTGTGATGCTGGGCAATTTGCAGCTCGAATCATTTCTTGCCGCGTCCGCCCGCTTTGGCTTTGCGCCCCGCATCGATGAAGCAACCAAATTCGCAGCGACGAATCGAGTCTTGCTTCTCATCCACGAGCCGAGTAAGACGGACGTCGATATCTCGCTGGGCATTCTCCCGTTTGAACAAGAGAGTGTGGATCGAGCATCGATCATAACCGTCGCAGGCATTTCTTTCCCGTTAGTCTCGCCTGAGGACCTAATCATAATGAAGGCTCTTGCGCGCAGAGCCCGTGACATAGCGGATATAGAAGGAGTGCTCGATGTACAACCGGAAGTCGATCTTGAGCGGGTTCGGTATTGGGTCAGCCAATTTGCCGAAGTTCTTGAAGCTCCCGACATTCTTGATGACCTGGAAAGAATACTGAACCGGAAGCAACGTCAGTCATTCAGAAAGTGAAGAGGCATGAAGGAAGAGGACAGCGAGTATTGCGAGGGCACGGTGGAGCAAGCGGTGAAGCGCGTTCCGTTCCGATACAAGAAAGAGACGACCTAAATCGATAACGTTCCAGTTCGCGTTTGCCGACGATGCGGAGAAATCTACTACGAGGCTGAGGTCTACAAGAAGCTCGAAAAGATCGCGGCAAACCGCCAGCAGATAAAATCCAAGGTAACGTTCCGTTAGGGGATTATCAAATGGGCGACGCTCAGTTAGATAGCTGCGCTCCTCTGATTGTGGGAACAAACTCGAGCCGAGATCGAAAAGTAGCCTGAAAATGAGCTTTCGCGTCTCAAAACAAACGCTGCCTGGCTGCGCACATGCCCCCAGAAACCTACTCGGAACCTAGCAATCTACCAACCGTAACGACGTATCATTAATATCATCAGGGTGGGCTACATAGTCCTCGCCTTATCGCCTTGGTTCGTCCTTCTGTGATAATGTCTACGCTCTCATACCGAAGACCTTTGGGCTTTAGGGCCACAGCCGGCTTGCAGCCTTCTTTAGAGCAGCGTTCATGGGCAAACAAAAACGTAAACAACCAAAACCTGCTCCGAAACCCAAATCCTCGCCGCCGCCAGCATCTGCTGAGGAGAAAGAGCCGGAAGTTCCGACCTTCACCGAAATTGGCGGCTCTCCCGTGCCAGGCTTAACCCTGCGCCACGTCTTGCGCGGACATACGGATTCGATAGGCCGCATCGCGTGGTCTCCGGATGGTGCATACCTTGCCTCGCCTTCCGGTGACAAAACGATTCGGATATGGGATGAGCGTAGCGGAGCAATGGCGCACACCTTGCAGGGTCATACTCGTGAAGTCAATAGCGTGGCGTGGTCGCCGGATAGTGAGCGCCTCGCCTCGGCTTCCAACGACAGGACCATTCGCCTGTGGGAGACCGACAGCGGCGAGAATTTGCACACGCTGGAAGGACATTCCAATGAGGTTATCAGTGTGGCTTGGTCGCCAGATGGTCAACGACTTGCCTCGACTTCTGACGATAACACCATTCGTCTATGGGACACCTCCAGCGGTAAGCAATTGCAAACGCTGAAAGGAAATACCGAGCTCGCCATAAGCGTTGCTTGGTCGCCAGATGGTCAACGACTTGCCTCGGCTTCCGAAGGAAGCAGCATTCATCTATGGGACGCTTCCGGCGGCAAGCATTTGCAAACGCTGAAAGGACATACCGCAATCGCCATCAGTGTTGCTTGGTCGCCCGATGGTCAATATCTCGCGACGACTTCCGAGGATAAGACCATTCGCCTGTGGGACGCGACCAGCGGCAAGGGTTTACAGGTGTTGGAGGGACATCCTGACTACATTAGCTGCGTTGCCTTTTCCGCCGATGGGCAGTGGCTAGCTTCCAAAGACAGTAGTTATTCTATTTCAGGCGACGACAGTGCCGAAAACACCATCCGTTTGTGGCGTTGCGATACCTGGTCGTGTGTGGCGATATTGGATGAACCCGCTTCCTCCGGTTGGTTACGAGGTATCGCCTTTCACCCTCGCCTGCCCGCCCTAGCGACGCTAGGGGAAAAAGATACCATCATCCGCATCTGGGAATTGGACGAAGCGCTCCTGCTCGGTCAGGTGCAAGAGAGCGTCCACTACACCACTGCCAAACTGGTCCTGGTCGGTGATTCGGGCGTGGGAAAAACGGGGTTGGGCTGGCGGCTGGCGCACGACGAGTTCAAGGAGCACGCCTCCACGCACGGGCAACAGTTTTGGCCGATCGAGCAACTCCGCTTGAAGCGCAAAGACGGCACTGAGTGCGAAGCCGTGCTGTGGGATTTGGCGGGCCAGCACGTCTATCGGCAAATCCACTCCATCTTTCTGGAAAACGTCGCCGCCGCGCTGGTGCTCTTCGACCCCAGCAATCGCCAAGAACCGCTCAAGGGGGTGCAGTTCTGGCTGGAGCAACTCAAAAGCAAGGGGCAACTGCCACCCGCCGTGCTGGTAGGCGCGCGCGTGGATCGCGGCGCGCCCGCGCTCTCGCAACAGGAACTTGAACAGTTCTGCCAGCGCTACGGCATCCGCGGCGGCTATCTCAGTACCAGCGCGCTGAACGGCGATGGACTGGACTCACTCCTCGAAACTCTCAAGGCGCAGATTCCGTGGGAGGAGATGACCGCGACGGTCACCACCGTCACATTCAAGCGGATCAAAGACTATGTGCTAGCGCTTAAAGAAAAGCCCGACCGCAAAGGTGTGCTGGTGAGCCCGCTTGCCTTGCGTGAACAACTGCAGGCGACCGATCAAGACTGGCGCTTCACCGACGCCGAGATGATGACGGCGGTTGGACATCTGGAAACGCACGGGTATGTCGCTGTCTTGCGCAGCTCGGCGGGCGAGCAACACATCCTCCTCACGCCCGAATTGCTTGTGACGCTGGCCGCGTCCATCGTTTTGCTGGCCGACAAAAACTCGCGCGAACTGGGAGCGGTGAGCGAGACCGAACTCTTACAGGGCCAATACCCGTTTGACGAACTCGTGGGCCTGTCGCCAGCCGAAAGCCAGATTTTGCTCGACGCCGCTATCCTGCGCTTCTTGGAACACAACATCTGCTTCCGCGAGACGCTGGACACTGACACCTTGCTCATCTTCCCCAGTCTCATCAAGCAAAAGCGTCCCTTGCAAGACGACCTGCCCTCAGCAGATGACATCTCCTACATAGTGCGCGGGCGCGTGGAAAACCTTTACGCCTCGCTGGTGGTCTTGCTCGGCTACACTCCCTCGTTCACCCGCATCAACCAGTGGCAGCATCAGGCGCAATACGAGATGGGCGATGATGAAATCTGCGGCTTCCGCCTGATTGAAGATCGTGAGGGCGAAATAGAGGTGGTGCTGTATTACGGTGACCGGCTGCCCGCGCACGGGCGCACCAAGTTTCAGGAATTGTTCGAGCAGTTCCTCTACCAGCGCGACGTGGAGGTGACGCGCTTCCCGCCAGTCATCTGCCCTCAAGGTCATCGCCAGGAGCGTGCCACGATTATCAAGCGCGTGCGTGAAGGCAAGCGTTTCGTGCATTGCGAGGAATGTGGTGACAAAACCGATATGCCCAACTTTGATCAACCGCAAACCATCGGCATTGGCGCTTCCCAGTGGCTGCAGCGAGAAGAAGCGGCGGCGCATTTGCGCAGCACCTATGAAGTGCAGTTGACAAAGGTCAAGGGCTACCGGCGCAATTGGGCTGTGCCACGCTGTTATCTCAGTCATCTGCCCGAACAAGCCGCGTGGGCGAAGGAACTCATCCACGATTTGCGCGACGCGGGCGTGTATGTCGTTGAGCAAGTAGCACAAGTTCAACCCGATGATTTCGTCATCTTACTGGATACGCCCGATTATCAGAGAGCATTTCGCACGCCCCTCCTCGCCACCGACGCGCCATTCATCAGTACGCGATTGAATGAAAAACGCCATCTGATTTCTCTTGCGCTGACAGGTCAGGCCGAGGCGCACGAATTCAAGGATTGTCAGCTTGGCAGTTTCTGCGATGAGACACATTATCCGGTGTGCCTGTTTGATCTGGTGCTGAACCTGTATGCCATCCCGCTCACGCACGCAGGCTTCGCGCCGCTGCGGCAAGCATTGCACGCACAGTGGGAACGAACACTGGCACGAAAGAAAGGCCATGACGTGACTTCACCACTCAAAATATTCATCAGTTACTCGCACAAGGACGAGACATTCAAAGATGAACTGGTTACGATGCTTGCCGGGCTGCAACGTCGGGGGATTGTTGACGCTTGGCAAGACCGCCGCATCGAAGCAGGCGATGAATGGAACAAGTCAATCCAGGACGCAATGAACGATTGTGACCTCGCACTGTTGCTGGTCAGCCCAGATTACCTTGCGTCTCGTTTCATCCAAGAGGCAGAACAGCCCAAGTTGTTGCAACGTCGCCAGGAGATGCAACTGCGGGTGATTCCACTCATAGTGCGCCCTTGCACGTGGCAAAGCGAACCCGTGCTGAAAGACCTCCAAGCCTTGCCAAGGGATAACAAAGCAGTAATTACTTTCTCGAAAGAGACTGGCGACCGGGACCAAGTCTGGACGGATATTGCCACTGCCATCGAAAAACGCGCGAAAGCGAAAACGACGCCATAAAGAGTGCCACTGCGCCAACAACAATCGCAAGGAGCGGAACCTCATTCGCCAAGCTCACATCGGCCCGATGGTGCACGACGTTAGCCATACATCACCGACCAGGTTTCCATTGAAAGGCGGCAGGAGCAGGAATGCGATATGCTCGACTCCCTAATAAGGGATGATGAACTCTTAGCGAACATTCAGGAGCGCTGGCCTGAACTAGCTGAGCTTCTCGAAGAAGTCAGATCGCACTCGGTGTACGAAGATCTCGTTTACCGTTGCGTGCTCTGTCTGTACAACATGCGCTAGGCGCTGTGCGTGAGACATTCAATGTTACTCTCTTACTCAGATTCGAAAGCTTCCTTCACCAACCGCTGCTGCTCCATTTGATGAATCGTGTGCGAGCCCGTAGCTGGACTTGCACTCGCGGGGCGGCCGACATAACGAAGTGCTTGTTTCGGCCCAAGCAGTTTCAGCAGACGAGGTTCCATGAAAGACCAGCCGCCCATGTTCTCGGGCTCTTCCTGAACCCACCGAATGTCAGTCGCAGTCGAGTAGCGAGAGAGTTGCTCGGACAAAAGATTCTTCGGGAACGGGTAGAACTGTTCGACGCGGATGATCGCCGTGCTTGAGTCCTCGAGCTTCTTACGCTCGGCGGCCAAATCGTAGTAGACCTTCCCGCTGCATAAGAGAACTCGACTTATGTTTCCAGCGTCGCCGACAAACTGAAGTTTGTCGGACATCACCGGCAGGAATCCGCCGCTCGTGAATTCCTCAACTGGCGACGCGGCTTCGGGAAGGCGTAGCAGGCTCTTCGGCGTTATGACGACCAGCGGGTTGGTTTCAGCCTGTCGCGCCTGGCGACGCAAGACGTGGAAGTACTGAGCGGCAGTCGAGCAGTTGACCACCTGCATATTCCCTTCGGCGCAAAGCTGAAGGAATCGCTCGATACGCGCGCTCGAATGCTCCGAGCCCTGACCTTCGTAGCCGTGCGGCAACAACAACACGATGCGGCTCGTTTGATTCCACTTCTCTTCCCCCGCCGCGATGAACTGATCCACGATCACCTGACCCGCGTTGATGAAGTCTCCGAATTGAGCTTCCCACAACACGAGCGCACCGGGCGCCGCGACACTGTAGCCATATTCGAATCCAAGCGCGCCGGCTTCCGACAGAGGGCTGTCGTAGATCTCATACTTCGCGCCCTCTGAAAGCTGAGAGAGCGGCGCCCACTCCTGACCCGTTTGCGTATCGGTAAACGCCGCGTGACGATGGCTGAACGTACCGCGAACCGTATCCTGACCCGTGAGCCGCACCGCCGTGCCTTCGACCAACAGCGAGCCGAACGCGAGCGCTTCGGCCATGCCCCAATCGACAGCGGTCGAGCCTTCGACCATCTTCGCTCGGCGCGCAAGCAAGCCCACTATCTTGGGATTCAAATTGAACCCGCGCGGAACGGTCGTGATCGCGTGAGCGATTTCGCGAAGCGTCGCCTGATCGACGCCCGTTTGAATGACTTCCACTGATTCGGGCTCGGGGGCGGGTTCGGGAAGCGCAGGTTGAGTGCCCTGCTTTGCGACGATCGCTTTCGCCCCGAGCTGGGCGTTCTCGTAGCGCCGGTTGCGCTCGTCCATCAAGGTCGCGACTTCAGCATCGGTCATCACCCCTTCCGCGACGAGCTTCTTCGCGTAGAGAGCGCGCACGCCCGGATGCTCGCGTATGCGCTGATACATAACCGGCTGCGTGTACGTAGGCTCGTCACCTTCGTTGTGACCGAGCTTCCGGAATCCGATCACATCAATCACTACATCCTTGTGAAACCTCTGTCGATAGTCGAGCGCGATCTGAAGCACGTTGTAAGCGGCTTCGACATCGTCGCTGTTCACATGAAAGATCGGCGCCTGAATCATTTTCGCGATGTCGGTGCTGTAGGTCGACGAGCGTCCTTCTTCGGGCGGGGTTGTGAAGCCGAGTTGATTGTTGACGATGATGTGAATCGTTCCGCCGGTCGTGTAGCCGGGCAGTTGCGAGAGGTTGAGCGTTTCGGCGACGATCCCCTCGCCCGCGAACGCCGCATCGCCGTGAAGGAGCACAGCGAGATTGCTCGATCGATCTTGCTCGGCGTCTTGGCGGGCGCGGACCAGTCCTTCGACGACGGGATCGACGAATTCAAGATGGCTGGGATTCGGAACAACTGCCAGGGAGACCTCGCGGTCGTCGGCGATCTCACGAACGCCGGCAGCGCCCTGATGATACTTTACGTCGCCCTGGTCGTGAGGAAAGCCGGGATGAATGGACCCTTCGAAGCTTGTGAATATGCGCTCGCAGAACTTGCCGATGACGTTCGCGATAACATTCAACCGCCCGCGATGAGCCATGCCAATCGTTATGTCATCAATGCCGCGAGCCGCGGCGCCGTCAATCAACTGATCGAGCACGGCGATGACCGTCTCGTTGCCTTCGATTGAGAAGCGCTTCTGCCCGAGATACTTTGTGCCTAGGAATCTCTCAAACAACTCGGCTGAAATCAGCTTCCACAGAATCCGCTTCTTGACTTCAAATGAAACGGGCAGGGGTTCGGTTTCGACGCGAGCGCGAATCCATTCTTTCTCGTCGGGAACCTGAATGTTCCGGTATTCGATTCCAACCTTTCCACAGTAGTAATCGTGCAAACGATCGACGATCTCGCGAAGCGTCGCGCTTTCTGAGCCGCCAACTCCGCCGGCGATAAACTGCCGATCGAGGTCCCAGATCGTCAGCTCATAGGTCTCGATGTCGAGCTCAGGATGATATTGAATTTCATGCCAGCCGAGCGGATCGATGTCCGCGATAAGATGGCCGCGAACTCGATAGGCGTTTATCAATTCGAACACGCGAGCCTGTTTGCGAACGACATCGCGGCGGCGCTCTTCGCCGAGTATCGCGGGGTTTACATCAATCGCCCAGCGATAAGGTCGGTACCTGATGCCGAGGTCGGCGAATATCTGATCGTAGAAGTCGTGCTGGCCGCGCAGCAGCTCATCGATCAGCGCGAGGAAGGCTCCGGACTCCGCGCCCTGCACTATGCGATGATCGTAGGTGCTGGTTACGGTCATCACTTTGCTGATGCCGATGCGCGAAAGGCCTTCGGGCGACATCGCCTGGTATTCGGGCGGGTAAGCGATCGCGCCGGTGGCTACGATTACGCTTTGCCCGGCCATCAATCGCGGAGTCGAAGCGGTCGTGCCGATGGTTCCCGGATTGGTCAGGCTTATGGTCGTGCCTTGAAAATCTGAAAGCTGAAGCTTGCCCTCGCGAGCACGCTTGATGATGTCGTCATAGGCGCTGAGAAACTGCGAGAACGTAAGCTTGTCGGCGCCCTTGATATTGGGAACCAGAAGCGTCCGCGTTCCGTCTTTCTTTGTCACATCAACCGCAACGCCGAAGTTGACCGCGCTGTGACGAACTCGAAAAGCCGAGTCGCCGGTCTCTTCATAGGAATCATTTAGCTGAGGAAAGCTCTCGAGCGCTGTGAGAATCGCGCGCGCGATGATGTGAGTATAGGAAACTTTGCGGCCCGACGCGGCAACGTGTTGATTGATGAGCCGGCGATTCTCGTCAAGCAACTTGAGCGGGACCTGGCGCTGCGACGTCGCGGTCGGGACCGCGAGACTCGCTTCCATGTTCTCGGCAATGCGAAGCGCGGGTCCGCGAATCG
>Ga0134122_10001819_pt1 | contig 15523 bp, 14 predicted proteins | sample KB302_FD_96461 | JGI IMG/M metagenome (GOLD analysis project Ga0134122, IMG submission 96461) | Terrestrial soil microbial communities without Nitrogen fertilizer from Kellogg Biological Station, Michigan, USA - KB3-0-2 | ecosystem: Environmental > Terrestrial > Soil > Unclassified ... | reverse complement strand
TTGGCTTCCCGTCGTCGCCCCGGAACTCGAGTTCTATCTGACCAAAACCAACCCCGATCCCGATTATCCCCTCGAGCCCCCGATGGGACGCTCTGGGCGTCCCGGTGCTGGCCGGCAGGCCTACAGCCTTGGCGCCGTCGATGAATATGACAAGATCGTCGACGACATCTACGAATTTGCGGAACGCCAGTATTTGAAGATCGACACGATCATTCAGGAGGGCGGCGCGGCGCAGCTCGAAATCAATCTGCTGCACGGCAATGCCGTCGACCTTGCGGATCAAATCTTTCTTTTCAAGCGGACGATCCGGGAAGCCGCCTTCACGCACAATTGCTACGCAACATTCATGGCAAAGCCGCTTGCGAACCAACCAGGCAGCGCCATGCACATCCATCAGAGCGTCGTCGATATCAAGACGGGCAAGAACATATTTACAATGGGCAACGGCGAACCGAGCAAGCTTTTCTTCAGCTTCCTCGCCGGGCAACAGGCCTATTTGTCTGCCGCGATGTGTCTCCTCGCGCCGTACGTGAATTCGTACCGCCGGCTTGTGCCGAATGGCGCGGCGCCCATCAACGTCGAGTGGGGTTACGACAACCGCTCGGCGGGCCTGCGCGTGCCGATTTCACCCGACTCAGCGCGGCGCGTGGAAACGCGCCTCGCAGGCGCCGATGCCAATCCCTATCTGGCACTCGCTGCGAGCCTGGCGTGCGGATACCTCGGCATGAAGAACAATCTCGCGCATCGCCCTGCCGTCGTCGGCAACGCCTATCGAAATGCGCATCAATTGCCGCGCGGACTGCTTGAAGCGTTGACCGAGTTCGAAGAAAGCACGCCGCTGCACGATGTTCTCGGCAAGCGCTTCTGCCACGTCTATCTGGCGTTGAAACGCAGCGAATTCGAGGAATTCATGCGAGTCATCAGTCCTTGGGAACGCGAACACCTGCTGCTCAGCGTGTAATCAGCCGGGCCCATTCGTGAGCGCGTTACGGCCGTCCATGTTTCAATCTGCGATGCTCGGATAGAAACGCTTAATCTTATTGCCGGTTATCTTTCAAATTTCGACCAATGCGTCATTGTTTCAAAAGACTTCGAGCGGCATTTGATATCGTAGGCGCGAAGATTTTTCCGGCCCGTCTGATCTGATTAAGACGATGCCGCGATGATCTCCGGTACGTGCCTGGCCGCGCAATCGATTCTTATTCGCTGCGCCGAGCGACTGATTTAGGCGGGAACATTGATGATATCGACTTCGGAACAGACGGCCGTCGCCCGTAGAACCATTTTATTCGTCGATGACGAGCCTCTGTCGCAGAAATACTTCAAGGCGTCGGTCGGCCGGTATGCCAACGTTCTGACCGCCAGCAATCCGGACGCGGCACTCAAGATGCTGGCCGACAGCGGCGATACGATATCCGTGGTCGTAAGCGACGAGCGCATGCCGCATGACAGCGGCGTGTCGTTCCTGACGAACGTGCGGAAATCGTGGCCTTCGACAGTGAGGATTTTGACGAGCGCTTACGCCGATATCGAAAATCTGCAACAGGCCATCAACGGGGCGGCTATCTACCGTTTCGTGCCGAAGCCGTGGGACTTCGATGAGCTGTGTTCGGCCATGCAGGAAGCATTGGTGGCCGAGCGGGTTGTCGAGAAAATCGCGGCGCCCTCGGATGGTCGCCTTGGCTCCGGTAATGCAGAAAGCGCCAATATCGAGCTGCTGGCCGTCCTCGCCCGAGAACTTGCGACGCCGTTGGGTTCCCTCGACAAGGAAGCGTTTCAGCTTTCCATATTAACCGGCACGAGAGGCTTTGCTCCTCACCAGACTTCGTCCTCACAAATCGGCAACTGGTCGTCGCAATTGCGCCTTGGCCAAATCGCGGCATCGGCGGCACAGGTGCAGCGCGACGTTCAGCATTGCCGGTCACTGGCTGGATCGATTGCCGAACTGGCGGCCGGTCTTTGCGGCTCGGAAGCCGTGCAGCCGCCTTCAATGGCGGAAACGGCTAGTGAAGCTCTTGAGCAAATCGAGGTGCGCCGGACAGATAGGAAAATCATCACGCTCGACGCCAGGCAGGACTTCCGCTACCGGGCGCCGAAGAAAATCATCAGTTTCGTGCTGGTCAACGTATTGCGGACCCTGCTTCGGCAGTCGCCCAGCGGGAGCCCGACGGAGGTCGCCGTCGTGCTGGCCGCCGAAATTGACGGGAACGAAGTGCGCATTACCACGAGCGATGATTCGGCAAACCCGGAGTTCAGTCGCGCGGTCCGTTGCGCTCTATGGGCGTTTGGCGGAGAACTCGACCACACAAGTGATCGAAATTCGGGCAAGGCAACGACGATCGTCCGGCTTCCGAAGTCGCAACTAGTTTGAGATGTATCGGAAAGCCGTTAACAAACTTAGCAAATTCATTCTAAAGGCATTCTAAAACTCGCGGACCAAATCAGATCGTTTGTGGTAGGGTTTCAACCCAGGGGCCATAGCATCAGGTAGGGGGCGAGAAGTGCGCATCGAGCGAGATATTGATCGCACGGTATCTTTTAGGAACAGCCAAGGTGCGGCGGTCCGGGGTACCCTAAGCAAACTTTCCCGCCGGAACATCGTATTCGAGATCTACAATCCTTTCTCGCCTCTTCAGACAAGCGAGGTGTTGACCGATCTCAAGGTTCGGCGCGGCAAAAACGTTGTTTATCAGGGCGATGCGGTCGTGACCGGCGTCGTGACCACCAGCATTCTGGTGGTGGTTTCTGCGACGCTGGTCAGCAAATGGACGGCGCTCGACGACATCATTTCAGAGTCCGCCGGCATCCGCTCGGAAGTCGCGCACTTCATCGATGAGTGGGAGCGGGTCAACAAGCTCGACCCCAATTATCAAGTGAAGGTCGCCGACCTAAGGTCTTTTCTGAGCGACCTCAGTTTCTGGCTCGATCAGGTTGATCTCGCTGCCGAAGATGAGCACGGCGCGCCTGTCATGGCGCTCGACACGGAGAAATTCGAGGAGCTCAAGGCGCCCGTGATGCCTCGATTGACGAGGCTATTCATGGAGCTCGAGGAAGCCTGCCGCCAGCTCGAGGTTGACGAAGTCGAAAATCACAAGCTGCTGGCGCAGCGCGATTTGCTGCCGCTGATGATGGCGTCGCCGTTTTTCAATCGGGTTTACAGCAAGCCGCTTGGCTATGCGGGCGACTACGAAATGGTCAACATGATGTTCCGCAAGGAGCGGGGCGGAAAGACAACCTACGCCCAGGTCGTCAATGATTGGCTGTTGAACGGCGGTCCGCCGCAAGCGCATCGCAATCGCATCTATTTGCTCGAGAAGATGCTTACTAAGGCGGCTGAGGACGCAACCTTCAGCAACAAGAATCTTCGGGTGCTCAATGTCGGCTGCGGCCCCGTGCAAGAACTGCAACTCTTCATTGCAAAAAATAAATCGGCGCACCGCTTCTCATTCGATCTGCTCGATTTCAATGCCGAGACTCTCGGCTACGCAAAACAGCAGATCGAATCGATTACAGCCGATCGCGCCGAAGCGCCGAAGGTTACGTACATACTGAAAACGGTACAGGAGCTTTTACGTCAGGCCATTGAGATGCCTGCCAATTTCCAGAGCTACGACATCATCTATTGCGCCGGGCTGTTCGACTATCTGTCGGATCGCGTCTGCGCCAAACTGACGAGGCTCTTTTATCAATGGTGCGAGCCCGGCGGTCGCGTCATCGTCACAAACGTCCATTCCTCAAATCCTGTGAAAGGTTTGATGGAGCATGTCATGGAATGGCATCTAGTGATGCGCGACGAGTCAGATATGGTCCGCTTGGTACCGGATCTTGAGCCGCTGAAAGTCTACACCGACGATACCGGCATCAATGTCTTCCTCGAGATTGAAAAGCCGATAACCTAGTTCAATGGACGACACGTCAGACCTACGACAAGCCTTCGAAGCCGAGGAGCAGGAACTTCGTCTGAGGCAGTCAAAGGTGGCTTGCATCCTCGGCATCGTCCTGATCCCGGCAGGTATCTCGCTCGACTACATTTCGTATCCTGACCAGCTGAGCACGCTGGCAACCATTCGACTGCTCACAGCCGGGCTCATCGCGGTCATATATGCCCTGCACTTTTGGGACAGGACCGCGGCCCACGTTCGTTATCTGACAATGGCCGGGCTTCTCATGGCCGTCGCCTCGATGGCGATGATGGTCGCAATCACAGACGGCGCCTCGTCGGCATACTACATCGGCCTGTTTCTGATCTTGTTTGCGGTCGGCGTGCTGGCGCCGATGCAGCCGTTCGAAGCAACGCTTTTGTGCATCGCGACGCTTGGAATCTACCTCATAGGGTGTTCGCGCGCGGCCAATGCCGAATTCACGACGAACAACCTGCTGAATAATCTTTATTTCCTTATTTTGACCTGCATCATTTGCGTCACGGCCGTCCACTTCAATTACAAGCGGCGTTACAATGAATTCCGCCTCAAATTCAAACTGGCGGCGCAGCATCAAGAGCTTTCCGCCCTCGATCGTCTAAAATCCCAGTTCTTCGCCAACGTCAGTCACGAACTCAGAACGCCGCTGACGCTCATTCTGGCGCCCGTGGAAAAACTGAAAATCGACATTGCGAAGCTCAGCCGGCCGACACAAGAGCTGCTCGACATCATCGAGAACAATGCGTTGAGGCTGCTGCGGCTCGTCAACGACATTCTAAGCCTGATCCGGCTGGAAGAAGGACGCGCGTCGCTCGCCAAGAAGCAGATCGATATGATCCACTTTCTGCGCCACACGACAGCGTCGATGAAGCACTTGGCGGCGCTTAAAGGCATCAGTCTCGAACTGAAAGAATTAGATAGCGATCTTATCGTCAACGCCGATCCCGACGCGCTCGAGAAAATCGTTGGCAACGTCATCGCCAACGCCATCAAATTCACGCCACCCGACGGCCGTATCGACGTTTCCGCCGCGCGCGCCGACAACATGGTCACCATAACGATCAGCGACACGGGCATCGGCATTCCCGCCGAACAGCTGCCGCATATTTTCGATCGCTTCTACCAGGTCGACGGCTCTGCGACGCGGCGGCATCAAGGCTTGGGACTTGGCCTTGCCCTGGTCCGCGAATTAACCGCGAGGCACGGCGGCGACGTCACCGCTACAAGCGATTCCGGCCACGGGACGACGTTTGTTTTACGGTTTCCTCACGCACTTCAGGCTACGCAGTCCGCCATGGAAAATGCCGAAGAAAAGCCCGACCAGTTGGCCAATGATCCACTTCGCACGTTTGACCGCAAGGCTTCGGCGCGCGCCCTCGCTGCGGATGAACCTGTAGAGCCGCAAGAGCAAATCGAAGCGATGCCGGAGACGACCGAGCGAGCCGACATGCCGCTGTTGCTCGTCGTCGATGACGAACCGGACATGCGCCGATACCTCGTGACGATGCTGCGCGAAAGCTATCGGATCATCGAGGCCGAGGACGGCATATCGGCGCTCGAGAAGGCGATGACGGCCACTCCCGATCTCATCTTGCTCGATGTCATGCTTCCCGGCGTCAGCGGTCTCGAAGTTTGCCGCTCGCTCAAAGAGAAGCCAGAGACGCGCGCCATCAAGATCATCGTGTTGACCGCCAGGGCCGACGAAGAGGCAAAAATAATCGCGCTGAAGCACGGCGCCGATGATTTTCTGATCAAGCCATTCAGCGGCCTGGAGGTGCGCTCGCGCATAACGAATCTCATTCGCGCGGCGCAACTCGAGCGCGACCTGCAGCGAACCAATGGCGAATTGAAACAAAGCCTGCAGCAACTCCGCGAGACGGAAGCGGCGCTGGTACAAAACGCCAGGCTAAGTGCTCTCGGGACGATGGCCGCCGGACTGCTGCATGAAATCGGCAATCCACTGAACTTCATGGGCACGGCCCTGCAGCTTGCGGCCCGCGACCCGACGGTCCGGTCGGACCCTGACACGGCCGATACGATAAAAGACATTCAAGAGGGCTATGAGCGAATTCATCGCGTCGTCACCGACCTGAGAGGCTTCACCGCGCCGCAACGGCCCGAACACCCGCGCCCCTTCTCTATCGACTCGGCAATCGATCACGCGCTTCGATTTACGGCCCACGTTCAGAAGGGAATAAACATCACGAAAGATCTGACCGACGCTGGACCGGTGTTCGGCTCGCAGTCGACGATCGCGCAAGTTCTCGTCAACCTTTTGGTGAACGCGGTTTCGGCCGTGCGCACGGTCGAAGAACAACGCCAACCCGAGATTCGCATATCGACTTGGGTTGATGGAGACCAACTCTTTGTCTCGATTCGCGACAATGGGACGGGAATAGATCCGAAAATTCAAACTCAGATATTCGATCCGTTTTTCTCAACCAAGGATGTTGGCGAAGGAATGGGATTGGGATTGGCCGTGAGCCATAGAATCATCGAGAATCACGGTGGTTCATTGAGTGTTAACAGTAGTCTAGGAGAGTGGACTGAGTTCCGTTTCAATTTACCATTTGCGTCTGAGAAAGAGAACAAGGTCTCTCATGGAGTCGTTTCATACTAATCAGCCCGTCGAGATTTTGATTGTCGACGACGAGCCTCAGGCGGTTAAATATTTCAAGAAAGCATTTGGCGCGAAATACGAAGTCCTGACGGCCACGAGCGCAGACGAAGCAGAATCTCTCGTTCTCTCCGGCGACCACAACATCGCGCTCGTCATTACTGACCAGCGGATGCCGGGTCGCAGCGGCGTCAGCCTTTTGAACCGCATTCGCAACGAGCGTCCCGACATCGTTCGCATGCTGACGACGGCCTATGCCGATCTCGACAGCGCCATCGACGCCGTCAACAAGGGCGAAATCCTTCGCTATATCTCGAAACCGTGGGATCTGCGTGTCCTCGAGGCTGAAATCGAACAAGCCATCACATTCTATCTCTTAAAGAACGAATATGACTTGCTATTGCGCGACAAGCTCAGCGCTTTGCACCGTACGCTTCTTCGCGACCGCATGAACGGCATGGCCTTCATGTCGGGTATGCTGCCGTACGACAATGCCCCGCTCACGATGTATAATTATCTGAAAGACGCTCTCGCAGAGCCAGCGTGGCGTTCAGCAGTCCAGCAGCAGTGGTCGCAGCTGCGCGTGCAGGATCATTGGCGCATTCCCGTCAATGAAACGCAGCGCATGATCAGCCTCTCCGAAGATTTTATGAACAAGGAGCTCACCACACCCCAGGGCGCGGCTGAACAGACCAACCTCGTCGCGCTCGTCAACGATTGCGCGCAGGCCGTGAACCACGAACACGGTTCGCAGCAGGTGAACATCTCCGGCGGTTCCGAGCCGATCCTCATTCCGGCCGATGCGCAAGTCGTCCACGGCATCATGCAGCGGCTTCTGGAACCGATGAGCCGGTGGGCGGCTCCCGGCAGCACCTTGCAGATCAACATCAGAAAAGACCGCAGCGATGACGACGACAGCGTCGCCATTCATTTCGAAACGCGCAACTGCGAAGCGGCCAAGGCCGTGCAGGATTGCGTCCTGTTTGCACCGGCTCTGCAGGTCGTTCCGAAGCGGGCTGCGGAATTCCTCAAGGCTTCCTTGGCCATCGGTCATATGGGCGGAACGATCAGCTCGCCGCCGATGGAGAACGGCTACAAGCAAATTCATGTGACGCTGCCTGCACGAAGCGGCGGCCAAAACCTCGCCTCGGCTCCGAGGCAGTGGCTTCAAGATCTCAGCGATGAGTATGAGAAGTGGGTGCTCGGGACGCTTGACGTCGCCTTCTGATCTGCACTGAAGACCGTCGCGGCGAACGCAACATGTCCGGCTGTCAACGGCCTACTCTAGAGTACGGGCGTTCTCAGGGGCCCATGCAGCTGTTTTCGAAGCTCGTCGCCTCCGGTGGCTTATCTTCATGAGATGCAGGCCGGCCGCGAGGCAGAACGCCGTCCGAGCGGGCTCTAAGATAGACGTAGATATCGTCGAGATAGCACATCACATTCTTATTGGTGCCAAACGCCGGCATCACCAATTGTTGGGCCGTGTTGACGTCTTGCTTGCCGCCCGAAACGATCGCCTCGAACTGGGCATAGTCAAGTGATTTGAGTGCTTGCGTAAGATCCGGCCCGAAGCTTGAACCTGATCCATCGGGACCGTGGCAGACATCGCACGTGCCATTGAAGCGGCGGAAGCCGGAGAAGGTATACCAATCGACTTTGCCGTCCGGGCCGATCTTATATGTGGGATCACCCTTGGCATCGAGATATTTGCCGTCGACCTTCTTGACCGCTTTTGATGCGGTAGGAACGTCGGGTGCGGCAGCTGAAACAGGAGAGGCGATCAGGAGAAGCGGAAGGCCGAATGAAAACGTCAACGACAAGAGAGCTGGTTTGAATGGGCTATAACAGCCGGAGATAAAATTTTTCACTCTGTCAAACCTCCTGGCCGACGGATCACTGCGGCGCCGATCTGGTGATACTATTCGACTTTCAAAAGCATCTGCGTATTGTCGACTTCTTACATCGTAATCGGTTCCGATGTTGCCAACTTAAATAGCTGTAAGGATATTCGGCGGTATTCGCCGCGGCGACAATAGTTTGTGAATGACTCTCGAACAATCAGATTAGGGGAATGGAAAATCACTATGCAGCAGACGGTCGTAAGGGTCATATGCGCGATCGGTCAGTCGGGGCAGATCGGTCTTAACGGCGTGCTGCCTTGGGAGGGAAACCGCGGGTCGGAGTACGTTGCGGATGTCGCGCGCTTCTTTGACATTACGAGGGGACACGTTCTCCTTGCCGGGCCCCGAACGATTGCCAGCGTGCCGGAATTCGCGCGTTCCGACCGCACGCTCGGCGTCTTGCGCTCAAGTATGGATCCGGAACAGACGTTGCGTGAGTATGCAGGCCGGGTGGTCTTCATCGGAGGCGGGCCGCCCGTGTGGGACGTCTACGCGCGCTTTGTCAGCCATTGGGACGTCACGCGCCTTCCCTACGACGGCCCTGCGGATCGGTGGTTCAATCCCAAGTGGCTGACTGCCGGCTCTATACAGGACGGCGCGCGCGTGAATGTTCGCTGAGATCCGAGTTCGGCCGTTCTCAGTCGAACGCGGACGACAGAGACCTCTGGATCGAATTCAAACCTTTGCTGATCGATCTCGAGACGTCATCATAGTCGGAGGCCTTATGTCTCCGCGACTTCGCCGGGCGCCGTGCAACTTTTGAGGCCGGCGAAACCTGAGACACGGCCGCAGGCGCTAGCTGCGATTTTGTTTCGCCGCTAGCAACAGGGATAACCTGAGCGTCTCTCGACGGCGACGTGTCGGACTGAGGAACCGGTTCTGCGCTGCCGACGGTCAGCGGAACGGCGGCGTCGGACGGCTGGGCCACAGGCTTTGGCGGTACTAGCATTTCGGCGGGCGCCCAGGCCCGCTCGATCATCGGGCGAACGTTCGAAGGCGTTTCGGACGGCGATGCTTCCGCGCTTAGCCGCGAGCCTTCACCACTCGCTGCGGGCGCCGAAGGACTCGTTACATCCGTATCGACGACTTGTTCCGGCGCACATTTCGCCGCGGCGTTAGAGTGGGCTAAAGCCAGCAACGTCTGATCGGGATTATCGACGGGCAATTGTGCATTTACGGCGACGAGAAAAGCACTCATGGCCTGCTTCGACGACGCCGTCCAAACTCCATTTATCGGACCGTGATAGCACCCGGTCCGCGTCATCGCCGTTTGCAGCTCGCGCACCAACGACGCCCGATCGGGCGGACGAGCCGGCATCGCGACGGGGCCGCCGGCCGTCTCTCGGATAACGCGCAGCGACGCTGGTGGTGAACTCAACGGCTCGGCTCTCACCAGTGGCGGAATTGTCACCGCGTCGACACTCACCGAATTCGACGCGCTGTCGGAAACCATTGCCGAATAGAAGCCGTATCCCGCCACTGACGCCAGGACAAAAAGCACGACGCCCTTGATCGTCGCGGTCCCGATACTTCCAAGAACGACCCGCAATAGATTCACGGCGGCTGCACTCATCGTTGCGTTACGCTCTAGGTCTGGACCGGGCCGTGCTGGGACACGCACGGCACGGCTTCTAGCCTATTCCGGAAGTCGTTTTCGCATGGCGTGGGCGCAAACGGCAATCGAGCAAAATGCTTTCTTCCACACGGTCCTTTTTTGTCACTTGGCGATGGTCTCAAAGCGTGAATAATCGCCGACGGACAGAGGCGATCCATCGCCTCTGTGTCGGATACAAGGGCAGAGAACACTTCAGAACCGGAACTTCTTTGACCTTTCAAGCGTTCAAGGTGGTTAAGCAAGAGATTGATGGAGAGGTTCATGCGAGTAGTGAAAGCAGCGTCGTTAGCATTGGCCGTGACGTTAGCGGCCGGTGGTATGGCTTTCGCCGACCAGGACGTTCCCGGCGCGGATTGGATGCCGAAAGAGAAGGTGATGGAGAAGCTCGGCGCGGCCGGTTACACGAACGTAACGGGCCTCCAAGCCGACGACGGGTACTGGGAAGGCAAGGGCGTTAAGAACGGACAAATCACCGAATTCCACGTCGATCCGCATAGCGGCGCATTCACTAAGGAAGAAGTCGATAACGACTGATCACAAAATCGCAATCTCACCATGATGGCCCGAGCAGACGTATTTGCTCGGGCTTTTTCGTGCGGGTCGTCGACCCAATCCCGTTTCGGTTCCAGTTGATTTCTCGACCGTGACGGAGCGACGCCCAACGGTTATGAAAGCAATCGGCCTTCCAACGCGAAGCAGATGAAATGCCGGGTTCCGGTACCGCAGGCAATGTCCGAACCGGATCGGTGATCGAGACGACGGTCCCTGCGCGTCTCGACCGGCTCCCGTGGGGACGTTTCCATACGCTCGTCGTCGCCGCGCTCGGCATCACGTGGATCCTGGATGGCCTCGAGGTAACGCTCGTAGGCGCCGTCGCCGGCGCTCTGATGCAAAGCCCCGTACTTCACTTCACCAATACAGAAGTCGGCATGGCAAGCAGCGCCTATCTCGCTGGCGCCGTTTTGGGTGCTGTATTTTTCGGCTGGCTGACGGATCGTCTCGGCCGCAAGAAACTCTTCTTCGTCACGCTCGCAATCTATATGACCGCCACTGCGGCGACGGCGTTCTCATGGAATTTCTGGAGCTTCGTCGTGTTCCGGTTCTTCACCGGAGCCGGCATAGGTGGCGAGTACGCGGCCATCAACTCGGCGATCCAGGAATTGATCCCGGCTCGTATCCGCGGCTGGACCGATCTCATCATAAACGGCAGCTTCTGGCTCGGCGCCGCGATCGGCGCCTTTGCATCGATCATCCTGCTCGACGCGGCCTTGCTCCCGGCCGACATCGGCTGGCGCGCGGCGTTCGTCATCGGCGCCGTCCTGAGTGGGGTGATACTTTTCATGCGCCGGTGGATTCCGGAGAGCCCGCGATGGCTCGTTACGCACGGCCGGGTCGCAGAGGCGGACGCCATCGTTTCGGGCATCGAGGATGGGCTGCGCCGCCAGGGTCATACGATTGATATGGGACAGTTCATCCCGGAGCGGCTTAGAACGCGCACGCATACGCCTCTGAGAGAGGTCGCAAACGCGATATTCAAGATGTATCGGCAGCGTGCGTTGGTCGGGCTCGCGCTGATGGTCTCGCAAGCCTACTTCTACAACGCCATCTTCTTCACCTATCCCCTCGTCCTGACGACGTTCTACGGCATCCCCGTGGATCAGTTGGGGTGGTACATTCTGCCGTTCGCAGCAGCGAACTTTCTCGGGCCGTTGCTCATCGGCCGCTTTTTCGACACGTGGGGTCGCCGACAGATGTTGACGCTGACGTACGCCGTCTCCGGATTGCTCTTGGCCGGCACGGGATACGTTTTCGCGACGAACATCGCCTCGGCTGCCGCGCTGACGATGGCATGGGCCGTCGCCTTCTTCTTTGCCTCAGCAGCTGCGAGCGCCGCCTATCTGACCGTCAGTGAAACATTTCCACTTGAAGTTCGAGCGCTGGCCATCGCGCTATTCTACGCGGTGGGAACGGCGATCGGCGGCGTTGCCGGCCCCTGGTTGCTGGGCCATCTGATCGATAGCGGATCGCGGTTGAGCGTGTTCACCGGCTACCTCATCGGTACGGCGTTGATGCTCGCCGCAGCTCTCATTGCAGCAATCTGGGCAACGGCGGCAGAACGCAAGCCGCTGGAGGAGGTTGCGCGCCCGCTGGCTTCGGTGGACTGACTTTGCTTAAGTCATGCCGTTGCGTTCTGCGATCATCCGCGAGGGTTGGAGTAAATGCATACGCTTGCGAACGACAGCGACGGGACGGTCGAACAAACCGTGGCGCAACCACCTGCAATAGTTGGAACTTCGCCGCCATCTCATCGGTCGTCCTGGTGGGGACCTTGATCCTCAATCCGCCTATAAAGAGAGTTATGCATGAGCCGGATTTACAGCCGCAAGAGTGTATGCTGTTCGATCGATAGGGGCGGCTAACTGTGAATGGAGGCAGAGATGGAAGAGCCGGATCCATTTGAACCCGGCAGTCATGTGTTCACCGGGACTGTGAAGACCTGGCGTAGCGGCTACGGTGAACTGGTGACGGACAGCGGTGTCACGGTTCCGTTGCTGACGCAGGGGCATCCGCCGGTCCGCGAAGGAGCGCGCGTGACGCTCATTACGCGAAAACTGAGGCCGCGCTTTCAAATTGAAAGGGTCATCAAGGCTGATTAGCGCCATATCCGGAAATTGGTGAGCGTTCATAAAATAGGGTGTTCGCTCACCAATACAGATGCCACCGCGTGATGAACTTTGGCGATGAGCGTTGACGCCGTCGCCACGCCCGAATGGAAGGCTGGACGCATGACAGGAATGGTCATCGCCGTAATTGTCGTCCTCTATCTCTCAAGTTCAATTCGTATTTTGCGCCAGTATGAACGGGGCGTCGTATTCCTGCTCGGAAAATTCGCCGGGGTGCGTGGACCGGGCCTGACGCTCATATTCAATCCCGTCCAGGCTATGACGCGCGTATCGTTGCGCACCGTCACGATGCAGATCCCATCACAGAAGATCATCACCAAAGACAACGTTTCCATCGATATTGCCGCTGTCGCCTACTATCACATCAGCGACCCGGAAAAGGCGGTCATCGCGATTGAGAACGTTTACGACGCGATAAACCAAATCAGTCAGACGACCGTGCGGAATGTTGTCGGCCGCTTCTCGCTCGACCAGCTCTTGGCGCAGACCGCCGACATCAACGAGCAGATAAAGAATGTGATCGATGCGCATACGGAGCCGTGGGGCACGCAAGTGACCGCCGTCGAGATCAAAGACATCATACTGCCCGACAACATGCAGCGCGCCATGGCGAAAGAGGCCGAGGCCGAACGTGAACGGCGTGCCAAGATCGTCGCCGCCGAGGGCGAATTCCAAGCCGCCGTGAAATTGGGAGAGGCCGCCGACATCATCACGGCGCACCCGGTGGCGCTTCAGCTGCGAACGCTACAGACAATGGTCGAGATTGCGACAGAGAAGAATTCGACCATCATCTTTCCCGCGCAGTTCATGACGACCGTACAAGAGGCTTTGGCGACCTTGCAAAAGGACTCGCAGCATAAATAGAGACTCGTGAGCGCCCGGCTGCTCCCATATAATTTGATCCAAAGCCTTGCTCGTCGCACCGTGGCCGGTTTCCAATAGTCAGGGCCCGGCTTCACTTAAGCCGTGTTACACCGAGGTTGAGGAAGGAGCGTTAGATCGGCTTACGGTCGTCGACACGAAAGGCCCCGATAACGATGCGTTAAAACGGAGACGAACCGATGCAATTCACGATCGGATTCAAGCACAGGGGAAAAGCGTGCCATGTCACCGTCGAGGGCGAGGACGCTCTCAGCGCAGCCTTGGCACTGAAAGCGGAACGCCCGGAAGCGACGATCATGTATGTCCGCCCACAAAATCGGCGCGGCGATGCGCGCCACCCTCCCTTGGGCGGCGGCAGAGAAGACCTTTGAAGGGGCTGGAGGCTTTCCCTCCGCCGACCGCGAGGTATGCCCGTTTGAGGACAAGAGGACCGGCGCGCCTAGATTCTGCGGCTAAGATGTCGAGCAGAATTCGCGGCGTCGCGCGCAGGCGAGTCAATGTTGCAGAGACACCAAAAGACCAATGCCTGCCGAGACTGGCGCCAATTACAGTCATGCCCGGCTGAACTTTGGCACGCAGGCTCCATAGCTGAATGACTCAGTGCCGGTATTGCTTAAGGTGATATAATCCAATTGGTGTCTTATAGGCGTGAATAAGGATGCATTGAAGGCTGGTAATTGCAAAATTTTGCAATGCGTCAATAACAGACAATAACCAATTTCGCGATATTACGCTGACTAGACAGAATATTCGGCGTTAACTCGAGAAATCTCGCAGTACGACTTTTCAAAATGCGTCGAGGAGGTTTCTTCAATGTCCTAGCGTTTGTCCCTTTCGGCGGCCGTTGCCGTCGCTACCCTCATGGCACTCCCGGCCGCTTCCCAGGCGACTGACTGTCTTAATCTCAAACACGCACGGTCTAGCACCGTCGCCGTCGTAGACGGTACGGGACACGCCCTTCGACGCGTCGGCGATGGTATCGTTCGCGCTGGTGATAGAGCGTTCGGCTGGATCTTCTGCAAGCATCGGAACCGGGCCTGATCAGGTTGCGGATATCCGGGCGCAGGGCTGCGGCGACCCGCTGATTTCGTGAGCCTCTCAAGCATAGAGGCCTCGTCGAACGACGGGGCCTCAAGCTCAGCGACCGCGAAAATGCGTTCGCGATAGATGCGACCTACACAAACGGCCGCCCCTTGTCAGAAAATCGACAATCCGTGGCTTCCCGTGACCGCTCCCAAAATTGTGACGACGCTAAGCGCCAGCAGTACCCAATGTACCCGGTGCAACAGGGCGAACGTGGCTTCCGGCTGCTCGGCCACCCAGCGTGGTAGGAAGCGGTGCAGGATGAACGGCTCGCCGACGAATAGAACGAAGGCGAACAGCAGCCACACGCCGACCATTGCGTGCATCCACCAGAACGTAATCGAGTGAAATCGATCCCAGAGATCGAGCTGCCATATCATGTAGAGGCCCGTAAGGCCGACGACGATAACGGCAGTCCGCGCCTGCCATACGAAACGGCGCTCGATTGCGCGGAAGGCTTGGAGGCGGTCTTCGCCGAGATCGCCGCGACGAACCGCAGGCAGCACCACCATCGTTGCCATGGACACGCCGCCGATCCAGATCACCACGCCCAGCACATGCAGCGCGCGAGCCAAAACGACGTCATCCATAACTGCCCCTAGAACAAACGACACGCGATCGAACTCAGTGCAGCTTACCGCACTATCTTCAGACTTAGACAAGTTTGCGCTGGAACATGAAAAAGCCGAATGCGACGAAGGCTCGCCCCCAGAGGAAGCGAGCCTGATGTCGCGCCCTAGGCGACACGCCACCGCGACCAGAAGCTATTGGTTGAGGATAATGTAGGGCTTCTTGCCTGTTGGTTTTGGCGGAGGCGGCGG
>Ga0134122_10001818_pt1 | contig 15527 bp, 12 predicted proteins | sample KB302_FD_96461 | JGI IMG/M metagenome (GOLD analysis project Ga0134122, IMG submission 96461) | Terrestrial soil microbial communities without Nitrogen fertilizer from Kellogg Biological Station, Michigan, USA - KB3-0-2 | ecosystem: Environmental > Terrestrial > Soil > Unclassified ... | reverse complement strand
GCGCAGTTCCAGCTTCCCGCCCCGCCGCAGCCGGCCGCCGAACCCGAGCGCCCGAAGATCGAGGTGGTCTTCGTCCTCGACACCACCGGCTCCATGGGCGGGCTGATCGAGGGCGCCAAGCAGAAGATCTGGTCCATCGCTTCCGAGATCGCGCGCGGGCAGCCGACGCCGGTCCTGGAGGTCGGCCTGGTGGCCTACCGCGACCGCGGCGACGCCTACGTGACCAAGAAGTTCCCGCTCACCCGCGACCTGGACGCGATGTTCGTCAACCTCCAGAAGCTGCGCGCGGACGGCGGCGGCGACACCCCGGAGCACGTGGGCCGCGCGCTGGGAGAGGCCGTCAGCCAGATGGCCTGGAACCAGGAGTCCAAGGTCATGAAGCTGATCTACCTGGTGGGCGACGCGCCTCCGCACGACGACTACAACGACGGCTGGAACTCGGTGACCTGGGCCCGCCGCGCGGCGGCGAAGGGCATCATCGTGCACGCCATCCGCTGCGGCGACGACTCGGACACCTCGCGCTCCTTCACCCGCATCGCCTCTGCCGCCTCGGGCAACTTCATCACCATCGGCCAGACCGGCGGCATGGTGGCCACCGCCTCGCCGTACGACGCGGAGCTGAAGCGGCTGAACGCGGAGATCGCGGCCAAGACCATGTACGGCGGCGACGCCCGCGCCCGCGAGGCCACCCGCGCCAAGGTGTCGGCGATGGCGGCGATGCCGGCCTCCGCCGCGGCGGACCGCGCGGACTTCTTCGGCAAGGGCATGGGCGCCGGGATTACCTCGACGGCGGCCCCCAAGGCCGAGGGCGGCGCGGTGGACCTCACCTCCGCCCCGGCGGCGGCGGCGAAGATGCCGGCCGCGGCGCTCCCCGCGCCGCTCCAGTCGCTGAGCGGCGAGGAGCGGCAGGCCAAGCTGGAGGAGATGCAGAAGGAGCGCTCCGCGCTGGAGCAGAAGGCGGCCGACGTGGCCAAGCAGCGGGCCGACTGGCTGAACAAGAACAGCAAGGACAAGGAGGACGCCTTCGACACCAAGGTGAAGGAGTCCCTCAAGAAGGGCGCCGCCGACTACGGCATCAAGTACTGAACGGCAACGCAACTCTCGATCCGGTCCCTCGATAATCAAAGCAAGAGGTATCCTGGGACAGTGAAGGCGGTCACCGGCAGGCTCCGGTGGCCGCCTTCCATTTTTCCGGGGTCTCGCGGTATGCAGCGGCCATGTTCAACGCCGCCGCCCGAGTCCCCGCCCCCCGAAACGAGCCCATCTTCTCCTACGCCCCCAACGACCCCGCGCGGGCGGAGCTGAAGGCCGCGTTGAAGAAGGTCGCGGGCGAGAAGCCGGACATCCCCCTGGTCATCGGCGGCAAGCAGGTCCGCACCGGGAAGACGCAGGAGGCCCGGATGCCGCACCGGCACCAGCACGTGCTGGCCACCTACCACGAGGCGGACACCGAGCACGTCCACCAGGCGATCAACGCGGCGATGGCGGCGCGCACCGAGTGGTCGCTGACGCCGTTCCCGGAGCGGGCGGCGATCTTCCTGCGCGCGGCGGAGATCATCGCCGGGCGGGGCCGGGCGTCGTTCAACGCCGCCACCATGCACGGCCAGTCGAAGACCGCGTTCCAGTCGGAGATCGACGCCATCTGCGAGTCGGTGGACTTCATCCGCTTCAACGTCCAGTTCGCCCAGCAGCTGATGGAGATGCAGCCGGTCTCCGACCCGGGGATGTGGAACCTGATGGACTACCGGCCGCTGGACGGGTTCGTGCTGGCGGTGGCGCCGTTCAACTTCACCGCCATCACCGTGAACCTGGTCACCGCGCCGGCGGTGATGGGCAACACGGTGGTGCTCAAGCCGGCCTCCACCGCCATGCTCTCCGCCTGGCACTGGATGGAGGTGCTGCGCGAGGCGGGCCTGCCGGACGGGGTGATCAACTTCGTCCCCGGCCGCGGCAGCGTGGTGGGCACCGCCGCGCTCACCCACCCCGACCTGGGCGGCGTGCACTTCACCGGGTCGACGCCGGTGTTCCAGGGGATGTGGAAGACGGTGGGCGACCACATCGAGAAGTACAAGCAGTACCCGCGGCTGGTGGGCGAGACCGGCGGCAAGGACTTCATCTTCGTCCACGCGTCGGCGGGGGAGGACGTGGACGCGGTGGCCACCGCCATCATCCGCGGCGGATTCGAGTACCAGGGGCAGAAGTGCAGCGCGTGCTCGCGCGTGTACGTGCCGGAGTCGATGTGGCCGAAGCTGAAGGGCCGGCTGCAGGAGTGGATCGCGGAGATCAAGATCGGCGACGTGAGCGACTTCCGGAACTTCATGGGCGCGGTGATCGACGAGGCGTCGTTCAAGAACGTCTCCTCGTACATCGACCTGGTGAAGAAGGGCGGGAGCGAGGCGCAGATCGTCGCCGGCGGGGAGACGGACCGGAGGGAGGGCTGGATGGTGCGGCCCACGCTGGTGCAGGTGCAGAACCCCAGGCACCGCGTGATGTGCGAGGAGATCTTCGCCCCGCTGGTCTCGCTCTACGTCTACCCGGACGCGAAGTACGAGGAGACGCTGAGGATCTGCGACGAGACCGCGCCGTACGCGCTCACCGGGGCGATCTTCGGGCGCGACCGGAAGGCCATCACGACGGCGTCCAACACGCTGCGCCACACGGCGGGCAACTTCTACATCAACGACAAGCCGACCGGGGCGGTGGTGGGACAACAGCCCTTTGGTGGGAGCCGGGCCTCCGGGACGAACGACAAGGCGGGGTCCATGCTCAACCTCGTTCGTTGGACAAGTCCCCGCACTGTGAAGGAAAACCTGGCTCCGCCAACCCGGGTGGGCTACCCGTTCATGGGCGCGGAGTAAACTGCAGCCCCTTCACCCCAGGGCCGGGCTTCTCGGAGAACCGACATGATCAAAAGCATCCTCGGCGTACTGGCCGGTGCCGTGTTGCTCACCGCTTGCGGCGGGAGCGACCCCGGCTCCGGAACCCAGACGTTGTACGTGGAGGCGACCGCCGTCAGCGACGGGAGCTCGGACGGCACGTCACTGACCGTGGTGGTCCGGGACGGCAGCTCGTCCGGGAGCTTCATCCAGGACGCGCAGGTGACGCTGATCGGCGACCGCGGGACCACGTATACGCCTGCCTTCGTGGGCATCTTCGGCGTAGGCGGGTACTTCAAGAACCAGATCAACTGGGAGGGCGGCTGGCGGCTGCGCATCGTCCGGGGCAACGACAACCTGGAGGCGTACATCGCGGGGCCGGGGCTGACGGACATCACCGCGCCGGCGGAGAACTCCACCTTCAACAAGGCCAGCGCTCAGAACCTGGTCGTGGCGTGGAAGGACGAGATGGGGCGCGCCATGCCCAACGCCAGCGTGAAGTTCCGGCGCGCGAGCGTCGACCGGACCACCCAGGACACCGGGTCGTTCTCGGTGGACTCCGCCTCGCTCGTGGCCGCGACGGACGAGCGGATCACCGTCACCCGCTGGACGGAGGTATCGCTCAAGGGCGGCGTGACCGGGAGCAACTTCAAGGCTCAGACGACGGTGGAGCGGAACATCATCGTCCAGTAGCGCGCGATTGCAGCTTCAGCTCGAAGTGGCCGGCGTTCTCGGACATGGACAGCACCTCGTAATCCGATTTGACGAGCGGCAGGCCGTCGATCACCTTCCGCCCGGGGAGCAGTGAGCCCCGGGCGGTGACGTTTCCGGGCTCGAAGGTGAGCTCGACGGTGGTGGAGAGGGCGACCACCTTCTGGACCAGGGCCGCCTGCTGGCGGAAGGCGTCCGGCGACTGGAGCGCGCGGAGGGCCGCCGGACCCCGCTGGACCACGTCCTCGCTGAGCTTCGCCTCGGCGACGGCCCTCTCCAGCACGGCCACCTCCTCCCGGAGCTTCCGGGCTTCGGTGAAGGGGACGATGGAGGAGGTCTCGCCGCGCGCGGCGGGCGCGGTGGCCGGCGCGGGCTTCTCCGCGCTGCCTTTGGCGGTGAAGCCATCCCCGCGGAGGGAGGCCGAGCGCAGCGAGACGTCCGGGAGGTACTGGGCAAGCTGTTCCAGGGTCACCGCGGCGCGGGCGGGTGTGGCCGGGCCGGAGAGCGAGACGTCCACGCCGCCCGAGGCGGTCCGCTCCACGGAGACCGCCACGCCGGTCGTCGCCTTGGTCACCCGGGCGGTCACTTCTCCAGGGTCGAGAGACATCCCCGCCTCGGGGACCTTGCGGAGCGCGTCGCGATAGAGGGCGGCGTCCGCGGCGATCTGCCGCTGCGCCGAGCGCTCCGCTTCGAGCGCGGATTTCCTGGCGCGCAGCGCCTGGATCTCGGAAGGGTCCGCGCATCCCCACAGCGAGGCGGCGGCGAGGGTGAGGAGGACCAACGAGCGCATCGCGCGGATCATCACACTTTCGCGCTCCCGTCGGATAGAAACCGCCCCCGGATGCGGCGAATCGAGCAGCGCGGCCAGGCGATCACCGTGGAGCTGGACGGGGACCCGGTCCCGGCGTTCGACGGCGAACCGGTGGCGCTCTCGCTGCTCGCGGCCGGGGAGACCGTCTTCGCCCGCTCCATCAAGTACCACCGCCCGCGCGGCCCCTACTGCTTCGCCGCCGCGTGCTCGCACTGCCTGATGCGCGTGGACGGCGTCCCCAACATCTACACCTGCCGCATCCCCGCCCGCGCCGGGATGCGGCTGGAGCGCCAGAACGCGTACCCCTCCGTCAAGGTCGACGTCTTCCAGTCCATCGACTGGCTCTTCCCCCGCGGCCTCGACCACCACGCCATGTTCGCCGGCGTCCCCGTCGCCGAACAGGTGATGGCCAAGGTCGCCCGCCACCTCGCCGGCCTCGGCCTCCTCCCGGACAAACCCGCCCCGGACCGGATGCCCTGCGAGACCCTCCGCGTGAAGGTCGCCGTCGCCGGCGGCGGCGCGTCCGGATCCTCCGCCGCCGCGCGCCTGGCCGCCCAGGGCGTCCCCTTCCTCCTCCTCGAGCGCGACCCGTTCCTCGGCGGCCGCCGCTTCTCCGCCCCGGACCTCCCGCGCGACCAGGTGCGGCTCCGCACCCCCGTCATCGGCCTCTACGAGGACGACGCCGGCTGGTACCTCGCGGCGGTCAGCGCGGCCGACGCCTCCGAGCCCCGCCTCCTCAAGGTCTACGCCGAACGCTTCCTCCTCGCCGTGGGCGGCCACCCGCCCACCCTCCCCTTCGAGAACAACGAGCTGCCCGGCGTCTTCTCCGGCCGCGCCGCCACCTCGATGCTCCGCCGCCACGGCCTGCTGATCGCCGAGGAGCCCGCGCTCGTCGGGCGCGGCCCGGAGCTGGCCGAGCTGCAACGACTCCTCGAGTCGCACGGCGCGAAGATCGCCGCGGTGGTGGACGTGGACGGCGACGCCAAGGACCTCAAGGCCCACGGCCGGAACAAGGTGAACGGCCTCTCCTTCGCCCGCCGCGGCCGCCGCAAGAAGGTGGACTGCGACGCCATCCTGGTCAGCGTCCCCATCTCCCCCTCCTTCGAGCTGGCCCGCCAGGGCGGCGCCCGCGTCTCCTGGTCGCCGCCGCACCGGACCTTCGTCGTGGAGGCGGCGGCGGACGGGCGCACCCACGCCGCCTTCCCGCTCTACGTCTCCGGCGAGCTCACCGCCCCCCACGCGCCCGAGGAGAGCGCGAAGTCCGGCGAGCTGGCCGCGGACGCCATCGCCCGGGAGGCCCGGCCATGAGCAAGGCGCTGGTCTGCCCCTGCGAGGACGTCACCGTCGACGACGTGAAGCACGCCATCCAGAAGGGCTACTGCGACGTGGAGTCGGTGAAGCGGTACACCGGCTTCGGCACCGGCATCTGCCAGGGGAAGAGCTGCCTCACCGCGGTGGCGCAGGTGCTGGCCTCCGAGGTGAAGGACATCAAGCCCACCTCCATCCTCCCCTTCACCCCGCGCACCCCGCTCTACCCCACCGAGCTGTCGCTGATGGCCACCGCGCCGGTGGACGAGTCGCGGGCACCCTCGGGCGGCGTCCCGGCCTCGCTCGGCTACTCCTTCCACGCGCTGCGCCCGGAGGCGCCGGTGCAGTCGCGCGCGAAGGTGGTGATCATCGGCGGCGGCATCATGGGCCTGGCGCTGGCGCACAACCTGGCCTCCCGCGGCGAGAAGGACGTGGTGGTGCTGGAGAAGGGCTACCTCTGCGCGGGCGCGTCCGGCCGCAACGGCGGCGGGGTGCGGATGCAGTGGGGCACGTCCGCGATGATCGAGCTGGCCAAGCGCTCCATCGACCTGATGAAGCAGTTCGCCCGCGAGATGGGGATCAACATCTGGCTGCGGCAGGGCGGCTACCTGTTCCTCGCCAAGACGAAGAAGATCGCGGACCGGCTGGAGGCCGGCGCCAAGCTGCACAACAGGCACGGCGTCCCCACCCAGATCCTCACCCCGGACGCGGCGAAGGACGTGGTGCCCCAGCTCACCATGAAGGACGTGCTGGTCTGCGCCTACAACTCCGAGGACGGGGTCATCTTCCCCTGGCCGTTCCTCTGGGGCTACGCGCAGAGCTGCCAGAAGAAGGGGATCAAGGTCGAGACCTTCACCAACGTGGTCGGATTCGAGATCGCCGGCGGCAAGATCCTGAAGGTGAAGACCGACCGCGGCGACATCGCCTGCGAGCAGGTGGTGCTGGCCGCCGGCGCCTGGAGCCCCAGCGTGGCCGAGCTGGCCGGCGTCACCCTCCCCAACGAACCGCACCGCCACGAGATCCTCTCCACCGAGCCGCTCAAGCCGTTCCTGGGGCCGCTGGTGTCGGTGCTCGACTCGGGGCTGTACTTCAGCCAGTCCATGCGCGGGGAGATCGTGGGCGGGATGGGCGACCCCAAGGAGCCCGCGGGCCTGAACATGGGCTCCACGCTCCGCTTCGTGAAGCGCTTCGCCTCCGCGCTCACCGAACAGCTCCCGGTGGTGGGGCGGATCAAGGTCCTGCGCCAGTGGGCCGGCTGCTACGACGTGACGCCGGACAACAACCCCATCCTCGGCCGCACCCCGGGCCTGCCGAACCTCTTGCAGATGTCCGGCTTCGTGGGCCACGGCTTCATGATGGCCCCCGCGGTGGCGGAGCGGATGGCGGAGTGGATGGTGAAGGGCGCGCCGGACGAGCTGTTCACCCGCTTCACCCTCGACCGCTTCCAGAAGGGCGACCTGGAGCGGGAGGAGTTCATCATCGGCTGAGGCCGGCGGCCTCGCAGCCCTCGATGAACGGGACCAGCGACGCGTTCACCGCCTCCGGCTCCTCCACGGAGGAGGTGTGGCCGGCGCCGGGGATGACCACCAGCTTCGAGCCGGCGATCAGCGCGTGGATCCGCTCGGCCTTGGCGGGGACGGTGGCCACGTCCTGGTCGCCCACCATCACCAGCGTGGGGCAGCGGATCTTCGACAGCTCGCCCTCGATGGGCGGCCGCTCGACGACCGCGGACTTGAGGGTCCGGAGCACCCCCTGGAGCGAGTTGGCCTCCAGCAGGCGCTGCTGCTCGGCCCGCAGCCCGGCGCGCGACGGGTCGGTGAGGAACTTCCGGCCGAACATGGTCTTCATCGCGGCGCCGGACACCGGCTTGAGCCCCGCCACCCGCGCGATGGCCATCAGCGCCCGGTACTTGACGACCTTGAAGGGCGGCTCGGCGCCGGAGGAGGTCTCCACCAGCGACAGCGACTTGAGCAACTCCGGGCGGCGCGCGGCCAGCCGCATCCCGATGAAGCCGCCCATGGACAGCCCCACGAAGTGGCAGGGCGCGGCGCCCAGTTGCTGGATCAGCGCCGCCGCGTCGTCGGTGAGCTCGTCGATGGTGTAGCCGGATTCGGTGACCTCGCTCTTGCCCTGGCCGCGGTGGTCGTAGGCGATGCAGCGGAAGCGCGACTCCAGCGCCGCCACCTGCGCGTCGAACATCCGGCCGCTCCAGAGGAAGCCGTGGGAGAAGACCACCGGCGGTCCCTTCCCCCGCTCCAGGTAGCTCAACCGCGCGCCGCGAATGACGACCTCTGGCATCCCAGTCCCCTCTCAGGAGGTCCGCCGGAACGTGCCGGACGTGCTGCCGCGGGCGGCGACCACCTTGTAGATGTCCACCGGGCGCTCGCGGCCCTTCACCTTCACCTCGCCCCGGTGCTCCACCTCGAAGCGGCCCTTGAGCCGCGCGTAGGTGGCGGTGCTGATGTGCACCTCCCCCGCCCCCGCCATCGCCTGCAGCCGCTGGGCGACGTTCACCGCGTCCCCGACGACGGTGTACTCCAGCCGCTCCTTGGAGCCGATGTTCCCGGCGATGGCCGCCCCGGTGTTCACGCCGATGCCGAACTCCAGCGTCTCCAGCGCGCGCTCGCTGCGCTCCCGGTTCAGCTCGCGCACGATCCGCTGGATCTCCAGGGCCGTCTGCACCGCGCGCAGCTCCGGTTCGGGGATCTCCTTGGGCACCCCGAACACGGTCATGATCGCGTCGCCGATGAACTTGTTGATCACCCCTTCGTGCTCGGTGATCACCCGGACGATGCGTTCGAAGTAGGCGTTGAGCAGCTCCACCACCATCTGCGGCGGGTAGAGGTCCGCCAGGTGGCTGAAGTGGCGGACGTCGAGGAACAGCACCGTCACCTCCACCAGCTCGCCCTTGAGGTCCAGGTCGCTCGCCTCGCGGAGGATGCGTGTGGCGACGGCGTCGGAGACGTAGCGGGAGAAGGTGGTGCGCAGCCGTTCGCGCTCCTGCAGGCCCTCGCTCATCCGGTTGAAGGACGAGGACAACTGGGCCACCTCGTCGGAGCCGCGCACTTCCACCTTTGCCCCCAGCTGCCCGGCGGCGAGCGACGCCGCGGCCGCCTCCAGCCGCTTCAAGGGCCCGGTCACCACCCGGACCGCGAGGAAGCCCAGCGCCACCGCCGCCACCAGCGCCGCGGCGGCGAAGAGGAGCGAGTCGCGGAAGCGCTGGTCGATCACCGCCAGCGCCTCCGACGACGCCTGCTCCACCAGCACCGTCCACTCCAGCTTCTCCACCGGGGCGGACGCCCCCATCCACGCGTCGAGGTCGCCCTTGCCGGTGAGCAGCGGGTGCTGCCGGTAGCTCTTGCGGTCGGCCATCACCACCGGGTCGGGGTGGATGACGATGGCCAGGTCCTGGTCCAACAGCACCGCGTGGCCGGTCTTGCCGATGGTGGACTCCGCGAAGCGGCGGACCAGCGGGCGCAGCGAGACATCCACCGCCAGCACCCACGTCTCGCCCTCGTCCCCCGCCACCGGCATGGCGATCACCACGTGCGGCATGGGCTGGCCGTCGGGGTCCGCCACCACGTACGGCGGGCCCATGACGATGGCGCGGACGGCGGCCGGCCCCAGCGGCAGGTTCTTGTTGTAGAGGGCGACCCCGCCCCTGGTGGTGGGTTCGCTGAAGCCGACCTTCTTCTGCTCCGGGTCGGCCGTCTGCCACAGCGGATTCACCACCGGCTTGCCGCTCCTCTCGTAGAGCGCCACCACGCTGGCGTTCTCCGTGCTGCGGTAGAGCAGCTCGAGCGCCTTCAGCCGTTCGTCCGGCTGGAGGTCGTTGAGCGGCACCGCCTTGACGAAGCTCTGGATGGCGCGCGCCTTGCGGTAGACGTGGAGGTTGACCTCCGAGGAGAGCGACTTCGCATCCGTCTGGTACAGCGCGTCGAGCTGGCCGCGGAGCGCGGCGCGGTTGGCCGGCTGGGTGATCGCGGTGACCAGCACCAGGGGAACCACGGTCGCTCCCGCCAGGAGCGCAGAGAGCTTGGCCGCCAGTCGCATCGCCGGGGGCGGATTGTGCCGGATTCCACGAACCGCGAAAGCTTTGCTGCGCCGCGATATCATCCGCCCCCCGATGCGCCTGAGACCCTCCATGACGCGACTGGTCGCGCCCTGCGTCCTGGGCCTGTCGATCGCGCTGGGGGCCGCGTGCCCGGAGAAGCCCGTGGAGGCGACGCCGGCCGCGCCGGACGGGTCGGTCGCCGAGGCCCAGGCCAACGGCGAGCCGGACGCCGGCCACGGCCCCACCGCCCACGTGGCCGTCATCATCGGCACGGTGGAGGTGAGGCGCGCGGAGGCCGCCAACTGGTCTCCGGTCCGCGAGGGCGACGAGCTGGGCACCGAGGACGCCGTCCGCACCGGCGACGAGGCCCGGCTGGAGATCGACTACGAGAACATCAAGATCCGCGTCCACGAGCGGTCCGAGCTGAAGCTGAAGACCATCTCCAACGCCGGCGTGCGCGGCCAGCTCCGCGGCCAGGCGGACACCGAGGTCCCCAGCGGGCGCGGCGTGGTGGAGTTGGAGGCCGAGGGCAGCGACGCCGTCGCGCGCACCGAGGGTGGCGCCTTCTCCATGACCGCGGACGGGCAAGGCGTGGTCGCGGTGGGCACCTCCAGCGGCTGGGCCGACCTCAGCGCGGAGGGCGAGTCCATCCGCATCCCGACGGGGATGATCAGCGTCGTCCCCGGCAAGGGGAAGCCGAAGAAGCCCTCCCAGGCCCTGCGGAACGTCCTGCTCAGCGTGACATGGCCGGAGCACGACGAGACCAACCAGAAGACCTATCCGGTGTCCGGGCAAGTGGAACCGGGCGCGCGCGTCGCCATTGGCGGCCAGGACGTCCGGGTCGACGAGCGCGGGCGCTTCAAGGCGCAGGTGCCCCTGCGGCAGGGGAAGCAGCGCGTGGGGGTGGTGGCGACGGATGTCCTCGGCAGGAAAAAGCGGAGCGATCGCCAGGTGTTGTATGACCCGACCGCACCGGATTTTCGGCTGACGAGAAAGCCGTGGTCGAAGTGAGATCCCGCTTTACGAGAGCAAAGAAAACCGAACGCTCGTTTTGGCGATAATGTGGGCATAGCAGCACCTCCCCGGTCTCACGAAGGACTCCCCCACATGGCACTCGCAACCGACTCGACGCCCGCCCGGGCGAACACCCCCCGTCTGTCTGACGCCACCACCCCGACCAGCTCCAAGAGGAAGTCGAACCCCACGCTCCTGGTGACGACCGCGCCGGCGAAGTCGAAGGAGAAGGACCCAGACCGGTCGGAGTTCCAGGCCTCGACGATGTCGCAGTCCCGCTCCGCGAAAGGCCCCGCACTCCTCGACCAGAAGAGCGGCAAGGGCGGCGGCGACGGCGTTTGCGACCCGCAGAAGCCGAAGGACGACGGCGGCTTCTTCGGGTGGATCGGCCACGCGGTGGGGCACTTGCTGGGCACGGAAGAGCCGGAGAAGCCGTGCCTGCCCCCCGCGGTGATCGCCCCCAAGCCCCAGCCCGCGCAGCCCGGCCAGCCGGCGCCGATCACGGGCGTGGCGGTGCCGGTCGCGCCCGGCGGCGGCGGGAACGCCCAGGCCGCTCAGCGCGCGGTGACCGAGGCGTACCAGGAGGCGGGGCTGCACGTGCCGAACGTGCAGGACCCGAACGACGGCGGCACCCGCTACCAGACGGCGCTGAAGGCGCTCGACGGTGGAGCGGCGTACGGCGACGTGAAGGCCGGGCTGCTGGCGGACCTGTACAGCGACCCCGGCGTGCGCGCGCTCCCGTCGAACCAGGCGCCGCAGAAGAAGGACCAGATCGCCGTCTACGACGCGTACGCGCACGTCCTGAACCGGGCGCCGGACGCGGCGGCGCGGCAGCAGTGGCTGGACCCGCAGGGCTCCGGCGCCCGGGAGCTGGCGGACCTCCGCGCCCGGGGCGGCACCGACGAGGACGCGGCGAACTGGATCTCCGGCGCGCTGCTCGCCAGCAACGAGCGCCAGGACCGCATCCCCTCCATCAGCCAGATCAACCCCTCCGGCGTGGAGGACCCGTCGACCTGGAAGGGCGGCGGCTACTTCTGCGGCCCCACCTCGGCGGCGATGATCGCCCGCGCGGACGGCTACCGCGGCGACATCCCGCGCTCCGAGGACGACGACTTCATCCAGCACCTGGCGGACACCTTCCCGCGCGGCGGCACGCCCATCTCCTCCAAGCTGGAGACGGACGTGGCGGACATGGGCCCCATGCTGGAGGAGATCACCGGCGCGCCGGTGGGCCAGCACGGGATGGGCGGGTCGGACGCGGACTCGGTGGCTCAGATGAAGGCCGCGCTGCGCGACGGCCGGCTCCTGGTGGCCAACGGCAACTTCCCCGGCGCCAACGGGCACTACGTCATGGTCAGCGGCTTCGACCAGAAGGGGAACTTCCTCGTCAACGACCCGTACGGGTGGATCCCGAGGGAGTGCCCGCCCGAACGGCTCACCGAGTTCCTGCGCGCGGGCAACGCCACCTGGTGGGACGCGGCCGGTCCGAAGACCCCCGCCGCGGGCGGGACCGCCCTTCCCTCCCCCGCTGCCACCGCGACGCCGGCGGCCACCACGCCCGCGGCCGGCACGCCGGGCAACGTGCAGTACACCGGCGTGGTGCCGGGCGCGATCTACAACACCACGCCCTCTCACATCCCGCCGGGCGAGCACACCATCCTCGGCCGCCAGTCCCTCAACGCCCAGCAGATCGACCAGATCCTGAAGGACGCGGGGTCGCCGGCCGCCGGCCAGGGCGAGTCGTTCGTGAAGTGGGGCAAGCAGTACAACATCGACCCGGCGTACGCGGTGGCGTTCTTCGCCATGGAGTCGTCGTACGGGACGAACCCGAGCTGGGTGGGCAACCAGGGCAACGGGAAGTACTCGAACAGCATCGGCAACATCCGGTACTTCGGGGCGCCCACGGCGGACCGGGACCCGCAGTACCACGACGGCTCCGGGTACCGCGCGTACGACTCCTGGGACGAGGGGATCCACGACTGGTTCAAGCTGCTCACCGACGACCCGGCGTACGGGGGCATCCACACCATCGAGCAGATCGTCCCCATCTACGCCCCCAACGAGGACCACAACGACGAGGCCCAGTACATCCAGACGGTGAACGGGCTGGTGGACCAGTGGCGGAAGCGGTACGGGACGTAGGTCGCGTCCGCGGAGTGGAAAGCGCGTTGACGCCCGCGCTTCTCACTCTCGCGAGGTGAGATCCTCGCCGGGCAGAACGACCGGCGGCGCCCATCCTCGGGGCCCGCCGGTCTCGCGGGGCGAGACATCGACCCGAATCGGTTGACACAAAGCGGCCGAACAGCGGCCCGCGCGATGCGGAGAATCTGCTCGAACGCACGCTGCGCTTCGCAGCGCCCGCCTCCTAATCTCCCACTCGAGGAAGCCTCCCATGATGAAGGTCCAGTCCCAGGTCCAGCCGCAGCCCCAGACCGCCGCCGCCAGCGGCACCACCACCGCCTCCGCGAAGACCGCCGACGCCAAGCCGGCCTCCGCGCCCGCCACGAACGCCGCCGCGAGCCAGGTGGGCGCCCAGCTCAACAAGGACGCGTTCGTCCCCGGCCGCCCGCCCATCCGCGACTTCCCGCCGATCCGCGACTGGCCCCCGTACGGCCCGATGCCGCTGCCCCCGAAGGACACGATGAGCTTCGGCGATCACCTCACCGCGAGCCGGCTGCCCGACGCGCTCTCCAACCCGCTCGACAAGCCGCTGCTGGACGCCGGCAAGAAGGACCAGCACCTCACCCGCGACGACAAGGGCGTGATGCGCGGGCCGGACGGCCAGCCGCTGGCGACGGTGCACCTGAAGGACGGGAACACCGCGTACGTGGACCCGAACACCAACCAGTACTACCTGACGGACGAGAAGGAGAACGGCTGGCTCTTCGGCGACCGGAGCGTGAACGCGCTGGGGCCCCTGCCGCTGCCCAAGGACGCGCAGTTCTCCAACTCCTACTTCTCCGACGCGGACGTGCGGTCCATCGAGCGCGACGCGCGCGGCGGGAACATCTGGCCGCCGATCAACCCGCTGCCGCGGCCCATCCCCTTCCCGGATCCCCTCCCGCTCCCCAAGCCCATCCCGTTCGATCCGCCCTGGCGCCCGCAGCCGATCGACCCGCGCATCCTCCTCGACGCCACGGCCACCAAGAACACCGTCGAGTGAGCTGACCTTCCACACCAACTCCGGGGCGAGACAGGGCGCCCCGGCGGGGCCGACCGCGGTCCGGGCACTGGAGCCCGGGCCGCGGTCTTTTTTTCGCGGTAGCGTCGCCTGGTGACCTTCCTCGACGAGCTCGACGCTGAGATCCAGCAGGCCCTCGCCCGGGTGGCGGAATCCTCCTCGCGCGGCGACCCAGGCGCCGACCTCCAGGTGGCGGCGCTGCTCAAGCTGGCCCTGAAGAACGAGCTGGAGGCCTCCGAGATCGCCGCCCGGTGGATGGCCACCGAGCCGGACGTGGAGGTGAAGCTGGCGCTGGCCCGCCAGTGCGGCGACGAGGCCAAGCACTACCGCCTCATCCAGGACCGCCTCGCCGCCCTGGGCGCGTCGCTCGACGGTTGGGGCCCGCTCCAGGACGGCTACAGCCCCATGTTCCGCTTCCTCGAGTCGCTGGAGGGCACCGTCCCCCGCGTCGCCGCCGGCCAGTTCGCGCGCGAGGCGCTGGCCTCCGTCCGCAACGAGGTGTTCATCGGCTTCTGCGAGGCCAAGGGCGACCCGGAGACCGCCCGCCTCTACCGCGACACCATCCAGCCCGACGAGGGCCACCACCACCGCATGGGACGCGCGCTGTTGGAGCGGCTCTGCCGGACCGACCAGGACCGCGCCGCCGCCCGGGCCGCCGCCGCCCGCACGCTCTCGCTGGCCGAGGAGCTCCAGGAGATCGCCCGCCTGAAGAAGGGCATCTCCCGCGCGCCGGGGTGCTGATGGTGAAGCCGCCCCTGCGCCTGATGATCTACGACCGCACCTGCGGCGCCCTCACCGCCAGCTGGTGGGCGGGCGGCCACCTGGCGCGCGCCGTGGGACGCCTCGACGCGCGCGCCGGCTTCGACCGCTGGGAGGATGCGCTCCGCTGGCTCCGCGACCAGGGCGACGCCCGCCCCATCGCCGAGATCCAGTACTGGGGCCACGGCCACCCCGGCTACGTCCGGATGGCGGGCGAGAAGCTGGACCGCTCGGCGCTCGCGCCCGGACACCCGCTCCACGAGGGCCTGCGCGCGCTCCGCGACCGCCTCGCCCCCGGCGGCCAGGCCCTCTTCTGGTTCCGCACCTGCGAGACCTTCGCCGGCCCGGAGGGCCACGCCTTCGCCCGCGACTGGACGCGCTTCTTCTCCGCCCGCGCCGCCGGCCACACCTTCATCATCGGCCCGCTGCAGAGCGGCCTGCACGTCCTCGGGCCCGGCGAGGAGCCCTCCTGGCCGCAGGAGGAAGGCGGCCACGTCTGGTCCTCCCTCCGCGCTCCCGCCACCATCTCCTGCCTGCAGGGGACCGTCACGAGCATGCATCCTTGACTTGGCGGGCCCCGAGGGGACCATGGACGCTTGCTCACGGGCAGCAAGGCACGGCTCTGGGTGTCGTTCTGCGGCGTCGCGTTCGCGCTCCTCAGCAGCGCGTTCACGCCGGTGAGCAGCGACCTGGGCTGGGTGCTGGCGTTCGGCCGGGACGTGGTGGAGCGGGGGCAGTGGATCACCACCAACGTCCAGAGCTTCACCGAGCCCGCGCACCGCGTGTTCATGTACGAGTGGGGCTTCGGCACCG
>Ga0134122_10001816_pt1 | contig 15527 bp, 13 predicted proteins | sample KB302_FD_96461 | JGI IMG/M metagenome (GOLD analysis project Ga0134122, IMG submission 96461) | Terrestrial soil microbial communities without Nitrogen fertilizer from Kellogg Biological Station, Michigan, USA - KB3-0-2 | ecosystem: Environmental > Terrestrial > Soil > Unclassified ... | reverse complement strand
TACGTTGTGGCGCTATTCGCCGACGAGATTGCGTCATTGGATCATGAGGATTCCCGCCTCCAGGCCGAAAGAGATCTCCAGTGGAAGGGATTCACCGAATTTCTCGATAGCGAATTGATCGCGCGTGTTTCTGAAGTGCGCCGTCTGACGCCAACGATTGTCGAAGTGATCGTTCACGCGCCTTCGGCAGCACGCAAGTTCGAGCCCGGGCAGTTCTACCGGTTGCAGAACTACGAAACAACGGCCGAAACCATTCGCGGGACAAAGTTGCTGATGGAAGGTATCGCGCTCACGGGCGCATGGGTGGACAAGGAAAAAGGCTTGCTGTCGCTGATTGCACTCGAATTGGGAGTCTCGTCCCGGCTCGTGACACGTTTGAAGCCTGGAGAACCAGTGGTGGTCATGGGTCCGACGGGGACTCCAAGCGAGATTGGCGAGTCGGAGAACGTTCTTCTGTTGGGAGGCGGCCTGGGTAACGCTGTTCTTTTCTCTATTGCCAAAGCGATGAAGGAACGCGGAAACCGCGTGATCTACTTCGCCGGATACCGGAAGGGCGAGGATCTTTTTAAGCAGGAGGAAGTCGAAGCCGGAACCCACCAGGTGATCTGGAGCACGGATACCGGTGGATCGATCCAGCCCCGGCGCCCACAGGATCTTCATTTCCGGGGAAACATCGTCCAGTCGGTGCTGTCCTATGGCCGCGGCGAAATGGGGACGCCAATGGTGCCGCTTTCACAAATCCACCGCATCATCGCAATTGGTTCGGACCGCATGATGGCGGCCGTGAGGGATGCGCGTCATGGCGTGCTCCAGCCGTTGCTTCAACCGAAACACATTGCCATCGCGAGCATCAACTCGCCGATGCAGTGCATGATGAAGGAAGTCTGCGCGCAGTGCCTGCAGAGACACGTTGATCCTGAAACCGGCAAGGAAACAATTGTGTTTTCCTGCCTGAATCAGGACCAGCTGATGGACCACGTGGATTTCAAAAACCTGAACACACGTCTTCGGCAGAACACGGTTCAGGAAAAGCTCAGCAACCTGTGGCTGGACTACTTGCTGACCGGAGCGCAGTAACGATCGAAAGCCGTCGTCAATTCCTTCGCGATCTGCGGCGCTTCACGGCCCTCAATCTGATGTCGTTCCAACATGAACACCAGTTCGCCGTTCTGAAACACTCCTACAGACGGTGAAGAAGGACGATAGCCCTTGAAATAACCACGGGCTCGATCCGTCGCGTCGATATCCGCCCCGGCAAATACCGTCACGGTTCTATCGGGAACCACGGAATGCTTCAGCGCCATGGCAATTCCGGGACGGGCCCGGCCTGCGGCGCAGCCGCAAACGGAATTCACAACGACCATCACGGTTCCAGGGGCCTGAATTGCCGCGTCTACTTCTTCCGGAGTGCGGGTCTCCTTCACGCCGATCTGGGTTAACTCGTCACGCATGGGTTTGATCAAAACTTCTGGATATGGCATGGCGTTATCCTACCACAGAGACAGTCCGGAGTTTGCGCCATACCCGGTAACCCAGCAGCAGCGCCAGCAGGATGGCATAATTCAGGGGTTTACTTATGTCGCTCTTGACGCGCCAGATGTAGTGAATGACGCCGAGGATTGCGGTAAGGTACACCAGCTTGTGCAACAGCTGCCACCGCTTGCCGCCGAGGCGCGTGATCCACTTCTTTGTGGATGTGATCGCCAACGGAATCATCAGGACGAACGCGGCAAATCCGACCGTAATGAATGGTCTCTTGATGACGTCTTCGATGATCATATGGATGTCGAAAAACACATTGAACCAGAGGTACGTAATAAAGTGCAGGAAGCCGTAGAAAAACGCGAATAATCCCAACATCCGGCGGAATTGCACGGCGCCATTCCATCCGGAAATCTGGCGGAGTGGAGTAACGGCGAGAGTGATTAGAACGAACCGCAACGTCCAGTCTCCGGTCATGTCCCGGATGTCGCCAAGCGGATTTGCGCTGAATGATTCCGGGCGAAACTTGATCCGCCAAAAAAGATAGGAGAGCGGTACCAGGCACAGCAGGAACACGACCGGTTTCAAAACCTTGATCGGGGCTGGCATTGATGGCGCTAGTAGTTCTTCCTCAGGTCCATCCCCGAATACATGCTGGCCACCTGATCGGAGTAGCCATTGAACATCTTCGTCGGCTTGCGAGGATTCCCTCCGGACAGAAGCGATCCGAAAAGGGAAGCCGAGGTCCCGATCGGTTGTTCTGTGGCCTGGCTCCAGTTGGGATGGGGCACGTTGGGATTGACGTTCGCGTAGAAGCCGTATGCTTGCGGCCATGCCAGAGCCCACGAGTTCTCGGGCATCTGCTCGACGAATCGGATCGTCGTGATGGCTTTGGCGCCCTTGAACCCATACTTCCACGGCATGATCAGACGCAGCGGCGCTCCGTTCTGGTTTGGACCCTTCTTTCCATACACACCGACGGCCAGAAGCGTCAGAGGATTCATCGCTTCATCCATGCGGAGGCCCTCGACGTAGGGCCATTGCAATCCGGTCCGGGGGTCTTTCTGGCCGGGCATCTGGTCCGGAGCATAGATGGATCGAAACTCCACAAACTTGGCGCTGGGATTGGGTTCCAGGCGTTTGATCACTTCTGCGAGAGGTACTCCGTACCATGGAATGACCATGGACCACGCTTCCACGCAACGCATGCGATAGACGCGGTCTTCCAGCGTAATGCCCTTGAGCAGGTCATCGAGGGCGTACTTCGCAGGTTTCTTCACGCCGTCGACCTGAACGGTCCACGGTGTCGTTTTGAAACTTCCGGCATTTCTCGCGGGGTCGTCCTTATTCGTGCCGAATTCGTAGTAATTGTTGTAGGACGTCACGTCTTTTTCGGGGGTGCGTGGCTCATCGGTGTCGTACTTGCCCAGAGGTTTAGCCGCTTGGGGTGCGGGCTCTGCGGATACGCATGCCGGTAGTATGGCGCCGATAGCGCCAACGCCTGCGGCCGCGGATAGCTGTTTGAAGAATTCCCGGCGATTACGGTAAACCGACTCGTCGGTGATTTCAGAAGACGGGATATCGTTTGGCTTTTTGATGATCATGCTCCACCTCGTTTGATGACCCGCTTATTATACCTATTTACGGCCTGTACACCTCAATTGAGAACGGTGTGAAATTTGTCTTGCGGTCCTATCGGTAGAGCAGTCTTGCAGGTGCGGCGAGCCGTCGTCCTTCATGAAGTGCCCCAAGATTTGCGCGACGCGCATCCGAACAGCTGTAGGCGCGGTCTGTGACCGCGCACGATCCGTCATCCTGAGATGAATTGGAGACAGAAAGGGAATTGGGGTAGTGATTCAGTTTGAAGTCTTGGCAGGTTCCAGACAGCACATCTCCGCCGTGATAATACCCGACCGATTCTACTGTCGCCGGGGAACCAGCGAAGTCAAGCTGGGTATTCTTCAGAGGATTGTGCAATTTCCACGTTTGCTGAAATCCCTTTAGAAACTCGACGGATGTTCACTGCGTCCAGAAGTAAGACCACTTCTTCCAAACTTCACACGTGGCCACTGATTCCTGCCTCAATCGCAGGCGTTATTAGCAATGTCTTGTGAATCCGGAAGAAATCATTGGCGGCAGTCCTCTATATGGTTCTTTTTCGCGAATTCTTCTTCGCAACAATTTCGAACGGAACCGCTACCAAAATTCGGAAAACGAAGTTTCTCTGTATCCCCAAATTCAGTTCGTCAAGTAGTGACCGCGCACGATCCGTCAGTCTGAGATACTGCTGATTCCAGATTGCGGGCGGTCATAGACCGCCCCTACACCTACTCGGACGCGCTTCGCGCGATATTTTCAATTCGCCAGCAGTTGCCGGAGTACGAACTGAAGAATCCCGCCGTGACGGTAGTACTGGATCTCATATGGCGTATCGATTCGGGCGATAGCTTCGATGGTCTTCGTCGTGCCGGCATCGCCCCGTACCTGAACAGCGAGCCGCTGCCCGGGTTTCAGTCCGTCTGCGATCCCAGCGATATCGAAAGTCTCGAAACCCGTCAAGCCCAGGGATTCCGCACTCTGTCCGGGAAGATACTGCAACGGAAGTATCCCCATGCCGACGAGATTGCTGCGATGGATCCGCTCGTAGCTTTCGGCCAGCACTGCCCGGATGCCCAACAGCCGCGGCCCTTTCGCTGCCCAGTCCCGCGACGAGCCGGAACCATATTCCTTCCCTGCAAGAATCAGCAACGGGACGCCTTCGGATTCGTATTGCATGGCGGCATCGAAAAGTGACGTCTGTTTCTTATCCGGCAGATGCAACGCCAGTCCGCCTTCGGTTCCGGGCAGCATCAGATTGCGCAACCGGATGTTCGCGAATGTGCCGCGCATCATGACTTCGTGATTTCCTCTGCGCGCTCCATACGAATTGAAGTCTTTTGCAGCAACGCCGCGCTCGATCAGATAGCGGCCCGCGGGGCTGTCTGGGGCAAATGAACCCGCCGGCGAGATATGATCGGTGGTGACCGAGTCGCCGAGCACCGCCAGCACGCGCGCTCCTCGAATGTCCTTTGCCGGAGGCGCTTCCTTCGGCATATCGTCGAAGAATGGCGGACGCTTCACATAGGTCGAAGACTCTTCCCACTGGAAGAGCTCGCCGGCCGGGGCTTCCAGCGCCTTCCACCGATCGTCTCCCTGCAGCGATTCCTCGTATGCCTTCTGGAACATTTCCGGCCGCAGTGTGGAATGGATCGCGTCCTGGACTTCCTTCTGTGTTGGCCATACATCGCGCAGGTAGACGGGCTGGCCGTTTCCATCCGTCCCCAGCGGATCCGTCGTGAGATCCAACTCCATATGTCCGGCTATGGCATATGCAACAACCAACGGCGGAGATGCAAGATAGTTTGCCCGCACGAGAGGATTCACGCGGCCTTCAAAGTTTCGATTTCCGCTGAGCACTGCGGCAACGACGAGACCGCCTTCCTTGACGGCTGCAGTTACTGCATCCGGTAGCGGTCCGCTGTTTCCAATGCAGGTCGTGCAGCCGTAACCGACAACATGGAAACGAAGCTTCTCAAGATAGGGCAGCAACCCGGATTCAAGCAGGTAATCGGTAACGACCCGTGAACCCGGAGCCAGACTTGTTTTCACCCATGGTTTAACGGTGAGGCCGCGTTCCACCGCTTTCTTTGCAACCAATCCCGCGGCGATCATGACGGAAGGGTTCGACGTATTCGTACAGCTCGTAATGGCGGCAATGACGACCGAGCCGTGGCTGACGGAATAGCTCCGTCCGTTGTCTTTGACCGTAACGGAGCCGATACCTTTCGCCTGCTTGTCGAGAGACGGAAGGGCATCACGAAACACCTGCCTGGATTTCGAAAGCGGCACCCGGTCCTGCGGCCGCCGGGGTCCGGCAAGGCTGGGCTCCACCGTTGCCAGATCCAGTTCCATGGTGTCGGCAAAGACGGGGTCCGGAGTCTTGTCGGTGTGAAAGATTCCCTGCGCTTTGGCGTAGGCCTCAATCAGCGCCACCTGCTGTGCGGAACGTCCGGTGAGACGCATGTATCCCAGCGTTTCTTCGTCGATTGGAAAGAGTCCAATGGTGGCTCCATATTCCGGAGCCATGTTCGCAATCGTTGCACGATCTGCCAGACTCAGGTTTCCGATGCCGGGTCCATAAAACTCCACAAATTTGCCGACGACTCCTTTGGCCCGGAGCATTTGCGTTGCAGTCAGTACAGCATCGGTGGCAGTGACTCCTTCGCGCAAACGGCCGTGAAACTTGAAGCCGAACACTTTGGGGATCAGCATCGAGAGGGGCTGTCCCAGCATGGCGCTCTCCGCTTCGATTCCACCGACGCCCCAGCCGACGACGCCGAGTCCGTTGACCATGGTCGTATGAGAGTCCGTGCCGACCAGCGTGTCGGGATAAGCGCGCTGGACGCCGTCTCGCCGCTCCACGTAAACGACCGGTGCGATGTATTCGATGTTCACCTGATGGACAATGCCGACGTCCGGTGGTACGGCTCGGAAATTCTGAAAGGCCTTCTGCCCCCATTTGAGGAAGATATAACGCTCCCGGTTGCGTTCCAGTTCACGATCGGCGTTAAAGCCGAACGCTTCGGGAGTTCCGAATTGGTCCACCTGCACCGAGTGATCGATGACCAGATCGACCTGCTGCAGAGGGTTGATTTTTCTGGGATCGCCGCCCATCCTCTTGATCACATCGCGCATTGTTGCAAGGTCGACGACGGCAGGTACCCCCGTGAAGTCCTGCATCAGCACCCGCGCGGGCCGGAATGCGATTTCCTTTTCCGGCGTGTCGGCGACCACAGACTTCGCAACCGATCGGATGTCATCGGCAGTGACCGTGGAGCCGTCCTCAAAACGCAGGAGGTTCTCCAGCATTACCTTCAATGAAAACGGGAGAGAGGCCAGTGAACCGGCTCCTGATCTTTCCGCTTGTTCGAGTGAATAGTATTCAAAGGAGGAGCTGCCCGACGTCAATATCGACTTCGCGTCAAAACTGTTCATAAAAAAATTATAGCATTCAGGCGACGGTGACTCCGATGAGCCTGCCCACGAGAAAAGTTATTGCGGATGTCACTGCGCCGATTCCAACCATGCGAAATCCGCTGTATGCCATGTTGCGGCCAGTGAAGATCGAAATCAGCGCTCCAACCATAAACAGCGCGGCTCCGCAGACTATGGCACTGGAGACGAAGGCTGCCTGCCCCTGGAGGAGAAAGTAGGGAATTACGGGTATGGCCGCGCCAATGGCGAATGCCAGAAAGGAACTGGATGCGGCGATCCATGGCGAACCAAGCGACGAAGGATCCAGCCCGAGTTCTTCCCGTGCCAGAGTTTCGATTGCCGTTTCCGGATTGGAGAGAATCTGCCGCGCCAGTTCCTGCGCCTGTTCCGCAGGAATACCCTTGGCCTGATAGATCAACGCCAGTTCCTCCCGTTCTTCTTCCGGCGACGATTCCAGCTCTTGTTTCTCCAGCTCCAGCTGCTGTTCGTAAAGCTCGCGTTGGGAGCGCACAGAAACATATTCGCCGGCTGCCATCGAAAATGCTCCGGCCAGCAGACCCGCGATTCCAGCCAACAGAACAAAACGGGGTTCGGCGTTTGTGCCAACGATCCCCATGACGAGGCCGAAATTCGATAACAACCCGTCATTGACGCCAAACACCGCGGCGCGCAGACTGCCTCCATAGCTGGTGCGATGCCAGCGTTCGGAATCGACAATAGACGATCCCTTTTCCGGCTTGCCGTGTTTGAACATGGTTTGAAGCGTTCGGCTGTGAGAGCGTTCTTCGGCCGGCATTCCGGTGGCTTCCACCTGGCCGACATATGCACCCTGATCTCTGGATTCGAATCCGCTGACGACAGGCAGCACATGCTGAGTACCGACGCTATTTGAAAGCCATCCCAGCAACAAGACGCGCCAGCCCGGTTTGTAATCCGGAACCGCTGCGCCATTGTCGCGAAGCAATTGAGCCCAACGCTCGGCATGAAGCTCTTCGGCTGTTGCCAGGCGTTCGAAGATATCCGCGCGCGACGCATTCTTCTCCGCTTTCGCCAGCGACCGGTAAAGCGCGATGCCATCCTGTTCCTTGATGTAGTTCTCCCGATACCGGCGAATATCGGCTGCGGTGACGTTCACTTTGATATCTTAACGGCGTATGCGGCGCGCCGTGCTCGTATTTCTGTGTTGCCTTCTCATTGTGGTGTCTCGCCGTCCCGATGCGCTCCTGCATGCGCAGTTCTGGGCGGAGGACGGAAGACTTTTGTATGCGGACGCATACAACCTCGATGCAGTCCGGACGGTGTTACATCCGGTGGCTGGCTATTTCATCATATTCCCCCGGCTCGTTGCGCTGATTGCTTTGGCCTTGCCGCTTGGCGCCGTGCCGTTGATGTTCAATTGCATCGCCATCCTGCTTCAGATTCTTCCAGTGCAGTTTCTGCTGTCTTCGAGATGCCGCGAATTGGGGAGTACCTCTGCCCGTTGTTTATTCGCCTTTCTATACCTGGCATTGCCAAACAGCCAGGAGATGCACGCGAATCTCAACAACAGTCATTGGCGGCTTGCACTGCTCGCGCTGCTGATCCTTTTCTCACGGCCGGGACGAACAGTCCTTTGGAACGTATTCGATTGGACGGTTCTGGCCTTCTGTGCCCTGACCGGCCCGTTTATCATTTTGTTTGCACCCATCGCTGCGATCTTTTATCGATCGGATCCACGGAACCGCTGGCGCCTATCGTTATTGTTGATTTCCGGAATCGGCGCGGCGGTCGAGGGCCTGGTTCTGCTTCTTACCGGCGGATCGGATCGGCTGGTTCATGAGGTGAGGGGCGCAACTCCGGAGCTGCTAATTCAAATCCTGGCCAAACAGGTGTTTCTTGCCGTACTCGTTGGACGAAGAACTTTAGGCGGCTTCTCTTTTGATTCGAGATCGGGCTTGATTCTTGCCGCCATTGCGGTGAGCGCCGGAATCGCCATCGAGCTTTATGTGCTGCTGAAAGCGCCGCTCCCCTGGAAGGCGCTCATTCTTTTCTCGTTCGGCATTCTCGGTATATCGCTGGCTTATCCGATGGCAGCATCCCCACAGTGGCCGACACTTCTGGCGGCCGGCGGCGTTCGGTATTGGTTTTTTCCGATGCTGGCGTTTATAGCGAGCATCGTCTGGATGCGGAGTGGGCGGAATTCTGCATTTGTCCGGAAATCGGCATTGGCATTATTGGTGGTGATGCTCTGGGGAATCGTTCAGGATTGGGGACATCCCCGGTTTGTGGATCTTCACTTCCCAAACTATGTCCGGGAATTTTCAGAACAGCCCACAGGTACAAGATTTGTCATTCCTCTGAACCCTGTCGGCTGGTCGATGCAGTTGATGAAGCGCTGACAGTTCTGTTAGCTTGCTCAGATGCTGCTTGAATACAAAGGGAAACGGCCCACGCTTGGCGCGAGAGTTTTCATTGCCGAAGGTGCGATTATCGTCGGTGACGTTGTCATCGGAGATCATTCCAGCGTCTGGTTCAATTCCGTCGTGCGTGGGGATGTGGACATCATTCGCATTGGGGTCCACACCAACATCCAGGACGGAAGCATTCTTCATGTGATGAGGAATCAGCATCCCCTGATCCTCCATGACTACGTCACGATCGGCCACGGAGTGATGCTGCACGGCTGCGAGATCGAGTCTCACTGTCTCATTGGCATGCGGGCCACAATTCTGAATAATGCGAAGATTGGCAAGCATTGCATCGTGGGAGCCGGCGCGCTGATCACCGAAGGGACAGTGATCCCCCCGCGAAGCCTGGTGCTGGGATTGCCGGCAAAAGTAAAGCGCGAACTGACCGATGCCGAAGTCGAACATATCGACGAATACGCGCGCCGCTACTACCAGTACAAGGAAACCTATCTGGAAATGAATACGAAACCGCAATGATTCGGTATTGAAGTCGGGTAGGCTACTGTAGGCGCGGTCTGTGACCGCGCCTACAGTCGGAGGAAGAGATCGATTGAAACGTACGCATACCTGTGGGGAATTAACAAGCGCGGATGCCGGTCAGGCCACAACACTGAAAGGTTGGGTGGATGTCCGCCGGGATCATGGCCAGCTGGTATTTATCGATCTGCGAGACCGCGAAGGCATTACTCAGATCGTTTTTGACGCACGAAATGCGCCGGTGCACGACCTGGCGAAGACACTGCGGTCTGAATTTGTGATCGAAGTGTCTGGCAATGTGCGCGTGCGTGCGGAAGGACTGGCGAATCCCAATTTGAAAACGGGAGGCATCGAAGTTGAAGCCGGGGATCTCACCATCCTGAGCGAGGCGAAGACCACGCCTTTCCCGATTTCGGACGACACCACGACCTCTGAAGATTTACGGCTCAAATACCGGTATCTCGATCTGCGCCGGCCGAAGATGCAGGAAACGTTTCGCTTGCGCCACCGCATGTCCATGACGATCCGCAGCTACATGGACAAGCACGGATTCTGGGAAGTCGAAACTCCCATCCTGACCAAGTCGACGCCCGAGGGCGCGCGAGATTACCTGGTGCCGAGCCGGTTGTCGCATGGCGGGTTCTATGCGTTGCCGCAGTCTCCGCAGCTGTTCAAGCAGATCCTGATGATTTCAGGTTTCGAAAAGTACTTTCAGATTGTCCGTTGTTTTCGCGATGAAGATCTTCGCGCGGACCGGCAGCCTGAATTCACGCAAGTCGATATCGAGATGTCGTTCCCGTCGCAGGAAGAACTGTTTGGATTGATGGAAGGAATGATGGCCGAAGTTTTTTCACTCAAGGGCATCGCGCTTCCCACACCATTTCCACGGATGAGTTTTGCCGAGGCCATGAATCGTTACGGAAGCGACAAGCCGGATACCCGCTTTGACGTGTTCCTGCAGGACTTCACCGAGATTTTCAAATCAGCAGAACCCTGCGTGTTTCGGGAGATGGCCGAATCCGGCCAGACGATTCGCGGACTCGTCGCGCCAAAGACGGCGTACTCCAGAAAAGTACTCGATGACCTCACGGGCTTCGTCAAACAACTCGGCGCCGCGGGGCTGGCCTGGATCAAGACCAGTGACGACGGAACAAGTGCCGCCCCCGTGGTCAAAAACGCGGGCGCGGCGGTGATGGAAACCGTCCTCAAACATGCCGGCGCCAACACGGGCGATACCGTCTTCCTGATGGCAGGAGATGAAGAACCCGTTCTGGGTTGGCTGGGAACATTGCGGCTGGAACTGGCGCGACGCGAGAACTGGATCCCGGCAGGCAAGTGGAACATGCTTTGGGTCGTCGATTTCCCGCTTCTCGAATACTCGTCCGAAGAAAATCGCTGGGTGTCGCGGCATCATCCGTTCACTTCTCCGGTTGATGATGATCTCGAATTGCTGGAATCGAACCCGGGAAAAGTTCGCGCCAAGGCATACGATCTGGTGCTGAACGGCACGGAGATTGGCGGCGGTTCCATCCGAATTCACAGCAGCTCCGTGCAGTCGCGAATCTTTAAGACATTAGGCTTCACCGAGGCCGAGGCCCGGGACAAATTTGGTTTCTTTCTGGAAGCCCTCGAATATGGCACGCCTCCTCATGGCGGCATTGCCCTCGGTTTGGATCGCATGGTGATGATCCTTGCAGGACAGAGTTCCATTCGTGACGTGATTGCATTTCCGAAAACGGCGCGTGCAACGGATGTGATGAGCGGATCGCCTTCGCAGGTTTCCGAACAGCAGTTGAAGGAACTGGGAATCCAGATTCGGAAGACCTGACGTGTCGCCCGAGGTGTCCAAGATCCGCGTCCTGCCCGCCGATATCGCCAACCGCATCGCCGCCGGCGAAGTCGTCGAGCGTCCGGCCTCGATCGTCAAGGAACTCATCGAGAATTCCCTGGACGCCGGCGCCACGCGTATTGCTGTCGATATCGAAGAAGGCGGACGCCGGCGGATTCGGGTTACTGACGATGGTGAAGGCATGGCGCCCGAGGATGCATCGACCTGTCTGCTCCGGCACGCCACCAGCAAGCTCTACAATCCCGACGACCTGTTTTCCATCAAGACCCTGGGCTTTCGTGGAGAAGCGCTTCCTTCCATCGCATCGGTTTCACGACTCACCCTGGAGACGCAGGCCGGCGACATCGGGACTTCCATTGAGATCACCGGAGGAACCATTTCGGCACGGCGCGAAGGTGCGTTTCCGCGCGGGACTCAAATTACGGTGGAAGACCTGTTTTACAACGTACCCGCCCGGCGCAAGTTCATGCGGTCGGAATCCTACGAGCTGAGCCAGATCACGACGTACTGCACGCACTATGCGCTGGCGTTTCCTGGAATTCACTTCACGCTGAAGAGCGGTTCATTTGAAGTGCTGTCGGCCCCGCCGGTGGGAGATTTTCGCGAACGCATTTACCAGATATTCGGCGGAGATCTTCTCTCCGAGCTCGTGGAGTTTCGAAAAGACTTCGGGCGATCGGGATTGAAGATCCACTTATTCACTTCGCGGCCTCACGTTCAGAAGTACAACCGGAATTCGATGTTCTTCTTCGTAAATCGCCGGCTGGTGCGCGACAAGATTCTCCTTCATGCCATTGGCGAAGCCTATCGCAGCGTCCTGCCCTCGGGCACATTTCCAGTCACCATTCTGTTTATCACGATTCCTTTTGAAGACGTCGACGTCAACGTGCATCCCGCGAAAACCGAAATTCGATTCAAACACCAGAGCTTCATTCACGACGCCATCCGGGATTCGATTCTTTCCGGGCTCACCGGTGATAAAACGATCGTGGCCATGGAAGCCTCGTTGACACCCGATTCGCCGTTTCGTGCTCCGGAGCCGCAGGCGCGCGTTCCCGAATCGTGGTCGGCGGAGAATCCGCTCACGAACGCGCCATTTGCTCTGCAGAGGCCTCCTGAGAACCTGCAGGGATACGAACGCCCCCTGCACCTTGCCTACAGCGCTGCACCCTCACCTGCCGATGAAGCGGCCTATGCGGATTTCGGCCGTGTGATGCGCGAAGTGCATCCGCTGGGGCAATTGCGCGACAGTTTCATCATTGCAACCGATTCGAGCGGAGTCATCCTCATCGATCAGCACGTCGCGCACGAGAGGGTTTTGTTTGAAGAGTATCTTCGGCAGAATCTTGCCGGGAACCTGGAGGTGCAGCGGCTTCTGATGCCGATCGTGGTGGAGCTGCCCGCGCGCCAGCTTGTGATTCTGGATAACATTATTCCGGAACTGGCTCGAAACGGATTCGAAGTGGAGCCATTCGGTCCGCGTACCATCGCGATCAAGACTGCGCCGGGCATTTTGAAACCGAACGTCGTTGAAAAACTTCTCGTGGAATTGCTGGATGGACTCGAGCGCGAAACGCAGGTGATGAACATCGATGCGCTCAAAAGAAAGATCGCCGCATCGGTTTCCTGCCATGCGGCAATCAAGATCAATAATCCTTTGACAGAAACGAAAATGCGCTGGCTGGTGGATGAATTGATGAAAACGGACGTGCCGACGGTGTGCCCGCATGGCCGTCCGATCATCTTGCGCTATGATCTTCGGGAAATTGAAAAAGCATTCAAACGCGCTTAAACATTGACAGGAGCCCCCGGAGCCTTTAATTATTGGTGGCCCGCAGTGCGGCTCTCATTGGCGATTTCAATAAGGAGGAATGGATGGCAAAGATGACCCAGACTCAGATCATAGCAAAAATGGCGGAAAAGTCCGGCTTGAGTAAGAAGCAGGCTAAGGAATTTATTACGGACCTCGTGGAGCTCGCATACAGCGAAGCGAAGAAGGGTGAGTTCTCCGTACCAGGACTTGGAAAGCTCGTGAAGCAGAAGCGAAAAGCACGCCTCGGCAGGAACCCCGCAACAGGTGCTGAAATTAAGATCCCCGCGAAGACCGTTCTCAAATTCCGGGTGGCGAAAGCTGCCAAGGATTCCGTCCTCGGCGTGAAAAAGTAGACCCCGGTTTCATCAATTCGGGATCTGACCAATACTCAAATTTCCATTGGTCAGATCCCCGATCCATGTCGGGGCAATGCGATTCCGATATGGGCGCTTTGGATATGTTCAATCCAAAAAGCGCTTAGTTCCGCCGAGGTTTCTTGCTGGACTCCCAGGTACTGAAATCGCGTCCCAGAATGAAGAACTTTCGACCGATCTGAACAATTGGAATGGAATCTTCTTCGATGATTCTGCGGAAATGCCGAAGCGAAAATCCAGCCATCGTAGCAGCCGTGGGGATATCCAAAAACATCTTGGGTTTCTGTACTACTGTCGTGTCAACCGATTGGCTAATCATATCCAGTTTCCTCCTCTTTCGGTATAGGTTGTGCATGTCGGTTGCCATGTTTCATACCCTTGTCCTGGTATGGATGCCTCACCACGAATTCGAGCTTCGATGGATGCATTAACGGACACGTACTTCATTAGGTGTGATGCCTCGTAACAGTGAAATGCCGGACAGCGGGTTTGCACGTCCATCCCTTGTCGGCGATGGCGTCTGTAAGGTCAGCCTATACCCACCGACGCGCCAGCGCACTAGATTTGTCAATAACCTGAGCCTCGGCGAAGCCGGCATCACCTTTCAATACGAATGGAACCTTTGTCATTGTGCGCTGCATTTCGGACCCGGGGCAGGCCATCGGCAGGCATCCTGATTCTCAAAACTGATGATGCACTGCGGAGACTGGCTGGTAGCTTTTTTCAGGACAAACCCGATTGGCAGGATTCCCGCTTCAAGTTCGTTTTCGGCCAGAAGGGTGTCAGTTCTTTAGTCATAAGCGGCCTCGACCTGTCAGGGGACCGACAAGATTCTGTGGGCCGAATGGCCAGCAGCGACCCGACCGCTGTCAATGTCGGCATTCGACCACCTGGAACGCGTTCTGCGTGATCCGAACCCTGGATGGATCTATGGAGCTTGTCGCGAAGCAGGCCGTTCTGAAGGGGATACTGAAGGTCTGGACGAAGCAACTGCCTGAGGGCTGGGAACCCTCGGCGGCCGGAAGGGAGTCGCTTTGAAGTTAGAAGAAATCCAAGTCGGAGGACCTACGGGACAGCCCTAAAGCTGTCCCGTGGGTTTTTCAGGAGGCCTTTAAACTGTTCGTGTAATTACTTGCCACCCAAGCCGACAACCACACCAAAGCCCAAACGGATGTTATCGTTGCTCCAAAAAGCCTTGTCGATCCCTAAGGCCTTGTTGACCCCGATGTGAGTGGGTAACCAGTCGATCTGAAGAATGCGGATCGATATCTTATCGGTTGCCTTGACATCCATACCGCCGCCAATGCCGGTCGTAAAACCGGAGAGGGATTCCTTGGTTGTCGTGGAGCCAACTTTCTCAGTGATGTTGGACTTTGTGCCTCCTACGAGAAAATGCACAAAACCGGTTGTCCTCATGGCTCTGGCATTTAAACGGGGACCAAACAAAAATGAATGATCCTTTTCCTTGTCCTCGAAACCAGTTCCCTTAGTGGTCTTGTACAGGCCGCCAAAATCCGCCACGAGTCCAAGCTGTTCGGTGGCGTTGTATGCGAAACTGCCTTGCCAGCCAAAATGCTTTTCATTGCCGAGATTCGCGGCCGAAAAACCGCCAAAAACCTCCATTTTATTGAAATCTTCTGCCCAGGCAGGAACCGTCAGACAAATCATCACCAGTACCAGCATTGCTGCAATTCGTGGTCTCATTCTCATTTCAATTCTCTCCTCTGTTATTTTAGTTTTGTTGGACGAGTACAACTCTTGAGCTTTGTTCACTTTGGGTCATTCCCGTATGGTATGAACCGCACACCGAAAGTGAAAGTAACACAGAAGTAACACAGAATTGTGGGGTTTTCGTTGATTTTTGCAATTTGCCAGGATTGCGTCCCAATGATAAGCAACGGGGGTAAGCCTTCTTGGGCAATAGGTTGCAGTCATCCACTCAGGGAATTTGCTCGTTCAGCCGTTCACGCGCGTTCCTGTGATCTGGCTCCAACGCCAGACAGTTCATGAAATGCGTGCGTGCTTGCTGTGGATCTCCGGCGGCCGACTCG
>Ga0134122_10001815_pt1 | contig 15527 bp, 14 predicted proteins | sample KB302_FD_96461 | JGI IMG/M metagenome (GOLD analysis project Ga0134122, IMG submission 96461) | Terrestrial soil microbial communities without Nitrogen fertilizer from Kellogg Biological Station, Michigan, USA - KB3-0-2 | ecosystem: Environmental > Terrestrial > Soil > Unclassified ... | reverse complement strand
CGGCTACATCACCGTTGCGGCCAGCGACATGGACCGGTGGCGTCAGTTCGCCTTCGGTGTCCTGGGATTCGCCGAGGGCAAGGGTTCCGACCCGTCGGCGCTGTACCTGCGGATGGACGAGCGCGCGGCCCGCATCATCGTGGCCCCCGGCGACGTCGACCGGGTACTGACCGTCGGCTGGGAGGTGCGCGACCACGCCGCGCTGGACGAAGTCAAGGTCACGTTGGACGCCGGCGGTGTCGCGTTCAAGGAACTGTCGGCCGCCGAGGCAGACGAGCGCCGGGTCGAGGAAGTGATCACGTTCGAGGACCCCGCGGGTACGACGCTGGAAGTGTTCCACGGTGCGGTGCTCGATCACAGCCCGGTCGTCACACCCTACGGGGCGCGGTTCGTCACCGGCGATCAGGGTCTCGGCCATGTGGTACTGCCTGCGATCGATCCAAGCGGCCTGTTCGACTTCTACACCGGTGTCTTGGGCTTCCGCTCGCGCGGCGCATTCCGGGTGCCCGCGCCGCCCGAGTTCGGCCCGATACGCGTCCGGTTCCTCGGCATCAACGAACGGCACCACAGCCTGGCCATCTGTCCCGCAATGAACCAAGACAAGCCCGGTCTCGTCCACGTCATGGTCGAAGTCGACAGCCTCGACGCAGTCGGGCAGGCGCTGGACCGGGTCAACGCGGAGGGTTTCCAGTTGTCCTCGACGCTGGGCCGCCACACCAACGACAAGATGGTGTCCTTCTACGTCCGCGCACCCGGCGATTGGGACATCGAGTTCGGCACCGACGGCATGCGCGTGGACGAAAGGTATTACACCGCAGAGGAAATCACCGCCGACAGCTACTGGGGCCACCAGTGGGTCGGCGAGCCGCCTGCGGCGATGCGGATCTAGCCGATGGATACCGACGTCTACCCCAAATCAACAGACCAGATCGAGAGTTGGGATCTCGAAGCCGACGTCGTGATCGCCGGGTACGGCATCGCCGGTGCCGCCGCTGCGGTCGAGGCGGCGTCGGTCGGCGCCGACGTCCTCGTCGTCGAACGGACCGGAGGGTGGGGTGGGGCGGCCGCCATGGCGGGCGGATTCATTTACCTCGGCGGCGGGACACCGCTGCAAAAGGCCTGCGGCTTTGACGATTCCGTCGACAACATGGCCGCGTTCCTCAACGCGGCGATGGGGCCGGGTGCCGATGCGAACCGAGTCGGCGACTACTGCACCGGCAGCGTTGATCATTTCGAGTGGCTGGTGCGGTGCGGTGTGCCGTTCAAACCGGTGTTCTGGGGCGAGCCCGGCTGGGAGCCACCCGGGGACGAAGGCCTGATGTTCACCGGTGGTGAGAACGCGTTCCCGTTCAACACCATCGCGAAACCCTGTCCGCGCGGCCATATTCCGCAGATGGCCAACAAGCGCGCAGGCGAAGCGAGTGCCGGCTACATGCTGATGAAGCCGCTGGTCGACACCGCCACGTCATTAGGCGTGCGGGCCGTGTACGACGTCCATGCGTCGGCGTCGGTGGTGCAGTCCGACGGCCGCGTGGCCGGGCTCATCGCGCGTCAGTACGGTAAGCCCCTCGCCATTCGCGCACGACGGGGCGTCGTTCTTGCCTCGGGCAGCTTCGCGTACAACGACGCAATGCTCGCTCAGTACGCGCCGCGGCTCGTCGGGCGTCCGGCTGCGTCGATCGAACAGCATGACGGGCAAGCGATCCGGATGGCCCAGGCGTTGGGTGCCGACTTGGCCCACATGGACGCCACCGAGGTGGCCTTCCTGATCGACCCCCAGCAGACCGCCCGCGGCATCCTCGTCAACGGGCGCGGTCAGCGCTACGTCCCTGAGGACATGTACTCCGGTCGCATCGGACAACTCACGCTCTACCACCAGGACGACACCGCGTACCTGATCATCGACGGCGACGCGCAGGAAGAGGCCATGGCCGCGACCTCCGCGACGCCGTTCCTCAAACGGCCTGCGACGTGGGTCTCCGACACGGTCGCCGAACTCGAAGGCGAGATCGGACTGCCGGCCGGGTCATTGCAGGCCACGGTCAGTGTGTACAACGACGCCGCCGCGCGCGGCGAGGATCCGTTGCTACACAAAAAATCCGAATGGCTGAAGCCGATCGGCACACCCGTCGGTGCGGTCGATCTGCGGGCCAGCTGCGCTGGATTCACGCTGGGCGGCCTGCAGACCACGCTCGACGCCGAGGTGTTGCATGTCAGTGGCGAACCGATCCCCGGCCTGTATGCGGCGGGCCGCTGCACGGCGGGCGTGGCGGCGTGGGGCTACGCCAGCGGCATCTCGCTCGGCGACGGCAGCTTCTACGGCCGGCGCGCCGGCCGCGCCGTCGCCAAGGGCTGATCGCTCCCTCTTCTCCGGCATTCACGCAGGTCAACGCTGCACATCTGAGTTAGCCGTGTTTCGCGCGTCTGTGTGACAGCGACCACCTCGGCAAGGTACAAATAGTCATATTTCTATTAGTCAAATACAGCGCAAGGAGGCGTCGTGACCGTGACCGTCGAACCCACCACTCCCAGTGCCGTCATCGATCGGGTGTCGCTGGTGTTGGACGCCTTCGACGGCCCTGGCCGACTGACGCTCGCCCAGATCGTGCGTCGCACCGGCCTGCCCCGGTCCTCAGCGCACCGGATGCTCGAGCGTTTGGTTCAGCTGCGATGGCTGCGCAGAAGCGGCCGCGAGTGCGAGCTCGGCATGCGGCTAGTCGAACTCGGATCGCTTGCCGTACACCAAGATCGGTTGCACCGCGCCGCGACTCCGCTGCTGCACGATCTGCACGGCACCACAGGACTGGTCGTTCACCTGGCGGTCCTGGACGGCCCGGACGTGGTGTACCTGGAGAAAATCGGTGACCGGATGATCGCGGCGATCCCGACCCGCGTCGGTGGACGCCAGCCTGCGCACTGCGCGGCCGTCGGCAAAGCAATGCTTGCGTACAACGACCGGGCCGACGTCGTCGATCTGGCTACCCGCAAGACCAGGTACTCGATCGGCACGCCTGCCCAACTGACCGTCGAATTGGCCAAGGTTCGTGCGCACGGGGTGGCGTTCGACCGTGAGGAGTCGATCGCCGGATTCGGTTGTGTCGCAGCACCGATCGGCGAGCCGGGGGAAGCCGTCGCGGCGGTGTCCGTATGCGGTCCGATGAGCCGGATGGCGTTCGACCAACGCCTGGCCGCGCCGGTGCGGATGACCGCTATGGGCATCTGGCGCAATGTCGAGGACGGCCCGCAGCGGGTCGCGCCGACGCTGCAGCAGGTGCGGCCCCTGCGTCCCGCGCCCCGCCCGGTCCGCGAGCTGCAGTACGCCTGAGTTCCCGTCGAGATCGACAGCGCCCTGGGTCAGCGGACGATCACCGGACTGGGCTCCCGCGGCGCGCCCAACATCTCGCGGTGCGACGGTGGCTGCCGTCCGTCCTCATCGGTGATGCCGTAGCGCTGCGCCAGCTCCGCGCCGATCACGGTGTGCCCAGACAGCTCGGCGAGGTCGGGGTCGTGGTACAGCGCGTTGATCAAATGCCCAGTGAATTCCGGCGTTTCGGCGTGTTTGGCGGTCTCTGCGAGGGCCTCAGGATGTCCCTCGAACGCGCTGCGGAACCGTTCTGTGAGCAGGATTCCCATCCAGATCGACACCGCGGCCACGCCGGTGCCACGGAAGTCCACTGCCATGTCCGCGGCCAGCTTGTCCACGCCTGCCTTCTGCGCGCCGTACGCCGGGCCGTGCATGTAGCACACCGATCCGGGTGACGACGTGAACGCGATCAGGCCGCGGTCCTGACGCACCAGCAGAGATGCGGCGTGCCAAGACGCCGCATACGCCGACCGCAGCCCAACGTCGAGCACATCCGCCAGTTCGAGTGTCTTCTCCCAGAACGGCTTTGGACTCGTCAGATCGTCGTGAATGGCAGCGGCGTTGTTCACCAACAGATCGAGCCGGCCACTCTCCCCTTCGACTCGCGCGAACAGAGCGCCAACCGCGGCGTCGTCAGTGTGGTCGACCTGCACCGCAATTCCACCGTCGCCCGGATCGGTCACCGTTCTGCCGGTCAGATAGACCCGCCAACCGTCGGCAACAAGGGCAGCGGCGATGCCGCGTCCTGCGCCACGGCTCGCCCCAGTCACGACCGCCACGGGCGGCACACTGTGTGTCACGCGTACGACGCTACGTGCTGACCGGCATCGATTCGTCGACGACCGGCAGATCGCCATTGCAGACCGCGTCGACAATCGAATCGACAAGCGCAGAGCACGCGAGGAACAGACCCCGTGCCGAGTGCGCGGCCAGGTTCTGCGCATCGCGCCGCTCCTGGCATCGCGCCGACGCCTCGGCATTCCACTGCACGCTGGTCTGATTCCAACTGCTCTTGCGTGCCAATACGCGCGCCCCGCACGGCTGCAGGCGACCGGCACCATCGGGGAGTCGGCGAGTCGGTTGTCGGGCCGGACAGCCATCACGTCGTTCCCGCGGCGAGGTTGGTCTCGACGACCTTCATCCACTCCTCATGCGGGCTGGCCGTGTCGAGCTCGTGCTCGAACCGGTCGACCATGTCGGGCTGCACATCGGCGACGTCGACGTAGAACTGCTGATACCAACGGCGAAGCTGGTAGACCGGTCCGTCCTCCTCACAAAGCAGTGGATTGTCGATGCGCGCCTTGTTCTTCCAGATCTCGACGTCCTGCTCGAAGCCCATCTTGACGAAGTCCCCGAGGCCGACAGCGGTCTCCAATGCCAGATCGCCGGGCAGTGCCTGCGACTTCTTGACGATGATGCCGTACTGCAGCACAAAGGAATTCGCGTCGATCGGATAGTGGCAATTGATCAATACCGTCTTGTGATCAGCGTCCTCATAATGGTAGGTCAGGTCGTCGATCATGAACGATGGACCGAAATACGATGCGACTGAGGTGGTTCCGAGCAACTTCGAGTCGCCGGGATCGCCGATATCCGGGCGACCCTCGCCGTTCATGTACTGCGTCGCGACATGGCCTTCGAAAATGTTCTTGAAGTGCGTCGGCAGCGAGCCATGGATATAGAAGAAGTGCGCCATGTCGACGACGTTGTCGATGATCTCGCGGCAGTTGGTGTTGACGACGGTGGTGTACCAATGCCAGTCGGTCCACTCGTCACTGGTCGCGCCCTCGATCCGGGGAATGGCCACCTCAGGCGGCGGGGGCTTGCGCTCAGGGTCGTTCCACACGAACAGCATCCCGTCCTGTTCGAGCGTGGTCCACGTCGCGGTGCGGGCCAGCCTGGGCACCCGCTTGCTGTAGGGCACCTTCTTGCACCGGCCGTCACCGCCCCACCGCCAGTCGTGGAACGGGCACGCGATCTCGTCACCCTTCACCTCACCCTTGCTGAGGTCGCCGCCCATGTGACGGCAGTAGCCGTCGAGCACATTGATCTTGCCGTCGCCGCCGCGGAACACCACCAACTTCTGCCCGAAGGCGTGCACGGCGTGTGGCGTGCCGTCGCCGAAGTCCCTGGTCAGCCCCAGACAATGCCAGCCACGGGCGAATCTCGTCGGTGCCGCCTCGGCCTCGATGCGCCGAACTTCATCGGTGTCTGACTGCAACGTCATGACCTTGTTCTACAACCGCGGCGCCGGTAATGGAGCCAACCGTCCCGCTGGCAGGGAAAAACCCGCCGCGGCCCCGACCTTGCGACTTACTGTCGAGAATCATGACGACCGCTCGACCAGGCAGCATCCCCGTCGGCCTAGCTGTCCGCGACACCACCGTGGATCTGTTGGTGGTCGGCTCCGGCACGGGCATGGCCGCGGCGCTGGCAGCTGCAGAGCGTGGTCTGAAGGTGCTGATCGCGGAGAAGTCGGCGTACGTCGGCGGATCCACGGTCCGGCGGCGCGCTGTGGCTGCCTGCGAGTCCGCTCCTCGACGAGAACGGCGCGGGTGACACCATGGCGCAGGCGAGGACCTATCTGGATTCGGTCGTGGCAGGCACCGCACCCCGACAGCGGCCCACGGAATTCCTCGCACATCTCGGGGAGACGGTGGAGATGTTGCGGCGCACCACGCCGTTGCGGTTCATGTGGGCGCGGGACTACTCCGATTACCACCCGGAGGACCCGGGAGGAAGCGCCGCCGGCCGGACATGCGAGTGCAAACCGTTCAACACGTCGGTGCTCGGTCAATACCGGTCGCGACTGCGCCCCGCAGTGATGAAGGCGTCGATCCCCATGCCGACCACGGGTGCGGACTACCGGTGGATGAACCTGGTGGCCCGGGTACCCCGCAAGGGCCTGCCGCTCATCGTCAAGCGGCTTGGCCAGGGGGTCGGTGGCCTGCTGCTCGGCCGCCACTACACCGCCGGCGGTCAGGCGCTGGCCGCCGGATTGTTCGCCGGAGTATTGCGCGCCGGCGTTGGAGTCTGGACGGAAACCAGGTTGGTGCGGTTGACCACCGATGGGGCCAAGGTCACCGGGGCCGTCGTCGAACACGACGGGCGCGAGATCACCGTCACCACGCGGCGCGGAGTTGTCTTGGCCGCAGGCGGTTTCGACCACAGCATGGACATGCGCTGGAAGTTTCAGTCCGAATCGCTCGGTGAGCACGCGAGCCTCGGCGCAGAGACCAACACGGGCGACGCGATCCGCATCGCCCAAGATGTCGGTGCCGGAATCGCACTCATGGATCGGGCGTGGTGGTTCCCTGCCGTGGCAGCACTGCCAGGGGCAGATCCGTTGGTCCTGCTGGCCGAGCGGTCGCTTCCCGGCTCACTGATCGTTGATCAGGCCGGCAGACGGATCACCAACGAAGCCGCTGATTACATGTCCTTCGGACAGACTGTGCTCGAGCGGGAACGCTCCGGAAATCCCGTCGACTCCATGTGGATCATCTTCGATCAGCAGTACCGCAACAGTTATGTCTTTGCCGCGAACGTGTTTCCGCGCATGCGTCTTCCGCAGACGTGGTACGACGCGGGCATCGCCCACCAGTCAGACGATCTGGCTGAACTCGCCCGCATGATGACGGTGCCCGAGGCACAGCTCCTGGCCACCGTGTCGCGGTTCAACGAGATGTGCCGCGCCGGCGACGATTCCGACTTCAATCGCGGGCGAAGCGCGTACGACCGGTACTACGGCGACCCCACGATCACCCCCAACCCGAATCTGCGCGCGCTCGACAACGGTCCGTTCTACGCCGTGAAAATGACCCTCAGTGATCTAGGCACCTGTGGTGGTCTGTGCGCCGACGGCCACGCAAGGGTGCTGCGTGAGGACGGCAGTGTCGTCGACGGGCTGTACGCCATCGGCAACACCGCGGCCAACGCATTCGGAACCACCTACCCCGGTGCGGGTGCGACGATCGCGCAGGGTCTGGTGTACGGCTACATCGCCGCCAGGGACGCCGCCGCGAAGTAGTCAGTCGTCGGCGTCGGCCTTCTTTTCGATCTCATACCAGTATTCCGGTGCAGGCCAAGGGATTTTCGTCCGTCCGCCCTCACCGGCTCGAGGGAAGGTTTCCTCCGCTTCATCGAGCTCCTTGATCATTTTCAAGGTCAGCTCACGCTCGTTGGCGTAATACCGCTCGGCCCATTGCAGCGCGATCCGCGCGTACGCCCACGCCGGGTCCGCCCCCGCCCACTTTGCGTCCTTGGCCGCGTTGCGGTGCATCTCATCGGCATACGCCAAATGTTCCTGGAGAATCTCTTTGAGTCTGGCCGGATTGGTGAGGTGTCCCAATGTCACTCGTAGCAAGGGGGTGTGCTTGAGCACCGGGGGGTCGAGGGGTGCGTCGTTCGCCCACCGCGTGACTGCATCCATACCCGCCTCGGTGATCTTGTACAGCCTCCGATTGCGGGTGCCGCCGCTGTTCTCGACACGCGACGTCACCAAGCCGAGTTGTTCCAGCTTCTTCAGTTCGGAATAGATCTGGCTGTACGCCGGGCTCCCGTAGAAGAACCGCATGCTCCATTCGATCCACTTCCGCATGTCATAGCCGGAAAGCTCGTACTCATACGACAGCATGCCCAACAGCGCCCAGCTGGTCGCCGCAAGATTCGGCTTGCCCTGCTGATCGCTCTTTTCCACGTTTTCAGACTAACAACACAGGTCACAGGCTCCAGGCCAGTCACCACTGGGCGGGACATCCTGTTGCGGAGGAACATCGCAGCGGCGAAAACTTTCGTCGAGAACGATGCAAGGAGTCCGATGACGAGCTGCGCGCCCACACCGACGTCCATGCGTAACGTCCTCGGTCGGTTCTGCACCGGGATAGCCGTCATCACCGCAAGCGACGGCACCCGAAAGTGTGGCTTCACCTGCCAATCGGTGACGTCGGTGTCGCTCGATCCGCCGTATATCTCGTTCTGCCCGGCACGCACGTCAACCAGTCGGCGGACGATGCGCGACATCGGAGCGCTGTGCGTCAACATCTGGGCCCACGACCAGCACCACATCTGCAAACAGTTCGCCGTCAGGGCGGCTGACAAGTTCGGCGGCTTGCGGTGGCGACCTGCATCGAACGGTGCGCCGATGATCGACGGCGCCGTTGCCAACATCGAAGCGAGCGTTGAATTCGAACACGCGGCAGGCGATCACACCATCGTCGTGGCGAGCGTAACCGGGCTGCACGCATCGAACGACCGCCTGCCGCTACTGTTCTATCGCGGTGGCTACGGAGGACTTGCGTGACTGTTCACACTGAGGGCGTGTGGGACGACGAAACCGACGTGATCGTCGCCGGATCCGGTGGTGGGCTGGTCGGCGCGTACACCGCGGCGCGCGAAGGGCTTTCCGTCATGGTGGTCGAGGCCAGCGACCAGTTCGGCGGCACGACCGCATACTCCGGAGGCGGGGGCATGTGGTTCCCCTGCAATCCGGTGCTGCGTCGAGCCGGAACGGACGACACCCTCGACGCCGCCTTCGCCTACTACCACGCCGCAGTCGGCGATCGCACTCCGGTGGAGCTTCAGCGCACCTACGTGTACGGCGGCAGCGACCTGATCGGTTACCTCGAGCAAGACGATCACTTCGAGTTCGACGTGCTGCCCTGGCCGGACTACTACGGCCGGTTGCCCTACGCGCGCCGCGACGGCATGCGACACACGGTGTCCAGACCCCTTCGCGCCGAACGTCTCGGCGGGCTGGCGCATCTGGTGCGCGGCCCGTTGGATAGGGAGCGACTCGGCACGGAGGCACCGAAGTACCTCAGCGGCGGGCGGGCGCTCATCGGCCGGCTACTGTCTGCGATAACAAGCTACCCACACGCGTCGCTTCACCTCAACACGCCTCTGGTGGAGTTGGTCACGTCCGACGGCGCCGTTGTCGGCGCCGTTGTCGAGCAGGACGGCCGTCGGCGCGCCATCCGCGCCCGGGCCGGTGTGCTTCTCGCGGCGGGCGGCTTCGAGTGCAATCCCGCACTGCGCCTGCGCTTCGGAGTTCCCGGCGATGCTCGGGACACGATGGGCGCGCCGGGCAATGTCGGACTGACGCTGGAGGCCGGGATGGCCGCAGGCGCGGCGATCGATCTGATGGACCAGGCCTGGTGGTCGCCCGGGTTCACTCACCCCGACGGGCGCTCGGCGTTCTCGCTGTGGTTCACGGGCGGGATCTTCGTCAACCAGGACGGGAGACGTTTCGTCAATGAGTCCGGCCCCTACGATCGGATCGGCAAAACCATCATCGACCAGATCGCCTGCGGCGCAATGACGTTGCCGTTCTGGATGATCTACGACGACCGGGAGGGCCTCGTTCCGCCGGTGAAGGCGACGAACGTCTCGATGGTCGAGCCTGCGCAATACGTCGACGCCGGGCTGTGGCACACCGCGGACACACTGCCCGAACTGGCGGCGAAGATCGGCGTGAACGCCGACAATCTGGTGTCGACGGTGAAGCGGTTCAACGAGTTCGCCGCCGCGGGGGTCGACAAGGACTTCGGGCGGGGCGACGAGGCCTACGACCGCGTGTTCTCCGGAGGTCGGTCACCGATGGCGCCGATCGACACCGCGCCCTACCACGCCGCCGCGTTCGGCCTTTCCGATCTGGGCACCAAGGGCGGGCTCGTTACGGACAGCGACGCTCGCGTGCTCGACACCGACGGCATCCCCATCGATGGGCTCTATGCCGCAGGCAACACCATGGCCGCGGTCAGCGGAACGGTCTATCCAGGCGGCGGTATCCCGATCGGCGCGTCGATGTTGTTCAGCCACCTCGCCGCCAGGCACATGGCGGCGACACGACCGCAGGGTGGGACAAACGGCTGACATCGGCGCCGTTTCACGCGAATATCGCCCCATGGCATCTCTTCAGCGATACACGGATCGTCGTGTCCTCATCACCGGCGGTGGTTCTGGCATCGGGCAGGCGACCGTGCTGCGCATATTGGACGAAGGCGGCGCGGTGGTCGCGGCGGACATCAGCGAATCCGGGTTGAAGGACACGGTGGCCAAGGCCGAACCGCATCGCGATCGGCTGAGCACCGTGGTCATGGACGTCGCCAGCGAGGAGTCGGTGCAGTCTGGCGTCGCGGCCGCGGTCGAGACCCTCAGCGGGCTCGACGCCCTGGTCAACGCCGCCGGTATCCTGCGGTCAGCACATTTCACCGACCACACTCGCCGATTTCGAGCAGGTGCTGCGGATCAACCTCGTCGGCACCTTCCTGGTGATCCGTGCGGCCATCCCCGCATTGCGTAGCGGCAACGATCCCGCCGTCGTCAACTTCAGCTCCACCTCCGCCTCGTTCGCGCACCCGTACATGGCCGCCTACGCCGCGTCCAAGGGCGGCGTCCAGGCGATGACGCACGCGCTGGCGCTGGAGTTCGTCAAGGAGCGAATCCGGTTCAACTCGGTTCAGCCGGGATCCATTTCGTCCGGTATGACCGACGGCACGGGCGAATCCAAGCAGAGCATCGGCCCCGGGCTGCCTGCCGATACGGACTATTCTCTCCTCGGCAAGATCATGTCGATGCTGCCGCTCGACGGCGGCGCGATGTTCGCCAAGCCGGATGCGGTCGCCGCTGTCGTCGCGATGCTCGCCTCGTCGGACGCCTATTTCGTGACCGGAACAGAGCTGCGTGTCGACGGCGGAACCCACATGTAAATTGCTCCGAATGAGCAACGTTGACCGACCCCTTCGGGTGATCCAGTGGACGACCGGCAATATCGGACGGCGGTCGCTGCACGCCATCATCGGCCGTGACGACATGGAACTCGTCGGTGTCTACGCGCACGGTGCCGACAAGGTCGGCGTCGACGCAGCGGAGCTGTCCGGCTGGCCGGAGCCCACCGGGGTGACGGCGACCAATGACGTCGACGCGCTGCTGGCCACGAAGCCCGACGCCTGCTGCTACAACCCGCTGTGGCCGAACATCGACGAGTTGACCCGGCTGCTCGAATCGGGCGTCAACGTGTGCTCGAGCGCGGCGTGGATCACCGGCGGCAAGCAGTCACCGGAAGACCTGGAGCGCATCCGAAAGGCTTGCGAGAAGGGCAATTCCACCATCTTCGGCAGCGGCGCCCACCCCGGCATGACCAACTTGGTCGGCATGGTGCTGTCCGGCTCGTGCGAGCGGGTCGACGAGATCCGCATCACCGAGTCGGTGGACTGCTCGACCTACGAATCGGCGGGCACCCAAACCGCGATGGGCTTCTCGCAGGATCCCGACACGCCGGGACTGGCCGAGAGCGTGCGCCGGGAGAGCGAGGTGTTCGCCGAGTCGGCCGCGATGATGGCCGATGCGATCGGAGCCAGGCTCGACAAGATGACGTTCGATGTGACCTTCACCCCCGCGACGGGCGACACGGACCTCGGCTTCATGCAGATTCCGAAGGGCACCGTGGCGGGCGTGTACGGCTATCACCGAGGCTGGGTCGGTGATCGCAACGTCGTCAGCGTCGGCTTCAACTGGGTCATGGGCGACCACGTCACCCCGCCCAAGCCGCTGGAGCACGGCCACGTCATCCAGGTGTTCGGCCTGCCGAACATGCGGACCGTGCTGCACTGCCTGCCGCCGAAGAACTGGACCGAGCCCGGCTTCATGGGACTCGGCATGATCTACACCGCGATGCCGGTCACCAACGCGGTGCCCGCCGTCGTCGCGGCTCCGCCGGGCATCGTGACGCTGAAGGACCTGCCGCCGATCGCCGGCCGCGTCGCGGTTTAGCCGTAGACTCGGTGCGACCTCAAATGTGTTGGGCGAATTTGGCTTTGCCCGGACCATCTAGGTCAGCCAGCGCGGCGCGGCGGCCTGCCATCGCCATCAGCAGTGCCTCGCCGCTCCCCCGAACCTCGGGCCCGTTCCCGTACACCCAGTCCAGATCCGAAGCGACGAGGCGTATTCCGCGCGCCCGCCAGGCACCGCGGATTGTCGGGGCGAAGCGCGCGAAATCCAGTGCCGTGCGCAGCCTTTCCGGGTCAATGCTGCGCGGCAGACCGATCGACCGGCGGATGTCCTGCTGGTGGATCATGCCGTCGGTGAGCGCGATCTTGCCCCCGAAGCCTCCGGTCAAACCGTGTGGTTCGGTGTTCGTCCGGATCAGCGCGACGATCTGCTGCGCGGACCGGTCGGCGTAGTCGGCGACGCCGATTGCGTTGATGCGGTCCGTGTTCAGCCGGCCTTTCAGGAAACGGCGGATCAGGCCGGCAGTGCTGAGCTCGTCGTAGCTGACCGTGTGGATCGCGACTTCGCGAACCCGCCACCGGTCGCACAGCGTCGGGCTCTCCCACTGATCAGGGGTCAAACCCTCTAGAAATGACGCGAATTCGATGCGCTCATCGCGCGCCATCTGCTGGGTCGGTGTCAGCACGCTCAAACCGGTAGCTCGGCCCAGACTGTCTTGCCGTCGGGCGTGACCTCGCAGCCCCAGTCCGACGCGATCGCTTCGACGAATCCCAGCCCACTTCGGATGAATTCATCTGATCCGCGAGCTACCGCCAGTCGACATGGGACAGCGTCCTCGATCGCGATCCGCAGGCACGTCGCGTCACGTGACAGCATCAGGCGGAACGAGGACTCAGCGTGCAGCACGGCGTTGGCGGCCAACTCCGAGGTGATGATCACGGAGTTCTCGATGAGGTGCGAGAGCTCCCAGTCGACGAGCGTTCGTATCGCGATCTGACGCGCCACCGACACGGCGGTCGAGATCGGAGGCAAGAGCCGTTGGGTGTGCGACGGTGTTGCCGTAGTTGCGTTGGCAAACTTCATCTGATGGCCGAGCAACGATAGATCGGAGTGGCGATCGCACATCGCGTTGACGGCTTGGATCGACGCCTCGTCAAGCGATGTCGCAGGGTAGGCACACAGCAGGAAGAACCGCCGATTCGATGCCATGTCGTTCCACAGAGATTCGAGTGCAAGAGCGCCCGCAAAATTGCCGTCCGCCCACAGAAGCGCCACCATCTCGCCGAACACCCGGAGCGTTCGGCCGTTGCGTGTAGCACGATCGACAATCGCGCCGATTGTCGCCTCGAACAGCACCGGATCGGGGCTGCCCGCCACCAGGAATTTCTGGAGTGTTTCCGCAGCGTCGATCAGCAGCAGTGATTCGGTGTCGCCGACCGATAGATGATCGGTGCACCACGCAGCAAGCGATGCGCGGTGCGGACGGTTCGCCACGACGACCACAGTCTCACCGAGTGCCAGCCCGTCTTCGACAAACCGGATGAGCTCTCGGATGATCGCGAATTCGTCGGCGTACACATCAACGGCGTGGTCATGCGGAGGAGCGTTGGGCACCACATCGATGGCAAATCGATCGTGCACATACATTGCCATACCGCTAACGGCCCCCTTGTTGCTCCGATAGCTGAGCGGCTTTCAACCTACACCTCGGCGGACGTGTCTGTATCCGATTGGACACAAGTCGGCGACCTGGCTACTCGGCGACCTGCACAACGACGCCGACCGCGCCGCCTCCGACGTGGACCGACAGCACCGGCCCCATGTCGGCGACGATGAGCGACTCGATCTGAGGCAATCGCGTCGTCAATGCGGCGCCGATCTCATCCGCGGCGTCGTGGTTGTCGACATGGTGAACCGCGATCGCCGCGCGACGCTCACCGACGACCTCGGCGACCCGATCGACCATCGCGGCATGCGCCTTGGTGATGGTGCGGATCCGCTGATCCAGCACCAGGCGTCCGTCGACGTCGATGCAGAGTAGCGGCTTCAGCGACAGCGCGGTGCCCAGCCAGGAAGCTCCCTTGCGGATCCGTCCGCTGCGCCGCAGGTTGTCCAGCCTATGCACCACGACGAACACGTTCCCGCGCTCCTGCGCCGAACGGGCCGCGGTCTCAACGGTATCGAGATCGGCACCGGCGGCCGCGGCACGCGCAGCGGCCAGCGTGGCGAAGCCGACTCCCATCGCCACCGAGCGCGTGTTGACCACCCGCACCACCGAGCCGAACTCACGGGCCGTCTGCGCGGCGGAGCTGTACGTACTCGACAGCGCGGCCGAAAGATGAACCGCCACAACGCCGTCACCGTCGCTGTCGGCAAGCGCTTGCTGATACGTTTCGGCCAGCTCGGCGGGTGTGGCACCGGCGGTAGTGACGCGTGGGCGGTCGTGGACGTCATAGGGCAGGTCGTCGACGCCGTCACGCAGGTCCGCTCCGTCGACAAGAACATGAAGCGGCACCTGCCGGATGTCGAACTGCTTGAGTTCGTCGGGCTGTAAGCGGGACGACGAATCGGTGACCACAATCACGGGCATGGTTACCGCGAATCCTCCTGCTGCACACCTGCTTCCGCGAGCGCTTTGAGCATCAGCTCGGCCACCGCCTGGTGTGACTCGAAGTTCCAGTGGATGCCGTCGGGATTACCCCGCCCGCTCATGACATGTTCACCGACTGCCGCCTTGAGGTCGACAAGCGGCACGTCGTGCTGCTCGGCCCATCCGGTGATCGCCTTCACCGTGCCCTCCCGGCCGTGGTGCGCCTTGCCGTATGTCTCGGCGATGTGTACAGACGGCAGTGACGCGACCATCGGCATGCCCGGCCGATTGAAGTCGATTGCGCCACGGGTCATTTCGAGGTACTCCACCGAAACGTGGGGCGGCAGCGCGGCGCGCGAGATCGGCGACAACCGCGGCTGCGCCCAGCCGTAGCTGTCGCGCACCCAGCGCCGAAGCCACGACGGTCGGACATAACGGATCAATTCCCGCAATGCGGTGGGCAGCGGTGACGGCAGCGAATCCATGCCGCCTGTCGCGAAGATCACCGCACCCGCTCTTGGCAGCGCCGCCCATGCCCGCGGGTCCTGGGTTGCGGCCCACCAGATGTCTCGGCAGGTCCAGCCGATCCGCCCAATCAACTCGACGTCCCAACCCAGTTGCTTGGCAACGATATTCGGCCAAATCCGCGGATCGTCGGCGGGTAACCCGCCCGCGGGCCCGTAGTAGGACAACGAGTCGCAGAAGACGAGAAGGGTTCGCCGATCACAAGACATCGTTGGCGACCTGTGCCGAGGCGTTCCACACATCGAGTCGCCAGCGAATGTTCTCCGGCGCAGCGTCGGGCCGCGAATGTCCGGACAGCTGAACCCAGCTGGCGTTGCCCAT
>Ga0134122_10001812_pt1 | contig 15538 bp, 14 predicted proteins | sample KB302_FD_96461 | JGI IMG/M metagenome (GOLD analysis project Ga0134122, IMG submission 96461) | Terrestrial soil microbial communities without Nitrogen fertilizer from Kellogg Biological Station, Michigan, USA - KB3-0-2 | ecosystem: Environmental > Terrestrial > Soil > Unclassified ... | reverse complement strand
GTCGACGTCTCCCCTCTTCGGGGCCGACTTCGAGCAGGCGCGGAAGCTGCTCGGCTTCCACTGCTACTACCTGTGGGAGCCCTACCTGCTGGGGAAGTAGTTAGGCGACGGCCGCCTTCATCTTCAGCATGAGCTGCCACTCCTGGGCGGACATCGGATAGGCGAGCAGGCTCTGGATCGAGTGGCCGTGGCTGCGGCGGCTGATCTCCGTCAGGAGATCCGTCTCGCGCGTCGCGGTCATGGTCATGACGACCGGGGCATCCGACCCGCGGGATCCCATGATCTCGCTGAGCGCGCGGCAGATGTCGGTCGGGGTGATGACGCCGACCATGTCGTCGCGGTCCATCACGGGAACGGCGGGGAGGCCGCGCTCGACGATGAAGCGAGCCGCGCGGTCGATCGGATCGTCGGCGAACACCGTCGTCGCCGAGGGCGGGACGACCGAGGCCAGGGTCTTCCGGCTCAGGAGGGTCATGGGATCGCCGCTCTCGAGCATCTCGTAGATCTCCGCCCGGCTGACGGCGCCGGCCATGTGGCCGTGGCGCAGCACGCCGACCAGGTGGATGCCCTTCGAGTTCAGGAAGCGCAACGCGTCGGGCAGCGACGTTTCAATCGGCAGCAGCACGAACTTCTTGGACATCCATTGGCGCACGATCATGGAAAACCTCCCTGAGCGATATCCCGCTGGGGGCTTCAAGAGCAACCGGCATGCCAGCAGATTCAGCGAAAATTGAAGGTTTTTGGAGGGTGGATCATACCTTGCGGTAGGAAGCCCTCGACTCAGGTACCGCGGCGTTCGTGCAGGAGCTGGGCCAGGCGCCGCCGGGCCAGCGTCCGCTCGATGCGGACGGCATCCGGGGTCGTCCCGTAGCGTTCGGCGAGGGACTCGTCGGCCCAGCGATCATCGTCGGTCATCAGCGCCTCGGTGATCTCGCGCTGAAGCGAGCTCATCCCGACCAGGTAGCGGGCCACGGAGCGGCGGAGCGTGGGGGGCTTCATGCGGCCTCCGGTTCTGAATCAGGTCCCGAAAGGGCCCGCGACCGTTCGAGGTACTCGTCGGCCACCAGGCTCGCCGCCACCAGCTCGATCTTCCGGTCCCACAGGAGATTGACCCGGGCTTCGATCGACTGGAGCGCGTCGAGGTCGTCCTGGAGGGGCAGGGTGAGCGATTCTTCGATCGCCGCCCGGCGCCGCACGCGGTCCCGCTCCGCGAAGGCCTGTTCGAGCGCGAGCGCGCCGAGCGCCTCCTCGATGGCGGCCTTGGCGAGCTCGGGCTCCAGCAGCAGCAGTTCGCCCGGCACCAGGTCGACGCCCGCCGTCCAGAACAGGTAGGCGAGGAAGGGGGCGTTCACCGGGACGGGCGAGCCGGCCTGGCTGAGGAGATGATCGCCGCTGACCGAGACCTTCAGGAGGAAGAGGTGGCTCGCGTCCCTCCAGGGATCCAGGCCCGTCGAGAGCGCCAGGTAGGTGACCCGGAGGGAACGGAGGATCGCTCCGATCTGGGACTCGTCCTCTCCTCGGCGCTCCTCGATGCCGGCGTGATTCTTCGCCGTCTCGATCTGTCGGGCGATCGTGGACAGCAGGCTTTTCATTTCCATCCCATTTCCTCCGGTCCCCCGGGCGGCAGGAATATGGCAAGTTCCATGCCAGCCGCGATCGAGGGGAGGGGATGGAGGTTGCGCTAGAGGCGGGCTACTTCAGGCTACCGCCCGGTGCAGCGATTCGCCGGTTCCTACCGTCCGGAATGACTAGCGCATTGTCGATGGGTCAGCGGGGCTGCTTGCGGAAGCAGTCGCGGCAGTAGACGGGACGGTCGCCGCGGGGCTTGAAGGGCAGGTCGGTCTGCTTGTTGCAGGCGGCGCAGGTGGCGATGAAGACCTCGCGGGGGCCTTCGCGGAAGCCGCCGGGGGCGCCGGGACGGGGAGGGCCGTCCGCGCCCGGAGGGCCGAAGCGGCGCGGAGGACGCGGACCGCCGCGGCGGTCGTCGTTCCGCATGCGCGCGACCTGGCGGCAGATCATGCAGCGCTTGGGTTCGTTGCGCAGGCCGAGCTTCGCGTGGTGTTCCTGCTGCTTCGAGGTGAAGATGAAATCTTCGTTGCAGTCCTTGCACTTCAACGGCTTGTCGGCGAATGGCATGCTGGAATCCACCCGGGTAACGTCCGGACCGCGCTCCGCTATTCCCTACGGAAACAAGATTAGAATAGGTTCAGGCGTCGGGCGCAATTAATATCCGCTCCCCCTGTGAAACGCGCGCCGGTCCCGGGGCACGAATCCAAAACGCAAAAAACCGGAAGTTTTCTGCGGGTGTATAACAGAGGAGAGCGGGAATTCGGTCTTCTTCTATATATGGACCCCCTCGAGTGAGCAACGTGGTCAGAACCGCCGTTCTCCTGGGCCTCCTGTCCCTGGTCGCCTGGGGCCAGGACAAGGCGAAGGTTCCCGGCAAGCCCGTCGATGCGGAGGGCCTCGAGTTCTTCGAGAAGAAGATCCGCCCGGTCCTCATCGACCAGTGCTACAGCTGCCACAGCGCCGACGCGAAGAAGATCAAGGGCGGACTCCGGCTCGACACCCGGGAAGGGACGCTGAAGGGCGGCGAGTCCGGCTCGGCCTCCGTCCTTCCGGGCGATCCCGACCACAGCCTTCTCATCAAGGCCATCCGCTACGGCAAGGACGACGAGCTCAAGATGCCCCCCAAGGGGCCGAAGCTCGCTCCCGAGGTCATCGCCGATTTCGAAGCCTGGGTCCGGCGCGGCGCGCCCGATCCTCGCGGCGAGGTCGCGTCCAAGACCCTTGACCTCGCCAAGGCCCGGCAGCACTGGGCCTTCCAGGCGCCGAAGGATCCGCCCCTGCCTGCGGTGAAGCAGAAGGACTGGGGGAAGAGCCCGATCGACGCCTTCATCCTCGCGAAGCTCGAGGCGAACGGGATGAAGCCGCAGCCCGTCGCCGACCGCCGCACGCTGATCCGCCGCGCCTCCTTCGATCTCATCGGCCTCCCGCCGAGCAGCGAGGAGATCGAGGCCTTCGTCAACGATCCGGCGCCCGACGCCTGGGAGAAAGTCCTCGACCGCCTGCTCGCCTCGCCGCGCTACGGCGAGCGCTGGGGCCGCCACTGGCTCGACATCGCCCGCTACTCCGACACGAAGGGCTACGTCTTCCAGGAGGAGCGGCGCTATCCCTACGCCTACACCTACCGCGACTGGGTCATCCGCGCGCTCAACGAGGACCTGCCTTACGACCAGTTCCTGGTCCAGCAGATCGCGGCCGACCGCCTCAAGCTCGGCGAGGACAAGCGTCCGCTCGCCGCCATGGGCTTCCTGACGCTCGGCCGCCGCTTCCTCAACCGGCTGCCGGACATCATCGACGACCGCCTCGACGTGCTCTGCCGCGGGACGATGGGCCTGACCGTCGCCTGCGCGCGCTGCCACGACCACAAGTTCGACCCGATTCCGACCAAGGACTACTACTCGCTCTACGGCGTCTTCGCGAGCTCGATCGAGCCCAAGGATCAGCCCCTGATCGGGATGGGCCAGAAGACGCAGGCCAACCTCGACTACGAGGCGGAGGTCGCGAAGCTGCAGGGCGAGGTCACGAAGTACCGCGAGAAGCGCCACGTCGACATCCTCGCGTCGCTGCGGACCCCCAAGGCGGTGGCGGACTACCTGATGGCGGCGCAGGAAGCGCGCGCGCTCAAGAACGACGAGGAAGTCCGGAACCTCGCCCAGAAGAAGGACCTGATCGCCGTCGTGCTGGGCCGCTGGAAGGCCACGCTCAAGAAAGCGGCCGACGCGAAGGATCCGATCTTCGCCGAGTGGCAGGAGAAGCCGGTCCGCGAGACCGCCGACCGCCTGGCCGCGCAGCTCACCAAGGCCGACGCTCCCGCCGAGCTCAAGGCCGTCCTGAACGGGCCCGACGCGCCGCCCAGCGTCGCCTTCGCGGACCTGGACAAGCTCTACAACCGCGCGGACCGCGACAAGCAGCGCCAGCTGGAGAACAAGGTCGACGCGCTGAAGGCCAGCCACCCGGGCGCGCCGCAGCGGGCGATGGCGCTGGAGGACGGCCCGATCCAGGAGCCCCACGTCCTGGTCCGCGGCAACCCCAACAACCAGGGCGAGAAGGTGCCCCGCCAGTTCCTCGCGGTCCTCTCGCCGGACGCGCGCGAGCCCTTCAAGGAGGGAAGCGGCCGGCTGGAGCTCGCCCGCCTGATCGCGTCGAAGGACAACCCCCTCACCGCGCGGGTGATGGCCAACCGCATTTGGAGCTATCACTTCGGCGCCGGGATCGTGCGGACGCCGAGCGACTTCGGGTTCCGCAGCGACCCGCCGACCCATCCCGAGCTGCTCGACTGGCTGGCGATCCGCTTCGTCGAGGGAGGCTGGTCGCTCAAGAAGCTTCACAAGCTGATCCTGACCACGGCCGCCTGGCAACAGCGCAGCGACGACGTCGCCGCCTACAAGGAGAAGGATCCGGACAACCGCTACGTCTGGAAGTTCTCCCGCCAGCGGCTGGACTTCGAGGCGATGCGCGATTCGATCCTCGCGGTCTCCGGCCAGATCGACCTGACGATGGGCGGCCGCTCGGTGCAGCTCAGCGAGAATCCGACCTCGAAGCAGAAGCAGCAGGCGGAGACGATCGTCAACACCGTGGGCGATCCCACGCAGGAGACCTTCGCCAAGCGCCGCTCGGTGTACCTCTTCATCGACCGCCAGAACCTGCCCGGGACCTTCCGCAACTTCGACTTCGCGAGTCCCGACACGCACAGCCCGGGGCGCTACACCACGACGGTGCCGCAGCAGGCGCTCTTCCTGATGAACAGCCCCTTCATCACCGAGCAGGTGGGGTCGCTGGTGCGGCGTCCGGAGATCGACGGCGAGCGCGAGATGGAAGGCCGGATCCGGAAGCTCTACCGGCTGCTCTACGGCCGCGCGCCGGCCGCCGACGAGCTGGAGATCGGCCGGAAATTCCTCGGGATCGAGCTGCGCCGCGAGGGCCCGGTGGCGGGCGCCCCGAGCGTCTGGCAGTACGGCTACGGCCGCTACGACGAGACCGCGAAGAAGGTCGTCGACTTCAAGGCGCTGCCCCATTTCACGGGGATGGCCTGGCAGGGCGGCGCGAAGCTGCCGGATCCCAAGCTGGGCTGGGTGCTGCTGACGGCCGAGGGCGGCCATCCCAGCAACACGGCGATCGGCGCGGCGATCCGCCGCTGGGTCGCGCCCCACGACGGCGCGATCGCGATCTCCGGCGTCCTGGGCCACCACCAGAAGGAAGGCGACGGCGTCCGCGCGCGGATCGTCTCCAGCCAGGAGGGCGAGCTGGCGTCCTGGACCGCCCACAACACCGACGCCGAGACGAAGATGAGCCGCATCGAGGTGAAGAAGGGCGACACGATCGACTTCGTGGTCGACTGCCGCGGCGACGAGAACAGCGACAACTTCGTCTGGGCGCCGCTGATCCGTCTGGTGGAGGCGCCCGGCAACGCCGCGGGCGGCGTCCAGGAGTGGAGCGCGAAGGAAGAGTTCCGCGGCCCCGAGGCGAAGCCCCGCAAGATGCTGTCGTCCTGGGAGCGCTACGTCCAGGTGCTCCTGCTCGCCAACGAGTTCATGTTCGTGGACTAGAGGGAACCCGATGAGCCAGTTCGATCACGCGCCGCGCCTGGAAGACGCGCTCCTCACCCGCCGAGAGCTCCTCTGCCGCGCGGGGATGGGCATGGGCGCGATCGCGATGTCCAACATGATCGGGCAGGCCGTTGCGGGGGATGATTCCTCGTCGCTCAACCCGCTCAAGCCGAGGCGGCCGCACTTCGCCGCGAAGGCGAAGCGGGTCCTGCACATCTTCCTCAACGGCGGCCCCTCTCACGTCGACACCTTCGACCCCAAGCCGGCGCTGGCGAAATTCGCGGGCAAGCCGCTGCCCATGGAGAACTACAAGACCGAGCGCAAGACGGGGAACGCCTTCCCCTCGATGTTCAAGTTCGCGAAGTACGGCCAGAGCGGCCTCGAGGTGAGCGAGCTGTTCAAGCACACCGCGCAGTCCGCGGACGACCTCTGCGTGATCCGCTCGATGCACGCCGACGTGCCCAACCACGAGCCCTCGCTGCTGCTCCTCAATTGCGGCGAGGCGCGGCTGGTGCGGCCGAGCATGGGGTCCTGGCTGACCTACGGCCTGGGCAGCGAGAACCAGAACATGCCCGGCTTCGTCGTCATGTGCCCGGGCGGCTACCCGATCCAGGAGTCGCAGAACTGGCAGGCGGGCTTCCTGCCGGGCGTCTACCAGGGGACCTACATCGACACCCAGCACACGGACGTCCAGAAGCTGATCGACCACATCCGGAACAACTTCACGGCCCCCGACGAGCAGCGGCGGCAGCTCGACCTGCTGCTCGAACTCAACCGCAAGCACGAGGAGGCGCGGCAGCGCGACCCGCAGCTCGAGGCGCGGATCCAGTCCTTCGAGCTCGCCTACCGGATGCAGATGGACGCGACGGACGCCTTCGACGTTTCGAGGGAGCCCAAGGCGATCCGGGACATGTACGGCCCCGGCACGCAGGCGCGGCAGCTGATGATCGCGCGCCGCCTGCTCGAGAAGGGCGTGCGCTTCGTGCAGGTCTGGTCCGGCGCCGGCCAGCCCTGGGACAACCACGACGACCTCGAGGTGGGGCACCGCAACCTCTGCCGGGACCTGGACCAGCCGCTGGGCGCGCTGCTCAAGGACCTGAAGCAGCGCGGGATGCTCGACGACACGCTCGTCATCTGGGGCGGCGAGTTCGGCCGGACGCCGACGGTGGAGATGCCGACCCCGGGCTCGAACGCCGGGAAGATCAACGGCCGCGACCACAACCACTGGGGCTACACGACGTGGCTGGCCGGCGGCGGCGCGAAGGGCGGCTACGTCCACGGCTCGACCGACGAGTTCGGCTACAAGGCGCTGGAGAAGCCCGTCCACGTCCACGACCTGCAGGCGACGATCCTCCGCCTCATGGGCTTCGACCACGAGAAGTTCACCTACCGCTATGCCGGCCGCGACTTCCGCCTGACGGACGTGCACGGCCACGTGGTCCAGGATCTGATCGCCTGACGCCGCGTCGGAGGTCGTTCCGTTCCCTGCAGGACCCCGGTTTGTGGCATAATCGGTCAGACATTTCCTGCGGGAGGGAAGTTTGGGCGGCGAAGCGGGCAAGCCTCAGGAGGATGTCACCCTCCGGCTGGGCCAGATCGCCCTGGATCGCGGGCTGATCTCCCCCGAGCAACTCTACGACGCCCTCGAGGCCCAGACCAAGGGCCTGCAGCCCGGCGAGCCCCGGCGGCCGCTCCCCGAGATCCTCCTGGAAAAGGGATACCTCAAGGATCACCAGCTCACGATGCTGGTCGAGCAGGAGAAGTCCGCGCCGAGGTCCTCCCCCCTCCGGGCCCTCTCGACCTTCGGAAAATACGACCTGCTCCGGGAGCTCGGCAAGGGCGGCATGGGCGTCGTCTACGAGGCGCGGGACCAGGAACTCGGCCGGAAGGTCGCCCTCAAGATGCTCCTCAGCAGCCCGAACGCTTCCGACGAGGAACTTCAGCCGGAGATCGACCGCTTCCTCGTCGAGGCGAAACTCACCGCGAAACTCCCCAAGCATCCGAACGTCGTCAGCGTCTACGAGGCGGGAATCATCGACGGGAAGCGCTACCTCGCCATGGAGCTGATCGAGGGCCAGTCCTATTCGAAGCTGCGCAAGTCCGGGCCGGTCCCCCTGAACCGGCAGATCGAGATCCTCCGCGACGTGGCCCTCGCGGTGCACCACGCCCACCAGCAGGGGGTCGTCCATCGGGATCTGAAGCCCGACAACATCCTGCTGGACGCCCGGGAGCAGCCGCACGTGATGGACTTCGGCCTCGCAAAATCGGTGGGGCAGGACGTGAGCCTTTCCCTCACGGCGACGGGGATGGTGATCGGGACGCCGTCCTACATGAGCCCCGAGCAGGCGCTCGGGCTGAAGAGCACCGATCACCGGACGGACCTCTACGCGCTGGGCGTGATGCTCTACGAGACCCTGACGGGGCAGCCGCCCTTCACGGGCGACACCGCGATCGAGATCCTCCTGAAGGCGTCGAAGAATCCGGTGCCTCCCCCCTCGAGCATCCTGAAGAACGGGATTTCGCCCGGGGTCGACAAGACCCTCGAGAAGATCTGCCTCAAGTGCCTGGCGAAGAAGCCCAAGGATCGCTACGACTCGGCGGAGACGCTCGCCAGGGACCTGACCTCCTGGCTCAAGGGGGAAGCCGTGCAGGTCAAGGTCGTCCGGGAGCCGTTGGCCGAACGGATCTCCCCGATCTGGGTCCTGGCCGGCCTGGCCGGGTCCCTGCTGCTGATTCTCGGCTGGGCCTTCTTCGTCACCCCGAGGGGGAACGCGGAAATCGAGCGGCTCCGGAAGGAGCGCGACCAGGCCCGCGAGGAGGCGGCGCGCAGCGCTCCTCCCTCGGTCGTGGGCCTGCCGGCCGAGGAACAGGTCCGCCGGGTCGTCGCCCGGCTCCAGGAGCTGAACCCGGGCTACGACGGCAGGGAGCAGCATCAGGTGGAGGGGAATCGCGTCGTCCGCCTCACCCTCTCCAGCGCGGCGATCCACGACCTCTCGCCGCTGCGATCCCTTTCGCAGCTGGAGCACCTGTCGGTCGCGGGGACCTCCGACAAGGCGACCCAGAAGTCGAGAGGCCTGCTGACGGACCTGGCGCCGCTGAAGGGCCTGCCGCTGAAGGAGCTGATCGTGTCGATCAATCCCGGCCTCCGGGACCTCTCCCCGCTCCGCGGGATGAAGCTGGAGCGGCTCCAGTGCATGACGACCGACGTCTCGGATCTCCGGCCCCTGGCGGGCATGCCCCTGGTCCTGCTCTACGTGGACGACACGCCGCTCGCCAGCCTGGCCGAGCTCCAGGGGTTGCCGCTCGAGGAGCTCGACGTTGCCTACACGAAGGTGAGCGATCTCGCTCCGCTGCGGGGGCTGCCCCTGGAGCGGCTGAACCTCGCGCACACGAAGGTGGCGGATCTGTCGCCGCTGCGCGGCATGAAGCTCCGGTCGCTGGATGTGAGGGCGACCCTGGTGAAGGATCTCTCCCTGCTGCCGTCCTTCCCGCTGGAGAAGATCAACGGAAAGCCCGCCGCCGAGTTCCAAGGTCGTTAAAACGGCAGCAGTTCCGCCGGGCGCCCCCTCCCCCGATCCGAAATTCTCTTTTTGAAGAAACATTTCCCTTTCTCAGGCTTCATATCTATTGGGTAGTGTACATGAAGTATGGGTATCAACGGAAGGGTGTGCCATGGAAAACCGGATGTACGCGCTGGCCGAGGCCGCGGACGTCGCCGACGTCCCGATCGACGAGCTGCGCAAGGCGATCCAGGACGGCCTGCTCGCCGCCAAGCTGTTCCAGAATACCGGCGAGTATCACGTCGCCGCCGATGAGCTCGCCCGCTACGTCAAGCGCACGCGCCACGCCGACCCCTTCGGCCACCAGAAGAAGCGGAAGATCCTGATCCTGGGCGAGGACCTCCTCTTCGCCGGCACGCTCAAGCTGGAGCTTCAGCGCGACCCGCGCATGGACGTCCGCTACGCCTCCTGGGGGAAGGACGCCCTCCTCATGGTGAACCACTACGGAGCCAACCTCTTCGTGGTCGACCTCACGCCGTCGAAGGCCGTCCCCGATGAAGTCCTCTCCGCGGTGAATTCCCAGCGCGCCTCCGCGCGGGGCGCGGCCGTCGCCTACTACACGATGCCCGAGGAGGCGCTCGACGCCTATCCCATCGTCAAGACCCGCCTCTCGAACCTCTGCCCGGAAGGGGCCGTGTCCAAGACCCTGGGCCTCCGCGCGCTCACGATCGAGTGCTTCAAGGCCCTGAAGCTGGAGACCAATACCCGCATCTTCCGCCTTCACGGCTGAAGGCTCCCTCCCAGGCTCCGTCCGTCGCGCGGCCTGCCGCACGGCGGACGGAGCTTTCTTTTTCGGATCGCTTTGCCCCCTCCCGTCGTTCTGATGTAGGCTAATCTTCAGCAGGGGAAAGCCATAGGAGGGTGACCGATGCGGATCCTGAAAACCACCGTCATGCTCGCGGCGATGCTCGTCCCCGCCGCCGCCTGGGCGCAGGAAACCCTGGAGCTCAAGGGCTCCGGCTGGGTCAACGCCCGGGACATCAGCCTCGAACGCCTCAAGGGGAAAGTGGTCGTCGTCTACTTCTTCGAGGAGACCTGACCCACCTGCAACGCGAAGATTCCGGGCCGGAATCAACTGCGCAGCAGCTTCGCGGACCAGCCCGTCGTGTTCCTCGCCGTCAACAGCGGCAACTCCAAGAGCGCCGTCGAGCAGTACGCCAAATCCAACAAGTTCGAATGGCCCATCTGGGTCGATGAAGCGCGCGAGACGGAAAAGCCCCTCGGCTTCACCATCAGCCTCCAGAACATCTACCAGTGCTTCATCATCGATCCCGCCGGCAAGCTCCATCGGTCGCCCGCGGACGACAAGGGCATCGCCGACGAGGTCAACAAGCTTCTGCCCCAGGCGAAGATGGTCTTCGAGGGCATCACGGTCCCCGAGAAGCTGAAGGCCATCGCCCGCGACCTGGAACTCGGCCAGTACGACCCGGGCCTCGGGCAGCTGGCGGGCCTCGCCGCGAAGGGCGGGAAGGACGTCCAGGAGGCCGCCCAGGCGATGTTCGACAAGCTCAAGCCTCTCGCCGAGCAGGGCCTCGAGCGCGCCAAGGGCCTCGAAGGCGAAGGGAAGAAGTACCCGGCCTACGTCGAATACGCGAAGGTCGCCTCCTGGTTCAAGGGCACCGAGTACGAGAAGACCGCGACCGCGGCCATGGCGACCCTGAAAAAGGAGAAGGACGTCCAGGAAGAGGTCGCCGCCAAGGCGATGCTCGACCAGGCGAAGACGCTCCTGGCCTCGAGCAAGAAGGCCGACAAGGACAGCGCCCCGGGCCTCCTGGCGGCCCTGCAGAAGAAGTACCCCAACTCCGAGGCGGCCAAGGAGGCCGCGAAGCTGGGCAAGTAACCCTCAGCATCCCTCCCCCGGAAGCCTTCTTCCGGGGGATTTTTTTTCGCTTTTTTCGTGAGATCGGTTCCGCAGCGTCCATTTAGTTTCGGATGTAGGATGGAACGATGCGCGAAGAGACCCTCGTCAAGAACCTCCTGCAGTACAAGCGCACCCTGGAAGGGATGCTCTTCGCCATGGTCGGCGACGCCGCCGTCGCCGAGGACCTCTTCCAGGAGATGGCCATCCTGATGACCCGAAAGCGCGAACAGGCCGACGAGGACTGCAAGTTCGTCGCCTGGGGCCGCCAGATCGCCGTCAACCTCGTGCGCGACTGGCGCAAGAAGCTCGCCCGCGGGAAGGTCCAGACCCTCGACGACGACGTCCTGGAAGCGGTCGCCGGCGCCTTCGAATCCGCCCCGGAGTCGGCCTGGGACGCCCGCCGCGAAGCCCTCCGCCTCTGCTCCGACAATCTCCCGGAAAAGGACCGGCTCCTCCTGCGCCGCCGCTACGAGGAGTCCGTGCCCGTCGAGCAGCTCGCCGCCGAGCTCTCGGTCTCCCGCGGCGCCCTCGACACCTCCCTCTACCGTCTCCGGCGCACCCTGCACGATTGCGTGGAGATGCGGCTCCAGCAGCCGGGGATGTCATGAGCCAGACGCCCTGGGACTGGGACTTCCTGATCCACCGTCACCTCTCCGGGGAGGAACTGACGGAGGAGCAGCGGAGCGCCCTGAACGAGCGGCTGCGGAAGTTCCCGCGGCTGCGGAAGCGCCTCGCCGAAATGGCCTTCGAACAGACCCAGTACCGGGACATCCGGGGGATCTCCGAACCCGTGCCCATCCTGATCCTGGGGCCGGATGCCCACGAGCCCGCCGCGGCGCCGCTTCTGAAGCCCGCGCCCGTCTCGGCTCCGAACCCTGCTCCGAGTCCTGCCCCGCAGCGACCCTGGATCGTTCCGGCAGTCGCTGCCGCCGCCTGCTTCGCGATCATCCTCGGAATCGTCGTCTGGCGCTCCAGCGCTCCCGGGAGCCCCTACCAGGTGCTGACGGGAGACGTGAAGGCGGAAGGCGGGAAGGTCGAGGTCTCGGCCGCCGCTCCCGCCCTGTTCCGGCTGAGCGACGGATCGGAGGCGGAGCTGGCGCCCTCGACGTCCGCCGTATTCCGCGGCCGCCAAGGAGACGCGCGCCAGGTCGTCGAGCTCAACCAGGGCGCGGGGAAGTTCAAGGTCGCCAAGGCGCCGGACTCCTTCCGCATCGTCACCCCGCTGGGCCGGGTGTCCGTCCTGGGCACCGAGTTTTCCGTCGAGCTGCGCAAGCAGAAGAAGGGGCCGCCGGCGATGGCGGTCTCCGTCTCGTCGGGCCGGGTCCGGGTGGAGTCCGGCGGCCTGAGCAAGGAACTGGGCCCGGGCGAGAGCCGCGTGTTCGGCATCGAGACGCCTCCGGAGAAGAGGGATCTGCCGCCCGAGAAGAAGGAGCCCCGACCCGTGTTCAACGGCGTCGTGCAGGGCACGGTCGTCTTCAAGGGAGACGCCCACCTCCTCCTGAACGTCAACCGCATCGAGAGCTCCCGCAAGGATTCCTCGGCGGACGTCGCCGCGTCTCTCCCCGGCCGCACGCTCAAGGTGTCGGTGGCCACCAACAAGCGGAAGGACGGCGAATCCTTCCCCGACAAGGTGCAGTTCCTTTACGTCCGCAAGCTGGAGATCGGCCAGGAGGTCACGCTGGACATCCGGCAGATCAAGGGGGACGACTTCATGATCGCCGCGCTCAGCGAGGCGCAGGCGGAGTGGGCCGTCCCCCGGGAAGACCCGCCCAGGGACGACAAGAACAAGAAGAAACCCCGCGAATCGGAAAAGGGTCCGGATCGCGGCGACAAGAAAGAAGACAAGTAAGGAGGCGGACCATGAGCAGACTCTGGCTGGCCGTTCTGACGGTGTTCATCGGCGCGTCCCTTTCCCTGGGCTCCGTCGCCCAGGACGAGAAGAAGGGGGACAAGCAGGACGGCGAGAAGAAGGAAGGCGACGGCAAGAAGAAGCCTGAGGGCCGCAAGGACGGCGACGGCGGCGTGAAGAAGGGCGGCGACAAGGGCGACAAGGGCGGCGACAAGAAGCCCGAAGGCAAGAAGGGCGACGGAGACAAGAACTTCCCCAAGGAGACCGAAGGCGAGCGCAAGGCCCGCGAGAAGAAGGAAGGCGGAGGCGACGGCGAGAATCCCAAGAAGGGCGGCGAGCGCGACGGGGACGGCTTCAAGAAGGGCTTCGGAGACGGCGACGCCCCGCGCAAGGACGGCGAGAAGAAGGGCGACGGCGACGCCCCCCGGAAGGACGGGGAGGGCAAGAAGAAGCCCGAAGGCCGCAAGGACGGCGAGGGCGACAAGAAGGGCGGCGAAAAGGACGGCGGCAAGGAGCGCAAGGACGGCGACGGCGACAAGAAGTAGCGCGAAGGAGGAGAAGTCGGTTGCGAGGGCCGGATCCCATGCGCAGGCGCGCAGGAGACGGTGATGCAGGCCTCGACCTGGCTCGTGGCCGCGGGAATAGGTCTCGCGGCGCTGTCACCCTTGGAAGCCCAGGAGTTTCGTCCGAAGGGGTCGGGCATCCCCGCGGCGGAGGTCGACAAGGCCATCCAGAAAGGTCTGGGATGGCTCAAGAGCGTCCCTCCGAAATCCGGGGTGCCGACCTCGCGGTCGGACGACACCAACGAGCTCGTTCTTTACACGCTGCTCCACGGCGGCCTCGGCGTGTCGGATCCCGTGCTCGCGGAGTACCTCAAGCGGACGGTCGACCGCGAAGCGGACCGCGTCTATAACGCCGCGATCGGAGCGATGGCGCTCGCCAAGGTCGACCGGGCCGGCTATCAGTGGAAGCTGGTCCAGCAGGCCCAGTTTCTGCTCGACAACCAGTGCGAGAACGGCCAATGGGCCTACGGATCGGCCGTCGATCCGGCCAAAGTCCCCGGCGAATGGGTGACCTGGAAAGGGAGCCCCTACGGCGCCAAGTATCCGCCGAACTACAAGCCCGGAAACCCGAAATCCACCGTGAGCGGACGCCGCATCGGCGTGCTCCAGAGGAGCCGCGTCTCCAAGGTCGGGGACAACTCCAACGCCCAGTACGCGGCCCTGGGATTGAGGGCCTGCGCCGAGGCGGATCTGATGCTCGATCCGCGCTGCCTGCAGGACGCGCTTCGCTGGTGGGAGAGCGATCAGAACAAGGACGGCTCATGGGGCTACAGCCGGGGCGAGGACGACGCCGGGCGGGCCACGATGACGGCAGGCGGGGCCGGCTCCATCGTGATCTACCGCTGGATGCTCCACAAGCCCTGGATCGACGAGCCGCACATCAAGAAAGGCATGGAGTGGCTGGACGTCAACGTGGAGGGGAAGCTCTCCCGCTGGCAGGTCTACTACCTCTATGCCGTGGAACGGGTCGGCATGCTGTACGGGACCGACCGGATCGGCCAGGACGAGTGGTACGACCAGGGCGCCCGCTGGCTGATCGATCATCAGGCCACGAACGGGTCGTGGCGGAACGTGAGCGACACCTGCTTTGCGATCCTGTTCCTGCGCCGGGCGACGGCGCCGCTGCCGAGCGTCGCATCGGTGGGGAGGGCGCCGGAGGAGAAGTAGCGTCAGCGGGCGTCCTTGACGCAGCGGAAGCCGATGTGGTCAGCGGCGGACTCGATCTCGCCCGAGTGGCGGGCGCCGACCTGGTATCGGGCACAGTAGGACTCGGCGCAGAGGAAGGAGCCGCCTTTCTGCACCCGCTTCTTGGCGTTGGGCTCCATCGGATCCAGACTCGAGTCGGGACCTTTGGGATTGCTCTTCGGGCTGTAACTGAAATAGTCGGCGCGATACCAGTCGGAACACCACTCCCAGACGTTGCCCGCCATGTCGTAGAGGCCGTAGCCGTTGGCGGGGAAGGAGCCGACGGGCGCGGTGGTGCGGAAGCCGTCCTCCATGGTGTTCTCTTTCGGAAACTTGCCCTGCCAGGTGTTGGCCATCGACTTGCCGCCCGGCTTGAACTCGTTGCCCCAGGCGTAGGTCTGGTTCTTGAGGCCGCCCCGGGCCGCGAACTCCCACTCAGCCTCCGTCGGCAGCCGCTTGCCGGCCCACTTGGCGTAGGCCTCGGCGTCGACCCAGGCGATGTGGACCACCGGATGCTTCTCCTTGCCGGAGATCGTGGTGTCAGGCCCCTGCGGATGCCGCCAGTCGGCCCCCTTCACGGGCTTCCACCAGTCGAAGATGCCGCGGGCGGGGCCATCGGCCGCCGGGGGCGTGAAGACGCTGGAGAAGGGGACAAGCTCGGAGGCCGGCACGCCGGGGAACTGCTTCGCGTCGGGCTGCCGCTCGGCGATCGTCAGGTAGTTGGTCGCCTTCACGAACTCCGCGAACTGCTCGTTGGTGACTTCGGTCGTGTCCATCCAGAACCCGGAGACCGAGACTTCGTGGATCGGGAGGGCCTCGCCGCGGAACGCGGGATCGTCGGAGCCCATCTGGAACGTGCCGCCGGGGATCCAGACCATGCCGGGCGGAGGAGTTCCCGCGGGCTGGGG
>Ga0134122_10001811_pt1 | contig 15543 bp, 7 predicted proteins | sample KB302_FD_96461 | JGI IMG/M metagenome (GOLD analysis project Ga0134122, IMG submission 96461) | Terrestrial soil microbial communities without Nitrogen fertilizer from Kellogg Biological Station, Michigan, USA - KB3-0-2 | ecosystem: Environmental > Terrestrial > Soil > Unclassified ... | reverse complement strand
TCCCGGTCGATCCCCGCCCACCCCCCGTCCCCCGAGATCAGCACCGCGAACGCGTCCCCCGGCCCTGTCGGCACCACCGCCTCCACCAGCGGCAGATCCGACACGTCCTCCACCGCCGCTCCCGCGTCCGCCTCGGTCTTCGGCGCCGCCACCGGCGCCGGCGCCCGCGTGGCCGCCACCGCCTCCGCCAGCGGCTCGATCCACGTCTGCGCCTTCGCCAGGGCGTGTCCCAACCCCGCCACCTCCACCACCCGCCCATTGCCGGTCCCGGCCACGAACCCCCTCGCCGCCTCCACCGAGCACACCTTGTCCTCGCTCCCCTGCACCACCACCCACGGCACGTCCAGCTCCCCTCCCGCCGTGAACGCGTCCCCCTTCCCGCTCTTCGCCCTTGCCCTCCGCAACCCGCTCCCCGAACAGATCGCCTTCGGCGACTCCACCTCCGCGCAGAACCCCACGCTCACCGCCCCCCGGAACGTCCCCTTCGGCGCCTGCGCCAACGACGCGTACGCCAACCCTCCCATCGGCCCGATCCCCACCACCACCGGGTGCAGGTACTCCTGAAACCCCAGCTTCTTCTCCGCGTACTGCGCCAGCGCCTCCAGGTCCCCCGCCGGGTACACGCACTTCTGCGTCTCCGGGAACGCGCGCAGGTACCTCGGCACGTCGCACGACAGCACCAGCGCCCCGCGCTCGGCCAGCGCCTTCGCCACGTGCGCGGTCTTCGCCGGCGCGTCCGTCAGCAGCAGCACCACGTCCTTCGCCGGTTCGGCGGGCGCCAGGAGGCCCACCTTCCCGAACCGGCCCGCCTCGATCTGCTGCTCCGCCGGCGCCGCCCCGACCACCAGCGCCACCACCAGCACGACCGGGCTCATCTCGACACCACCCCCGACAAGCCCCGGTTCACCAGCGCCGCGATGTTGGTCAGCGTCCTGGGCAGCCACAGCCCGCCCGGCGCGGCGAGGTACCGGGGCCGCCACTGGGGCCGGAACTTCTCCTTGTACTGCCGCAGCCCCTGGAAGTTGTAGAGCGGCTGCCCGCGCCGGAACACGAACCCGCCCAGCCGATTCCAGAACGGCGCCAGCGCGCGCTCCTCGAACCCGGAGAACGGTGCCATCCCCAGGTTGAACCGCTGGTACCCCTGCTCATGCCCCCACAGCAGCAGCGCGGAGAACAGGAAGTCCATCACCCCGCTCCTCGACACCTCCGGCACGTACCGCATCAAGTCCACCGACAGCTCCTCCTTCACGTCGCTCGTCCACAGGTTCGCGAAGGCGACGATCTCCTCCCCCTTGCGCACCAGCGCCAGCGGGCACCGCTTCAGGTACTTCTCGTCGTAGAACCCCAGCGAGAACCCCTTCTCCCGGGTCCCCTTCTCCGCCAGCCACGCGTCCGAGATCTCCTTCAGCCTGGGCAGGAACGCCGGGACCGCCGACTCCTCCCGCACGTCCAGCGCGTACCCCTCCCGCAACAGCCGCCGGTACACGTGCCGCAGCGTCCTCCGCTCCGGCCCCTCCAGCGTGAACCCCGCCAAAGGGACGATCGCCTCCTCCCCCAGCTTCAGCAGCGCCATCCCCAGGTCCAGGTACTTCGGCAGCCCCTCGGGGACGACCTGGTAGAAGCACGCCGTCCCGCCGTGGTGGTTCGCCAGCTCGCGGAACCGCCACACCAGCTCCGTCGCCGCCGCCGGCGCGCCCACCGGGTCCCCCATCGCCACCCAGCTCCGCCCCTCCACCGCGTACATCAGGAACGCGGTCCGCTTCTCGTCGAACAGCAGCGCCTTGTCCCCCAGCAGCGCCAGGTGCGCGGCCGAGTCCGGCGACCTTCGCGCCAGCGCCGCCGCCGCCGCCAGCTCGCTCTCCTCCGGCCGCCCGGGCTCCACCCTCGCCGGCCGCATCAGGTGCAGCAGCCCGAACGCCAGCGCGCCGATCACCGACACCACCGAGGCGCGCAGGAAGCGCGGCGCGTCGCCCTCGAAGAACGCGAACCGCCACCACAGCTCCCGCGAATACTCCACGTGCCGGAACGAGAAGTACCCCAGCCACAGCGACGCCCCCACCACCAGCGCCGCGCCCAGCACCCACCCGGCGGTGAACGGCTCGGCCATCAGCGAGGTGCGCCGGTAGAACTGCGCGCGGAACGGCGCCAGCGTGAGGGCGAGCACGAACAGGAAGATCGCCTCCTCGTAGTCGAACCCCTTCACCAGCGACACCACCCCGCCCAGCACCAGCAGCGTGGTGGAGAGCACGAACGCGCCGTCCAGCCGCTGCTGGAGCCCTCGCGCCAGGAGCAGCAGGCTGATCCCCGCCACGCTCCCCAGCAGGTGCGACGCCTCCACCAGCCCGATGGGGAGGAACCGCTCCATCACCTGGAGCCGCATCCCCACCGCCGGGGTGGCGCCGGAGAACAGCAGCACCGTCCCGCCGATGAACGCCCCCAGCGCCGCCGCCGTCGGCACCACCGAGGCGAACGCGTCGCCGGCCCCCTTCACCGCCCGCGCCACCCACTCGCGGCGGCGGGCCAGCTCAGTGCCGGCCAGCATCACCACCGAGAGCAGGAACGGGATGAGGTAGTAGCAGGCGCGGTACACCACCAGCCGCCCCAGCAGCTCCGCCGCCGGCATCCGCCCCGACAGCGCCTTGAGCACCACCGACTCGAACACGCCCACCCCGCCGGGGACCTGGCTCACCAGCCCCACCAGCTGCGCGGCGATGAACAGCCCCACCAGCTCCGGCAGCGAGACGAGCCCCGCGGGCAGCAGCGCGTCCAGCACCAGCGCCGCCAGCACCCAGTCCACGACGCTCACCACCACCTGGGCCACCGCCACCTTCAGGCGCGGGAAGGAGAGCGTGACGCCGCGGATGGTGAGCGGCGCGCGGATGCGGGCGCTCGCCACCAGGTAGGCCGCGACCAGCGACAGGAAGAGCACGCCCATCAGGCGCACCACCCCCACCGTGAGCACCGCCGCCACGCCGCTGGTCGCCGGCAACCACAGGAACGTCACCCCGCCGGTCAGGAACAGCCCCATCCAGAAGGTGACGCCGTTGAAGGCGGTCACCTGCGTCACGTCCACCGCGGACAGGCCCCACGCCGAGTAGAGGCGGTAGCGCACCGACGCGCTGGAGAGGAACGCGAAGCCCACGTTGTGGCCGAAGGCGTAGGCCACGAAGGAGGTCAGGCCGACCCGCGGGTAGGGGAGCGGCTTGCCCACGTGGCGGAGCGCCACCACGTCGTAGAGCGTCAGGCACCCGTAGTTGACCAGCGTCAGCCCCAGCGCGATCGCGATCCGCCGCGCGCGCAGCAGGGAGATCGCGCCCAGCACCTCGTGGGCGTGGAAGGTGCGCAGCTCGCGGGAGAGCGCGTACGCGGCCGCCCCCAACAAGAGGATGGGCAGCAGCCCGCGCAGCCACGGGAGGATGCGGCGGAGGGTCGCCACGCCCGCGGGCGTAGCACAGCGGCGCCTTCAGGGCTCGCCCGGGTCTTCCGGAGGATCAGTAGTACTGCTTGATGTACCCGTAGGCCTTCTCGAACAGCTCCTCCTCGGCGTGGAGCTTGTACTTGAAGAGCGTCTTGCGGAGCGCCTTCTTGACCTCGCGCTCGCCGGCGCTCGTGTGCTGCCAGCCCGGGAAGCGCATCAGTCGGACGATCTCGTCGATGTCGCCGACGACGCGCTCGACGATAACGGGTGTGCTCGTGTTGCGAGCCTCCTCGAAAAGCTCGGTCAACGCGGCCTTCCCGCGGTCTTCGTCCTTCTCGGGAGGCGTCGCCTTCTCGGCCTCGAGGAGCTCGCGCGCGAGGTCGAGGAGCTCCTTCAAGAACTGGACGCTGTGCAGCTGCCCTTGCTCGTGTCGCTCCTTCAGCGCCTCCAGCCGCTCGGAGAGCGTCCGGTAGACCGGATGGCCCAGGTGCTGCCGGAGCCGTGTGGAGATCTTGATCTCGATCTCCTTCGACTTCTTCTTCGGATCCGGAGTCCCCAGCACCGCCTCCAGGAGCTCGGCGTCGAGGACGATCTTGTCGAGGTCGTCTCGGATGGCCTCGACGTGCACGTTCTGGTGGATGAGCTCGATGGTCTTGGCGCCCAGCGAGTGCCAGAGCAGGCGGCCGGTGCCGGTGGTGGGCTGGACCGATACGTAGACCTGGGACAGCCAGCGGTAGTCGGCCTCGTGAAGCTGAAGGCTCGGGTCGGGGGAGAGCGCCTCCCAGAGCTTCCCCAGGTAGCTGAAGTCGGCCGCGAAGGCGTCGCGGACGTCGTTGTTGGGGAGGCAATCCTGCGCGAGGATGAGACCCTCGTAGCCGGCGACCGCGCGGTCCACGCCGGGAAAGTAGGCGAGACACTTCTGCACCGCCGGCACGAGCTTGTCCTTCAGGCCCGCGATGTTCGAGACGACCTGGCGGAACCCCTTCTCGTCGAACTCGAGGGCCTTCGCGACGTCGTCGAACACGCCGAGGTAGTCGACGATCAGGCCGAAGGTCTTCTTGTCGCCGTAGGTCCGGTTCGTGCGGCAGATGGCCTGGAGCAGCGTGTGGTCGCGCAGCGGTTTGTCGAGGTACATCGCCTGCAGGATGGGCGCATCGAACCCGGTGAGCAGCTTGGCGGTGACGACGAGAATCTTCAGCGGGTCATTCGGGTCGCGGAACCGGTCGAGGAGCTTCTCCTCCTCGTCGCGATCCCGGTCGTAGGGCTTGTACCGCTCGTCCTTCTTCGTGACCGAGATGACGATCTCGCTCGCCTCGGGCGGGAGGTGCTTATCGAGCTCGGCCTTGTAGAGGAGGCAGCACTCCTGGTCGAAGGTGACCAGCATGGCCTTGAAGCCGTTGGGCTCCACGGCGTCTCGATAGTGATGGGCGACGTCGGCGCAGATCTGCGAGATGCGGTCGGGCACCTTGACGAGGACGGCCATGCGAGAGGCGGCACGCGCCAGATTGTCCCGGTCGAGGTCCGAGAGGTTCCCGGTCAGCTCGGCGTACGCCTGGTCGATGGCCTCCTTGTCGATGTGCAGCCCGACGAGGCGCGGTTCGAAGTGGAGCGGCAATGTGGCGCCGTCCCGGATCGACTCCTCGAACCCGTAGCGGCTCATGTACCCGCGCTCGTCTTCGTCGGCGCCGAAGGCGTAGAAGGTGTTGCGGTCGCGGCGGTTGATGGGCGTGCCGGTGAGGCCGAAGAGGAAGGCGTTGGGCAGCGCCGCGCGCATCTTCATGCCCAGGTCGCCCTCCTGCGTGCGGTGCGCCTCGTCCACTAAGGCCACGATGTTGCTGCGGTCGTTGAGGACGCCTTCGGCCTCGGCGAACTTGAAGATGGTGGTGATGATGATCTTCCGCGTGTCCTGCCGGAGGAGTCGCTCGAGCTCTTCGCGGGACTCTGCCTTGACGAGGTTCGGGATGTCGGAGGCGTGGAAGGTGGCGCTGATCTGCGTGTCGAGGTCCACGCGGTCGACGACGATGAGCACCGCAGGGTTCTTGAGGGCCCGCTGGAGCCGAAGCTTCTGCGCCGCGAACACCATGAGCAGCGACTTACCGGAGCCCTGGAAGTGCCAGAGGAGCCCCTTGCGCGGCTGGCCCGCGAGGACGCGCTCGACGATGCCGTTGGCGCCCTCATACTGCTGGTAGCGGCAGACGATCTTGAGCCGGTGCTTCTTCTTGTCGTTCGCGAACAGGGTAAAGTTGGCGAGGATGTCGAGGAGGACGGCCGGCTGGAACAGCCCGCCAACGGAGCGTTGGATCTCGCCGAGGCCTGAGGCGGCGACGTGCTCCTCCGTGCGCCACGGCCCCCAGAGCTCGATCGGCATTCGGACGGAGCCGTAGCGGAGCTCCTTCCCCTCGGTGGCCGCGGAGAGGACATTGCAGGCGAACATCTCGGGGACGTTCTTCTCGTAGTCGTCGTGGATCTGGAGCGCGCCGTCGACCCAGCTCACCGCCTTCCGTACCGGGGTCTTCGCCTCGATGACGACCAGTGGGAAGCCGTTGACCAGCAGGAGGAGATCGGCGCGCCGATCGGCGGTACCGGCGCGGAACTTGTACTGAGTCGTGACGATGTACTGGTTGTTCTCGGGGTTCTGGAAGTCGATGAGCCGGACCGTCGTGTGCTCGTGATTAGGCCCGAAGGGCATCGAGCGGTCGCCGCGGAGCCAGGCGGTGAACTCCTCGTTGGCCTTGATGAGACCGTCGCTGCGGACGGAGAGCACGATGGCGCGCAGCTTGTAGAGCACCTCGTCGGCAAGGTCGGGGGAAGCGGCGATCTCGGGGTTGAGGCGCAGGAGCGCTTCGTGGACGAAGGGCTCGACGAAGACGTCGTGCGTCTGGCGGGGGAGGTTCGCCGGGGCGAGATAGTGCCAGCCGGTGCCGGCTATCACGCCGGCCTTCCGGGCGAGGCCCGGTCCTGCCGCGGTGTAGTGCGTGATGCCGCCGCAGAGGAGGTCGCGGATGAGTGCTTCGACGGTGTTGGATTCGTTGAACGTTGTCATCCCTACTCCAGGGTTTGATAAAACCCCTTCATGAGGGTTCGGCCGGTTTCGGTACGAGTCTCGATTCCACAGAGCACGGCGTCACACGACCCTATGGCCATTGCAATGTTCTCCTGCTGATCCCGCGGGGGAAATGGGAACAGCATCGCCCGGAATCGCTCAGCCGGGAGGTGTGGAATCGTCGTCTCTCCTGTCTCTGCAGCAAAGCGCCCAGCCCATGAGTAGTGTTGGATGCAATGGAGCAGGTACTCGGGGACATCGCGGGTGCCGAGTCGTCGCAGCCGATGTAGGGCCTTTTGGTAGCACGCGCCTGGGATTTCGTTTCGCCAGAGAGCGGACTTGCCCACGTGCCGGCCTTCGCAGGCGAGGATATCGCCGTACTTCAGGCCGAACTTCTCGCGCTCCTTCGCGGAGAACGACATGGTCGCGACGTCATCGAGGTCAAGTCGATTCCACTGCACGTTGGCATTACGTAGATAGGGCAACTGATGTGGCCCGCCACGCGCCGTCTCGGAGATCATCTTCCCAAGCTGGACTTCATAGCGCTCGCCGAGCGGTGCGATCTCCCAAGAGGCTGGAAGTTCGCCGAGGGGCGTGTCCTTGCGAGGCTCGTGGTTCGCGCCTCCCGTGTAGAGAAAATGGATGAGCGCCCGCCTTGCACGCTCGGCTGCGATCTTGGCGTCATGGAATGACTCGATGCATCTGGATGCCGCCAATAGGGCCGAGGCAAGGGTGCGTTGCTGCTCGATCGGTGGAAGGGCGAACTCCTCCTGAGCGAGAGTTTCCCAATTGATGGTAGGCGAGAGAGAGCCGACAGAGATGGCCAAGGCGCGCTGCATGAAGAGATCGCTCTGCATGAAAAATGGGAGAAATTCAGGTAGAACAACCTCCGGTCGAGCCCGTAGCACCATTGCATGCGCCGAGCAGATTCCATCGAAATCAGCCACGGCCAGCTTTCGCTGGTAGGCGCGACGCCGACCAAAGATGATGTCTCCTTTTCGGAACAAGAGCTTGGTGGCTCCCACGTCGGAGGGAGCACCCCAGCGCTGGATACGCAGGCTGTCCGAATCTAGGTGCTCAAGCCCAACGTACCGCTCGACGCCCGCCTCGCTGGGATTGTCCACGCGATCGTTGATGCAGATCGCCATGTCGCCGAAGGGGACGTGACGTGGCGAGGCCCGCCGCGCCGCCTTATCCATGCTCCCCCCCGCGTTCCGCGAAACCGTCCAGCGTCTCGACGAAGTCCTCCATGTCACGCCAGAACGCAGGGCCGGACTGCTCCCACTGTTCCCACGAATTCCGGAAGCCGGCCGGTCCCGCTGCGACGCTATTCGCGGATGTGCGCTTCATATGGAGCGCGATCGAGAGGCTGTGGTCTTGTTCGGCTACTTCCCTAAGTGTCACCACCTTGGTGAATGATGCTACGTCTTTAAAAGCGCGGTAGGCGCTGACGATGCGCTCCTGGTGCTCCTCCCGAAGGAAGCTCTGCGCGCGCTCTCGCGCGATCTCGTTCAGCGCATCGATGAAAAGAATCCGACCGCGGCGCACTTTCGGCTTGGCGGCACGACAGACGATGACACAAGCCTCCATCGGCGAGTTGTAGAAGAGGTTCGGCCCGAGCCCAAGCACGCACTCGACGAGGTCGGCCTCGACGAGTTTCTTGCGCATGTCCGCCTCCTCCTTGCGGAACAGGACCCCATGCGGAAAGAGGATCGCGCAGCGGCCGGTCTTCGGGTCGATGCTCTTCAGGATGTGCTGGAAGAAGGCGTAATCGGCCCGACCCTGTGGCGGCGTGCCGAGGAAGTTCCGGCCCCATGGATCGGAGCTCCATGCCTCTCGATTCCACTGCTTGATGGAGTACGGGGGGTTGGCGAGGACCACGTCGAAGGTCCGCAGTTGATCCCGCTGCAGGAACTTCGGCTCCGCGAGCGTGTCGCCGCGCTCGACGTGAAAGTCGTCGACTCCGTGGAGGACCAGGTTCATTCGGGCAATCGACGCGGTCATGTGATTGCGTTCTTGGCCGAACAACCCGAGCGTCCGGTGCTCGGCGCCCGTGCGCTTCACCTCCGCGAGCGCCGAGATCAGCATGCCGCCAGTGCCGCAGGTGGGATCGTAGATGCTCTCGCCCGGCTTCGGCTCAAGCATCCGCACCATCAGATGAACCACGGTCCGGTTGGTGTAGAACTCCTGCGCCGTGTGGCCGCTATCGTCGGCAAACTTCTTGATCAGGTACTCGTAGCCATTGCCGAGTTCGTCCTCGGGAACGCTGGCGAGCGTCAGGGGCCTCGACGAGAAGTGTTCGAGGAGGTTCTTCAGAGTGGCGTCGGGGAGGCGCTCTTTGTTGGTCCAGGGCGCGTCGCCGAAGATGCCGTCGAACCTCCCCGGGTTGGCGGCCTCGATGGCACGGAGTGCCTCCTGGAACCCACGTCCGACGTCCTTGGCGACTCCCCGCACCTCGCTCCAGTGGGCACCGCCGGGAATCACGTAACGGTCGTTGGCGGTGGCGCGGGCGTACTTCTTGTCTCCGGTCTCCTCCATCGCTTCGGCGAAGTCGGCGTCCCACACGTCTGAGAGCCGCTTGTAGAAAAGTAGCGGGAAGACGAACTGTTTGTAATCGCCGGCATCGACGAGCCCGCGCAGGATGGTCGCCGCGCCCCAGAGATGGTCCTCGAGATCCTGCTGTGTGATCCGATCGCTCACGAGAGCCACCCCCCTTCCTTCATCACGCGTCGCAAGCGATCTTCCGCTTCGCGGCAACGATCGAGCGCCTGTTTGAGCGCTGTGACTGCTTCCGGGAGCGGCAAGATGTCCTCCCCCATCGGAGGCACCACGTAGCGGGAGATGTTGAGGGTCCACCCCTCTTTCCCGATCTCCTGCAGGCTCACCACGCGAGCGCGATTAGGCACCTCCTTGAAGCCCTCGATCCACTTCAGGATCTGAGTCGTGTGCTCAGGCTCGAGAAAATTCTGTGCTCGCCCCTTCCGGAAGAGAGAAGAGGCGTCGACGATGAGGACCTTCTTGGCCTGCTTGGCGGCCTTCCTCTGGCGAAGCACGAGGACGCATGCCGCGAGGCCCGTGCCGTAGAACAAGTTCGGTGCCAGGCCAACGACCGCCTCGACGAGATCTTTCTCCAGAAGGAAGCGCCGGATCTCACCCTCCACCCCGCCACGGAACAGCGTGCCTTGGGGCAACACGACCGCCATCCGGCCGGTCCGCTCGGCCATCGACTTGACCATGTGTTGCACCCAGGCGAAGTCCCCACTCGAATCCGTGGGCAACCCTGCGAACGCGCGCCCCCAGGGATCGCTCGCCCAGATTTCGCGCCCCCACTGCTCGAGCGAGAACGGCGGGTTCGCCACCACGACGTCGAACGTGGCGAGCCCTCCCGAGCTCGGATCCGTGAAGATCGGCGCCCGCAGTGTATCGCCCCGCTCCACGACGAAGTCTTCGATGCCGTGCAAAAACAGGTTCATGCGTGCGACGGCGGCGGTGGTGAGGTTCTTCTCCTGTCCATACAGCCGGCCGAAGAACGTGCGCGGGTCGCCGCCGCGGTCGCGGACGTGCGCCACCGCCGCGAGCAGCATGCCGCCCGTTCCACAGGCCGGGTCGTAGACGGTCTCACCTTCCTTCGGGTCGAGGATGTCGATCATCAGGCGGACCACGCTGCGCGGCGTGTAGAACTCGCCCGCCTTCTTGTTGGTGGAGTCCGCGAACTTCTTGATCAGGTACTCGTAGGCGTCGCCCAGCACGTCGCTGGCCACGCGCGCGTTACCGAGGCCGAGCGCGGAGAAGTGCTCGATCAGGTTCTTGAGGAGTTCGTCGGGTAGGCGTTCCTTGTTGGTCCACTGCGCATCTCCAAACACGCCGTAGAGGTGCTTCTGGTTCGCGGCCTCAATGCCGCGCATCGCGTTTTGCAGTGCGGTCCCCACGTTGGCCGGCGTCTCGCGCACGTCTCGCCAATGGCAGCCTTCGGGTACCTGGAAGCGGTGCTCGTCGGCGAAATCCTCGCCGTACTCGGCGAGCATCGCCTCGTGCTCCTCGTCCCAGACGTCGCAAATGCGCTTGAAGAAGAGGAGCGGCAGGATGTAGCTCTTCCAGTCCGTTCGATCGACAGGGCTGCCGCGCAGGATGTTTGCCGCTTCCCAGAGGTGGGACTCGAGCTCCGGGAGCACGATCGGAAGTGGAAGCCCAGCTTGGCCTTTCATGGTCTCACGACTCGGATTCCAGAAGCCCGTTCACTCCAGACGGAACGATAGTCGAACGCCATGCGCATGTTCGAGAAGGCCAGAACGTCGCGATCGAGTGGAGCAAGGCCATGAGCGGCGAGCCCTTGGGCTATCAGCGGCCACCGAGCCTGACGGTCACGGCCAGTAGAGCCGAATGTAGGGAGTTGCGGTCGGAATCGCCGAGCCGCCGAAGTACTCCGGGGCGAGGACGGGAAGGCCCTCCGTGTTCATGGCAGGGAACTTCTCATCCAGGGGGGCCAACCCATTCGGCGTGTCCTCGAAGGCGCCCTGGTAGAGCACGCCACAGATGGGGACCGTGGTGCCGTTCTTCAGTCGCATCTCCGTGAAGAGCGCCAGTGTGCGCCCGGTGAACCTCCGTGCCCCGTGAGCGCCGTGCCCGAGCTCATTGAGGACAGCCGGCTCGGGCTCGACGCGCGCTTTGCCATACAAGAGCGCTCCCTGGAAAAACTCCTCCGGGATCGGCACCTCGGCTTGACGATCGTTATTGGACATCATCACCAGATCGCCCTCGCCGGCGGGACAGGGCTCCAAGAAGCAGGTGGGCATCCTCGCATCACAGCACTTGGGGTCCTCCTCACACGTCGCGCCCGGTCGCGGTGGCAGGCCCTTGCACCTCTCCCCGTTGAGCGAGACGAAATACACGGGGAGGACCTCTGGAAGCTTATGGCCGTCGACGTCGCGTTGCGGCGCTCTCAAAGCGCAGTCGCCAGTCCTCGTGTGCGTCGGCACGTGGACCGGCGGACAACCAGCGGCCAGGGCCGCCGCTAGGCTGAGCCCCGCGCACTTGGCGACGGAGGCGAAGGGCTTCTTCGCTGGAGCGAGCGGCCTGGGTTCCTCGATGGCCGGAAGGGGGGATGACGCAGGCATGGGGTTCCGTTCCACGGGCGGCGCCGGTGGAGGCCGCAGGCGCCAGAGGGAGATGGCAACGAGCACGAGGGCGGCGAGGATGAGGGCGACGACAACGGCGCGAGGAGGACTCGACTGCTCGGACTGCCGTTCCAGCGGCGGAAGCGCGTCCTCCTCATCTTCGAGGCGCACCAACTCCGCCACCTCGCGAGCCAGGGTGCGGGAGTCCAACGTGTACCGCTTCTCGTCGAAGGCCCAGGACCGCAGGGCCTCAGCCACCTCCCTACCGGTCCGGTAGCGCTCCTCCCTGTCGTGGGCGAGCAGTTTGTGGCAGATGGCTTTCAGCCCTTCCGGCACCCCCTGAAGAGCCTTCTCGACCTCCTCGGGAGTGACGGTCAGGATGGCATGAAGGATGAGGGCCTCCTGGTCACCATCGAACAGGCGCCGCCCGGAGAGGCACTCCACCAGGATGCAACCCAGGGCGAACAAGTCGGCGCGCCCGTCGAGCGGCTGGCGGTCGATCTGCTCGGGAGAGAGGTACATCGGCTTTCCTTTGAAGCCACTCCAGGATGAGCGCGTCCTCTCTCGCCAGTCCGCATCGTGCTGGGCCAATCCGAAGTCCATCAACTTCACCACGCCGGACGCGGTGACGCGGATGTTCGAGGGAGAGACGTCCCGATGAACGATGTGGAGTGGCTTTCCAGACTCGTCCGTGGCGCGGTGGACGTAGTCCAGGGCGTCCGCCACCTGGGCGAGGATGTTGCAGACGGCGCCCTCGGAGAGCTGCGTCCCCACCTTGAGTAGAAGGCGTAAGTCGTAGCCCTCCAGATACTCCATCAGCACGTACAGCGTGCCGTCCGCCTCCGTGACGCCTCGTACCGGGACGACGTTGGGGTGGTTCAGATGCCAGTGGAGTCGAGCTTCATCGGCGAAGGTTTTCACGTCCTCGCCGAATATGGCCGCCACGTCCCGGCGCACCACCTTGATGGCCGCCAGGTCCGCGGTGGTCCACTGGACGGCGCCCGACTCCACCACCCGCCTGGCCAGGTACACCTCGCCCATGCCGCCGGCACCCAGCAGCTTCTCCAACATGTAGTGGGCTTCCTCGAAGTCCACCTCTCTCCCCAGGAGGTCACCCACCGCTGGCCTGGGTGACGCTTCCGCCGGGCCGGGCAAATCGAGCTCAGAGATGGACTCCGTGATGGGCGGCATCAGCGGAGGACTCGGCGACGAGGAGGACGTGGAGGCGCTCACGGGGAGCCTCCAGGGCCCAGCATCAAGTCGTAATGTCCCTCGCAGAGCGTCCCGTCCGCCGCGAGCAGCAGTAGCTCGAAGTCCTCCGCCTTCTCGGGCGGCGACCACACGGCCAGCACTTGCCAGAACTCTTTCTCAGACCGCACCGACTCCAGCAGGAGCACCTCCACATCCTTCCCTTGCCGGGAGAGCCGCGCTGAGGACACGGCGCATTCGGGGTGCTCCCTCGGGACTCGCAGATAGTTGAGCGTCCCTGTGGCACAGACAAGGACACCAGGATCAGCGCGCTTCTTCTTCATCTGGTTGACCGGTCTCGTCCGTACGAGCTGGGACCGCAGCATGGCGCAGGCACCGTCCTTGAAGATGGCGCTGGCGGTGCTGCTGAGCGCCTCCTGGAACGCAGCCCTGGACACCGCAGTCCCAGCGTCGCGAGTAACCGGGCGCTGGAGGATGTGGATGACGTGGTCGACTCTTCCTGTGTGGAAGGTGAGGAGGAGCGGCACGCCGCCATCCACCAGGGTCACGTACAGGGGAACCGCGGGGCCGCCGGCGAGGGCCCTCGACGGGATCAAGACGAGCGCGTTGTTCAAGTACGGGTGGAGGCGGACGTCTCCACCGGCGAGCTTCAGCCCAATCCCGGCATCCGTCCGCTGGAGGGGGGCATCGAAGACGAGCTGAACTCCGATATTGGCCGCCCCGTACACCATGGCCGGCTGCTCACCTGGCTCGCCGGTCACCACCACTTCACGATCAGCCTCGAGCTTCTCCTCGGGCAGCGGCTGGGCAACCGCGGTCATCGATGCCACGAAAAGGCCAGCGGCCACGTACCACGAGGACGGGCGGAGTGGCTCCATCGCGGCGGCATGCTAGCCACCCGCGGATCCCCCGACCAGCGGAACTCACGAACCGGAGTCCGCTTTCACGTAGTCACTGCTCCCGCTGCTGTTCCCTCGCCAAGGGCCGACTCCGCCTGCTCCTAGTTCACCACCAGCCGGCCGATGGCGAAGTCCGTGGACACCGCCACGTCCGCACCCGCCCGGTCGCGCATGTTCCCCGCGAACTGCGGGCCCAGCGCCGCGCCGTCGAACACCGTGCCCGTGGGGGCGCCCGACTTCAGGTCCAGCCGGAGCTGGTAGAAGACCGCGCCCGCCGGGACCGAGGAGTTGTTCGGCGCCGCGCCCGCCCCCGCCGCCTTCTGGCTCTGGCCGGAGACCAGCACGTTGGCGAGCGGCCCGCTGGCCGGGATGACCGCCATGGCCGCGATGGGCGGTGCGCCCGCCGGCAGCGCGCTCCCCGGCGTCTGCAGCGCGGCGTTGGCCTGCACGCGGGTGGTGTCGAGCGGGAGGTTGAAGCCCACCTGGAAGCCGGTGAGGGGCACCGCCGCCACCAGGTCCAGCACCACGGTGGTGGAGGTGGAGGCCGCGTTCCGCACCAGGCGGATCTTCCCGCCCGCCGGCGGGTCCGTGTAGCTGAGGCCCGACGTGGCGCTGGTGATGTTGAAGGTGATGGACGTCGCCGAGGTGAGGCCCGCGGACGACGCCACCAGCGTGTAACCAGTCCCCACCGCGTTGATGCTCAGGTTCGAGAAGGTCGCCACGCCCGCCACCGCCGCGACCGAGGTCGTCCCGCCGAGCGCGCCGCCGCCTGGGTTGGTCCCGATGGCCAGGGTCACCGTGGCGGTCGAGCTGACCACCGTGTTCCCCAGCGCATCCTGGATGGCCACCCGCACCGCGGGGGTGATCGTCGCGCCGGCCGCAGCGTTCGACGGCTGCGTGATGAAGCCCACCTTGGTGGCCGGGCTGGAGGTGATGTTGAACGCGGAGCTGGCGGCGCTCACCAGGCCGGCGGAGGTGGCGTTCAGCGTGTAGCCGGTGCCCGCGTTGTTGATGCTCAGGGTCGAGAACGTCGCCACGCCGGCCACCGCCGCGACCGAGGTCGTCCCACCCAGCGTGCCGCCGCCCGGGTTCGTTCCGATGGCCATGGCGACCGTCGCCGTGGACCCGGTCTGGTTCCCGAACGCGTCCAGGATGGCCACGGTGACCGCCGGAGCGATGGCCGCGCCCGCCGCGGCGTTGCTCGGCTGCTGCACGAAGGCCAGCTGGGACGCCGGGCCTGGGGTGATGTCGAACGGATTCGACGTGGCGGAGATCAACCCCGGGGAGGTGGCCACCAGCGTGTAGCCAATGCCCGCTTTGTTGATGCTCAGGTTCGAGAACGTCGCCACGCCTGACGTCGCCGCGACCGTCGTCGTCCCGCTGAGGGTCCCGCCGCCCGGATTGTTCCCGATGGCCAGGGTCACCGAGGCGCTGGAGCTGGTGACCGTGTTCCCGAACGCATCCTGAACGACCACCTGCACCGCGGGGGCGAGCCCCGCGCCGGCCACCCCACCCGTCGGCTGCGAGCCGAAGGCCAGGTGGTCCGCGGCGCCCGCGGTGATGTTGAAGGCGATGGAGGTGGCGGAGGTCAACCCCGGGGAGGAGGCGACCAGCGTGTAGCCGCCGCCCGCCTTGTTGATGCTCAGGGTCGAGAACGTCGCCACGCCGGCCACCGCCGCAACCGAGATCGTCCCGCCGAGCGTCCCGCCGCCGGGGTTGTTCCCGATGGCCAGGGTCACCGTGGCGGTGGAGCTGATCACCGTATTCCCCAGCGCGTCCTGGATGGCCACCCGCACCGAGGGGGTGATCGTCGCGCCGGCCACCGCGTTCGACGGCTGCGTGATGAAGCCCACCTTGGTG